>JGI20166J26741_11133337_pt1 | contig 28212 bp, 24 predicted proteins | sample TergutCu122P5_FD_26741 | JGI IMG/M metagenome (IMG submission 26741)
TGAACGTGACGGACGTGCAAGCAGGCAGCGTGCTGGAACAGAAACTGAAGGGCGGGACCGCCGTCTATGGAGTTGTTGGACTGGGCTATGTAGGCTTGCCCTTGGCGAGCACCATGGCGCAGGCGGGACACCACGTGATCGGCTTCGACGTGTCCGCAGAGAAAGTCGCCCAGGCGGCAGCGGGCATGAGCTATATCGCCGATGTCGACAGCGAGCTTTTCGCCCGGCAGGTCGCAGATGGACTCTTCGAGGCGACGACGGACTTCAGCCGCGCGGGCGAGTGTGACGCGATCGCGATCTGCGTCCCGACGCCGCTTAACAAGATGCGCGACCCCGACGTCAGCTTCATGGTCGAGGCGACCAAGTCGATCGCGCCGCATCTGAAGGGCGAGACCCTGGTCACGCTCGAGTCGACGACTTATCCGGGGACGACCGATGAACTCGTCGCGCCGCTGCTCGTAGAAGCAGGCCACACCCTTGACGTCGACGTGTTCGTGGCCTTCTCGCCCGAGCGAGTCGACCCGGGCAACCCCACGCACCATACCAAGGACACTCCTAAGGTCGTCGGTGGAGTGACGCCTCGTAGTGGCGAGATCGCGGTGGCGTTCTACCGCAGCTTCCTGGACAGCGTCGTGCCGGTCAGCACGGCGCGCGCCGCTGAGATGAGCAAGCTGTTGGAGAACATCTTCCGCTGCGTCAACATCGCGCTGGTCAACGAGCTCGTACAGCTCTGCGAGCGCATGGACATCAACATGTGGGAGGTCGTGGATTCCGCCAAGACCAAGCCCTTCGGCTTCATGCCCTTCTACCCAGGCCCGGGCCTGGGCGGCCACTGCATCCCGGTCGATCCTTTCTACCTCAGCTGGAAGGCGCGCGAGTTCGACTTCCACACGCAGTTCATCGAGCTCTCGGGTACAGTCAACGAAAACATGCCCTACTACGTGACGGATCGCCTCATGAACGCGCTCAACCTGCAGCACAAACCGCTCGCAGGTTCACGTATCCTTGTGCTGGGCGTGGCTTACAAAGCTGACATCGATGACATGCGGGAGTCGCCGGCGGTCGGCGTCATCGACCGTCTCCTGGAGCGCGGGGCCCACGTGGTCTACCACGACCCCTATGTGGCAGAGTACGACTATGACGACCATGTGCTTGAGCGCGTTGAACTGACCGCCTCAGAGGTCGAGCGAGCGGATGCCGTGTTGGTACTTACCGCACATACCGGGGTCGACTATGCCCTGGTGGCGGAGCATGCGAAGCTGGTCTTCGATACCCGTAACGCGATGAAGGACCTCACGGGCGAGAATATACTAAGGCTGTAGTGCATCACTGTCAAGCAGGCTTTGCTGCGGATGATATGACCCAGAAGCCAGATAGATCGCGACAAGAAAAATGAGCCTCCTGCTATCTCTACAAGGTCTGATGTCGATAGCGAGTATCATCTACCTAGTTTTTCTTGCGTTGGTGATCATCCTCTATTTCTGCTTACCAGGACCACGCACTCGTGCGACGCTGCTTCTTGTTGCGGGGGGCTTCTTCTTTCTTCTTTTCTCCCCAAGATCGCTCTGGGTGGTTCTTCTGGTGATCTCTTTGTCTTATGGATTCGGACTTGTTTTTGGAAGGACCTCTCGACCATCTGAATCTGAAGAAGCGCCTTCATGGTCAACACGATCGCGGAAAGGACTTCTGGTTCTTGCGGTCATATCGATCATCTCAGCATTGCTTGTCAGTAAATATGCTGGTTTCGTTACACATCTTTCAGTAAGCGCGCTGAATGCGATAGGTGCATCCATCTCCTCGCCTACTATCAAATTGCTTGTACCGATCGGTATATCATTTTGGACCTTCCAGGCATTGGCTTATGTTATCGACATCTATAAAGGAAAGATCGTCGCAGAAAAGAACCTGCTCTACTTTACTGCCTCAGTATTGTTCTTTCCGATCGTGACCATGGGTCCTATCACATCGATAGCATCACTGGTCAGTCAGCTGAAGACTAAACATCACTTTGATTACGATAACATGCGCTCCGCATTGTTGCTCATCGGGTGGGGGTTTTTCAAAAAGTTAGTAGTCGCAGACGCGCTCGCTGTGTTTGTTGGCTCGGTGTTTGATTCGCCCCATAAGTTTAGCGGGCGAGCAAGTGGTCTGATGTTCCTTATCGCTGCTGGTGCGTTTGCTATACAGCTTTATACTGACTTTTCCGGATACACTGATATCGTTAGGGGTTCTGCGCGGCTGTTCGGTGTTGAGCTGCCGATAAATTTCCGTGCTCCATACTTTGCGCGCAGCGTTGCCGAGTTCTGGCGTCGTTGGCATATCACCCTGATGGATTGGCTGAAGAACTACGTTTATTTCCCTTTAGGCGGGAGCAGAAAAGGGAAACTGCGAACTCAGCTCAACATCATGCTTGTTTTTCTGGTCTCAGGGATCTGGCACGGCGCAGGTCTTCAGTACATCGCATGGGGCGGCTTGAATGGCTTCTGGCAAGTGTCAGGGCACGTGCTGAAACCAGTGAACGAACGTATCGCCCAAATGACCCATATCGATCGCGTTCCTGTTGTGCGGCATGCTATCCAAGTGGTAATCACCTGCCTGCTTATCACTATAGCCTGGGTGTTCTTCCGTGCGAACAATGTACGCGACGCACTCTATATCTTACCGCGGATGTTCATGCCAACCTTTCACGTGATAACAGATGGTACGGTGACAGCGCAAGGACTTAACGCCTACCAACTGTTGACTGTCATGATAGCTATAGCTGCTGTATGGGTCATCGATTATCTGATCGTAGAGAAGAAGGTGTCCCTATTGTCATGGATTTGGGCGCGACCACTACTAGTACGCTGGGCAGGCTACTACCTGTTAATCTTCGTTATCATATTGTTCGGTCATTATGGGGGTACTTATAATGCTGCTGATTTCATCTACTATAAGTTTTAAGGCTGCGAAGCATGTACTTTCACAGGAGTAGACAAACGATAGCTCACTTGCTGCAAACGCTGGTTTTCTGCGGCTTACTGATTCTGGGGTTGTTGGTGCTTCAAACAGCTTTACTGCCACCAGCCGTGTCCTCTGATTCGTGGCCGGGGTACGTGCGCCTGGAAAAGAACTCCGTAGATGTTCTGTTCGTGGGTAATTCACACGCGGAATGCACCTTTGCGCCAATGGTGATCTATCGTGAGACCGGTGTGACGTCTTGGGTTTTGAAATCAGGGGGCATCAATACACGACAGAAGCTTGCTTATCTGGAAGAAGCCCTGAAAACCCAGCATCCAAAACTGATCGTGTTCGAAATATATGGATTCGATATTCCGACAAGGAACACCGACTATCGCAATGCGCCTGCTTTTGCACGTATGCCAGTTGGCTTGCCCAAAATAAGCGCTATCTTTGCCACAAGCGAAGCTACAGCGACGCCATCGTTGCTGCTTCCCCTAATCAGCAATCATAGTCGTGTCTGGGAGCTGACAGGTGCTTCAGCACCTGGGAATACACAGTTTACGGGTGGGGCGCTCGCTCTGACGGACTACGGTTCTTCAGATATCAGTGAGCTGCTTATCAAGAGGAAAAAGGATCCTGCGCCGCTGCTGACGCAGAGCCAACTTGCTGAGAACATGCGTTATCTTGAACAGGTTGCAGAGCTCGCCCGCAAGAATGATTGCAGACTCATATTCACTATATCGCCGCTTCTTGATCCAAGTTTAAAGGCAGGGTGCGAGCAGATCAAGAAACGCATTATCGAAACTCCGGATTTGAATGGCGCCGACGTATTGGATATGAATGACTTCTATCGGTCGATCGGATTGCAGCAAACAGATTTCCGGGATCTCAGCCACATGTATGTGACGGGGCTGGGGAAATCGAGCACGTGGTTTGCGCGGGTGGTTCTACCAATATACAAAGTTGACCAGGCGACAAAGCTTTCACCTAATCAGAAGCAATGGTGGGAGAAGCAAAGTGCTTTCTGGATGCTCGATTATGCGCAATAGGCGCCCAATAAACTTCTTCAAGCGTGGCTTTTCATGACAGCTTTGGCCTGTGAGGCGTGCGGTCGGATGGTTCTTTAGTGTTATCCACGGACGAATTCTGCTATCGCAGAGATGATAACTTGATCTACATCAGGATCGAATTTACGAGCGAACATCTCCGGACAGGTCGTAAGCTCTTCATAGTCATCCATACGCCACACATAGGGGCCACCCCGCTTCCAATCGATTCGTCGAACGATCGATGCATACCCATCATCGAACAAAGGGCGATACAGTTTCATCCGGAATGGCGAATTGTAAATGAGTGTCTGGATGAAAGACTCGTCTGGGCAGAAACTCAATCGACAATGATCCCGAATCCACTTCTTGTGCGCGAGAAGATACTGTACGAAGTCATGAGATAGGCTTACCCACTGAGCCCCTGTTCTCAATTCGATGCCCGTTCCTTTGAAACGATCCCAACCACGACGTTGCTGGTAGTCAATAAAGCGCGTCTGGATCTTGGCAAACTGATTACTCTTACGACCTATCCATTGCTGCAGAGGCCACCAATACCGCATCCGACCTTCCTTTTTTTCCCCTGCTTCCAAAGTGGTGAAGTGCACAAACTCGTTTCCCTGATGGTCAGAAAAATACTGATGGATCTCATATTGAGGCTTTAATGGGAGATCCTGACCGGAAAGCAGATGGTAGTATGCATAGGGAGCGTTTTTCGCGTTAGCAGCAGCTTTAAACAGGCGCATTTCAGCTTGAACCATAGAATAATCTGCCCAGATTATCCTCTTCGATTTTACTAACGACAGATTGGAAGATAAGACCATTCCGGCAAAATCTGATTCAGTGAATCTGCCCGCACAAGGATCGATATGTAAGTACAGGTCATTTCGGGGGTCATCAAGCATCGAAAGAAGGGGCTTCAGCATCTCAGGCTGCTGGTGTGCCAAAATCAAATAGGCGTGTTTCACAAGTTACTCCATTTTCAATACTGCGATGGGCCGCCTAATGTTAAGCTGACGACCTCACAAACTCAGCTGACGTTTTCCATTGTATGCCGAATTGCACGACTCATCGTCTTTCGCTGACAATATTCTTGACTGTTGTCTTAAGTCGTTCATAACGCTGATCTCCCAACAACCGTACCAACATTGTGTAGTTGAAAACTCGCATTGACGTTGTGTATCGATCAAGATAATCAAACAGTAAAGCCATATTTGCTTTGCATAAAAATCGAAATCTATTCTCCCACTGAAATTTGTTAAGCTGATAATGACGTTCGATTTCTGTGTAGTAAGCAGTCTTTTTCGCGTATTTTAGCCAGAGGCCCTCACGGTATACATGGACATTGCAATCCCAAGGCTTTGAAGGGCAGTGCAGAATGGAGGGATTCTTCATGGCGCGTTTGGCTTCAGAAAAAGTGTATTTCTCTGTCGACCTTAAAGCTTCAAGATAGTTTCTGATGTTTTTGAAACCAGAGTAATAACGGTTTTCTCTCTCTTGCAAGTAGTTGAAAATGCCATATCTGATCGGAAGGATGCCAGTTTTATCAAGCCCCACTACATTAATTACTGTTTGGTCTTGCCATTGGAGACGATCCTTGTTCTCAGCAATGAACGCAGTAAACTTCTCAACCATATTATCTTGACGGAGCTCTTTTAAGTTTATCAACAGTACTCCCGCACAAATGTAATGGTCATTATTAATATCGAATTCATCGACTGCGTCTGGCCGGTCATCAAGAAAACCTCGATAGTAATAACCTTCCATATCAATTACGAACATATCACGTAGATCGTGTAAGACAAGAGTGTCGCCATCGAGCCATATAATTCTGTCGAGTTCAGGAAGAAGAGCAGATAAAGATAGTCGATAGTATGTTGGCACTGAGACACGCATATTGTCTGTTATATCGTTGTAGAGCCCTGATACGTCAATAAGGATAATCTCGCATTTCGAGTATTTTTCTCCCAGAGAGAGAAGAACTGCTCGTGCTGCCTTGCTGAGGGTTTCTGAGGAGTAGAGGAGGTAGAAGCAGCACCTTGTGTGTCGGTGCTTGTTTTCCAAGAGAGATGTCATTGAGACAAGAGTCGGGTAGAGGAAGTTCTCATCAAGTGCCATGGCAATGGAGATGGTTGCGTTGACCATAAGCATCATACAATTGTATTGTCATTTGTAAGAACTTTTCGGGCGCGGCTTTCACCGATGATAGCTGCAGAAAGATGGTAGAGCGATCTACGGAGCTTCATGGTGAAGCGCTTTGCTTGCTGTGTATGATTGGCAGCTTGGGCATTCTCACGTTCTATTGCGACGACTGCAGCGCTACGTGGATCTTGAGTATCAAGTGCTTGGGCGCTGGCGATTATCCTTTGGCATGCCGCATGTAATGTTGCGCCATCTAAATCACTGTTGTTTTTCGTGATTAGTGATATGCAGGTTTCGATTTCAGCAACTCTTTGGGGCGGAGCTATATCTGATTTACGACCTGCGTGTCCGCGATGATAGATGTACAGGGTATCCGGGCTTCGCAAGGCTTTGCCGCTGATTAAAGACTTAGCGATTAGGTCATAGTCTTCACAGTAGGAATCTTCTTTCAAGCCCCCGAGCTGCTGCCACGATTCGCGGCGCATCCAGGCACCGTTGTTAGAGAAACACCATTGCGTCAAGAAAGCAGTCAAGTCTATTTCAGTTAGTTTATCTTTGGGAAAGCAAGGGAGCCCCTCAGGATGTTCAGGTGAGATAATCAGCAGGTTGCTTCCATAGAGAAGATAACCGGGGTGCTCATCCACCATTTTCTTGAGAGCTTCCATCCAGCGGGGGTCAAGTTCATCATCTGCGTCTACGAACGAGATCCATTCTGTTGTTGCAGAAGCGATACCGGTATTAAGAGCGCTTGCAGACCCGGCGTTTTTCTGGTGTAGTACAGTGATACGCGCATCGTTCGTGGCAAGCTTTTGTGCCAATGTCAGTGTTCCATCAGTAGACCCATCATCGACTACGATGAGGGCCCAATCGTTGCATGTTTGAGCGAGAACGGAGCTGATTGTTCGCCCCAACGTCATTTCAGCATTGTATGCTGGGATAATGACACTGATGATGGGGTTGCGCTTATGCATCAGGCTCAGCTTGCCGCTAATGTGTCCATAAGCTCAACCCACTGAGCTGCCACCTTATCAGCATCCCAGTGTTTGAAAACGTAATCATGTGCTGCTTGTCCTATTCGTTGGCGACGCCCTGGATCTGATGCCAAGTCTCTGATCATCTGGCACATCAGGTCGAGGTCTCCATGTGCGCAAAGCCCTATAGCGCCATTGCCCGCATGACCGCTCAGAAGACCATCAAGGTCTATGTCCATCGAGATAAACGGCCGTGAAGCATTGGCAGCCTCAAGGAAAGTGTTGGGCAGGCCTTCACTGGCTGAGGTGTTTATCGCGATGATATCTTCATGGTATAGGGCGATAAGATCCTCATGTGCTAAAGTGGGGATAAGCGTGACGTTATCGCAACGTTCAAGATCATAGATAACTGTTCGGTAGAGCTGGTCATCAAGCTCTTTTGACAAAACCGCGATGAGGGAAAACTCAGGCAACCGGTTAGCAATCTGTTCAAGCACCCAAGGGCGTTTAATGCCTGCACTACGGCCAACCCACAAGAGTTGCGGTCGCTTGTTGGATGATGGAACGATGGTTGGCACAGGTCCTGCAGTTGGCATCGATGAGTCTATGATCCCTGCAGTTATCATAGCGGTTTCACGATGGTAGTATCGTTGAAGGCCCTGCACTTGATAGCTGTTCTGGGCGACGATGACATCTGCGGCATTTAAATATTCCCGATACTGCTTCTGCAAATATTCCGAGTTGAACTTTCCATCGTCAGCTGCAAGATCACTATTGACCCATATCACTGCTGGGATATGTTGTGCTTTTAGTCGTGCGGCTAAGTTAGACGTCAGTTTCATTGAATAGAAGAGGATGGCTGTTTTACCTTGATATTCAAAATTCCTCTGATCGATTCGCTTATTGATAACGCGTGACAAATAGGGCAGTCCTTTAGATATCGGAGGCTCAATAACCCTTACCCGCACGTGTGGAACATCAAGGTCGAACTCAGGCTTTTCGTGAACGAGCAAGATGATTTCAGTATCTCCACGTCTTGATAAAGCACGAACCAGCGTGCCACAGAACCGACCGACCCCACCTGTGCACCAAGGTTGCTCTGGCTTGGTCAGCAATCCCACAAAATTTGGCCACGGGGCAAAGAAAATTGAATGTTTATAATGATGCTGATCAGTCACATTAACAAGTATACAACATCGCCAGGAGCGGGTATGGTGCTGTCCGATGGTCTTGCCGTGGAAGATGATTTTCATGCTGATATGATAGCATTACTTATTGCTATGGCATTCAGCTTTGCCCTAAGCCAAGGGGCGGCTGGTTTCGATTATATTGATTCCGTCCGATGAGTTGAGGTACGAACAGTGAATTTCTTTCTGTCTCTTCAGGGGCTGATGTCCATAGCGAGCGTAGTCTTCCTCGCCTTTCTTGTGCTGGTAGTCGTTCTCTATTTCTGCCTACCAGGCCCACGTACTCGTGCGATATTGCTCCTTGTTTCGGGGAGTGGCCTGCGACAGTGGCGGTTTTGAAGTCCACGCCAACTTGTCTGTTGGCGGTAGTATCACGGCGGCAGGCTTTGGTATCAACGCTTATGACAACGCTCAGGTTAACGTTAGTGGTGGCATCAGCGCTGCTTCTGGTGAAGGGGTTTTCGCTGACGACGGAGCGCAGGTGACAGTAAGCGGCGGTATCAACGCAGCTGACGGGAATGGAGTTGTAGCTGCTAATCATGGTGCGATTATTACGACTGTTACGGTGACAGGAAACATCTTTGCTGGTGATCAGGATAGTGTGGGATATGCCGGCATTGTTTGCGCGGGTGCGATAGTGACCATAAACGGCAATGTGAAAGCTGACAGCATCGGTGTGTTTGCCGGACCAGGTTCTCTTGACGATCAAACATCTTCGCCGGCGCAGGTAACGATAAACGGAACGCTTACTGCGCCGGTTTATATCCTTGTAAGCGCTGATGAAAATGGGGACATCGAGTATACGGAGGCTGACTATGTAACGCCGACTACCAAAGTTGGCTATCGGACCTTCACTGATGGCTTTAACAGTGTGTGGGTTCAACACCTTGAGGGCGGCGGGAACCCGCAACTGCCGCCTGCTTCTCCGCTGACTCTTCCAGATACAGGGGATATGAGCAGTCTGGCTCAGCTGTTTGCTGCAGGCTTTATTGCGCTGCTAAGCGGGGGCGCTGGACTCGTGCTGTCGCTGCGCAGACAGCGCAAGTAAGTACGATCATACCTAGCCTCTAACACCCGCCGGCTTATCGCCGGCGGGTGTTTTCATTTCAGGTCTTCTATCATAAGTTGATTAATTATCACAGCCCTCGCAACCTCTTGTGCCTATACGGCTGATATACTGGTAAGCAATGTGGTTATATGATGTGTGATAGCAATAATCTTGGACACTGTATCCAATCATATTGCGGATATAGAGAGTTGTTAGCTGAAGGGCAAAGCTGATCGTAGACATGGAAAATGTTAAACGCGCTGTTGTTGCAGTATTGCGATTGATAAAATTGAAGCCGCCACTCCAGGAGCAGGAAGAGCTAAGCTCGGAAGAAATAGAAGCGTTTTCTGCGAAAATCAGGAGGAACAGAAGAAGCCTGCCTGCAGCATCTTCCAGAGTTGCCCTTATTACCTCTTCAGCAGGGGTACCGCATTTGCTTGCCTCGACTAATTATTCTCTTTCGATCATCGAAGGCTTACTACAGAATGGCGTCGATGCACGATTGATAGCTACTCAGCAGCGCAAATTGCCAGTGCTCAATGACAGCTTACTGATGAGTGATATTTTTATACCAGCTTTTTCAAAGAGGATATATTCTGAGCAATTGCTACAGGACGTATTTCACTCGCAACGCTTCGACCATGTACTCAGCATTTCTGCGCCGATTAAGCAGATGGCAGCCCAGGCGCAACTGATTCGCTCTGCGGGGGCATCGCATATACACTATTCCGGTGAGTCACCCGTGAGGGTTTTCCCCGATGAAGAGGAACGCGAACAGTTTATACGCTTGGTACGAGAATCTTTCGATGGGATACTCACTGTATCAGACTACCTCCGTGACTATTGGGTAGGTCAAGGGTTCAGTAAGAAGGAAATATGTGTTTTCAGAGTTCCTGCCAGAGAGGATGTCTTCCATCGCCGAAGTTCTCACAGCATCGGTAATCATGCGATGTATGTTGGAAACTTAAGCCATGGTGAGGTTGATGACCTGTTGGTGATAACTCGATTAGTTTTATCTGATATCAAAGACTTTACCTTAAGTATTTTCGCTGACGCAGATTCCGACAGACGAAAGCAACTGGAAACCAGGATCGCAGAGATGGGCCTTCAAGACAGTATAAGCATTAATTCTGCGCTCTCTTTGGAAGATCTCGCCAACAAGGAGGTTAGTGCTGATGTTTTGTTGCTGCCTCGGCGCAGTGGGGAATTTTCAAAAGCGGGCTTCCCGAACAAAATGGGCGAATACCTGATGTCAGGAACGCCGGTTGTATACTCCGATGTTGGAGAGATCAGAGAAGTCATCGGCGATGAACGGGCCTTCTTTGTCGAGGCAGACAATCCCGGCGCATTCGCAAAAAGACTGGTTGAGGTGCTCTCAGACACATCCTCATCTCGTCAGATCGGATACGCAGGAAGACGATGGGCGTTGGAAAACGTTGGCTCACGTCGTGTTGCTGAATTGATGCTAGCGTGGATGGATGACCTGAAGGCGCAGAGGTGAGTCTTGTGAGTAAGATCGACACTGCCCTCCGGCTTGTTAAGGGCGATAGAAAAAAGCTTCGCGGGGTGATTTGGGAAAAGACATTAGGTCGATTCGTATTTTATCTGCCATTGAGATCACGGATCAAATGGAGATACCGAAGCAATTTCGGTCGTAACCCTGATCTGCGCCATCCGCGTCTGCAATCAGAAAAGATCCAGTGGCGCAAAATGTATTGTCCTCAGATCCGATTGCTCTCTGTTATTTCGGATAAGGTTCAAGCATACGATTTCGTTCGTGGCAGGATTGGCGGTCAGCATCTCAATACGATTCTATGGTCGGGGAAACAGCTTACTCCGGACATAGTGCGTTCACTGGGGGATAACGTCATCTATCAACCTACTGCACGCTCAGGGCAAGTCTTCAAAGTATCGGCGGTGTCAAAAATTTCACCTGAGAAACTGTGCGCTTTGATCAATCCGCTGCTGAAATGGCCTTATTCGATGCTTGGAGAAGAGTGTTGGTATGGTCAGGCGCAGCAAACTATCGCTGCCCGTCCTCTGGTGTATTGGGAGGGCGGACCGGAGTACGTGTGTGATGTCAAGATGCACATATTCCAAAACTCATGTTCAGCACAACAGGTGATCGTCGAGTTGATTGATCACTCAGTCTTCATAAAGGGGAGGCGTCAGGGGGAGGATCAGCACTGGCGTGTCATGCTTAATGAGTCCGGAGAGGTGATGTCTTTCAATTGGAATCCAAGTGACTATCCCCTTCCAGTTGTTATGCCTGAGTTGCCATACTGTTTCGATCAGTTGGTTGAAAATGGGAAAAAGCTTGCGGAGGGTATTGACTATGTGCGTGTGGACTTTCTTGTTACTTCAGAGGACTATTATTTTTCGGAAATGACTTTTGCCCCAACTGGAGGCATGATGCACATGGAGCCAAATGAATGGGATCTGAAAATTGGAGAAATGTGGGACTTGGATATCGGCAATTTCTTCAAACGGTTCATATGGAAACAACGTGCATGGCTACCGCTATGGAAACTCGAGTTTCCCATGAGAGCCCTCAGGCGATTGGCCACAAAGTTAATGGCTGATACACCGAGCAAGCTTTATTGCGAATCAGATTATTCCGCTGACACAGAGTTGGCTGAAAGAGAAACCGAGCACTGAAAGATGCTCTTGTTGAAAGCGCGACACTTTCCGAATGTGATAGAGGTGGTCTAAATTCCGTCCAGAGAAGATAACGAAATTACTATCGGCATCGTAATCGCAGTTTATAACGGTCAAGATACGATCGCGCGAGCGATCGAGTCGGTTATTTCGCAAACATCTCGGAAGTGGGTTCTCGCTGTTGTTGATGATGGGTCCTCGGATCATAGCTCTGAAATAGCTGAAAGTTATGCAGGAAACAATGCTCGGATAACTGTTCTGCACCAAAGCAACCAGGGTACTGCATCGGCGCGGGATCTGGGCTATCGAACTCTGTCGTGCGATTACCTGGCGTATTTAGATGCCGATGATGAACTTGCCCCAGAGTATGTAGACGTGATGAGCGCTCTCATATCGAAACATCCTGAGTATATCCTCTATGCATGCAATGTTTTCTATAAGTTCCCCGATAGAGAATATGTTGCTTGGGGCTATTCACAGGTATCAATAGTGACCCTGCATGACTGGGGCGTGTCACCAGACATTTCCATGGCAGGTTCGATAGTGAGAAAGGAAGACTACCTTTCTGTTGGGGGGTTTACCAGCTATGATAGCTATGTCGAAGACCTCTATCTCCTTGTGCGGCTATTGCTTATCGGCAATGCTGTGATTACCCCGGATGCTCTTTATCGTTACTACCGTATCCATCAACATCACAAGTCTTCAGCAAAAAGAAGGGTGTGGAAAAGTGCCATCGCTTCGCTGGGGCATATCATGAAAACAACGAAGATGACTTCTGAACAATCACGTGTCATAGAAGAAAGGATCGATCTTTATAGAAGCTATCAAAGAAATTACATTATCGAATCTCTGAAATATGCCTGGCACGTCATAACAAGAACCACAACCTCATCAAAACCTTATCGGGCTCTGTTGCGACTTGCGAAAAAAATGTTACGAAAGACATAACAGCTGTTGTTCTTTCATCGGCTAACGTTGCAACTAACACGTAACAGAAGGCTCGCGAAGATACCTCTGCTAGAGTTAGGTACAGTATCATTAAAGATAACTTTACAACTGTGAGGAGATTGGAACCTGATGGATCTAAGTGGAAAGACCCTGCTGATAACAGGCGGGACTGGCTCTTTCGGTAATGCGGTTCTGGATCGTTTTCTCGACACTCCGGTGAAGGAAGTCCGCATTTTTTCTCGTGACGAGAAGAAGCAGGATGATATGCGGCATCGGTATCAGATCGAGCACCCAGATCTTGTGCGAAAGCTAAAATTCTATATCGGGGACACGCGTGATCAGGCCTCGGTCGATAACGTTATGCCAGGGGTCGACTATGTTTTTCATGCTGCGGCACTGAAGCAGGTTCCATCTTGTGAATTCTTCCCGCTCCAGGCAGTAAAGACTAACATCCTGGGGACTGAGAATGTTCTAAACGCTGCTGTCGCGAACAGGGTGAGCAAAGTCGTCTGTCTCTCCACCGATAAAGCTGCGTACCCGATCAACGCTATGGGTATTTCAAAAGCAATGATGGAGAAGATCGCTATCGCCAAGGCGCGCACTGTTGATCCATCTGAGATAACGATCTCTGTTACGCGTTACGGCAATGTTCTTTGTTCTCGCGGATCAGTTGTGCCGCTGTTTATCGACCAGATAAGAAAAGGGCTTCCCTTTACGGTTACCGATAAAACGATGACGCGTTTCCTCATGAGCTTGAGGGAGGCGGTCTCTTTAGTTGCTTTCGCTTTCGATTATGCCGAAAGCGGTGATTTACTTGTGCAAAAGGCTCCTGCCTGTACTATCGAGACTCTTGCACAGGCCGTCGCCGAGATATTCGATGTTCCTCTTGCAATGGAGACGATAGGTATACGCCATGGTGAGAAACTCTACGAAACACTGTTGACGAAAGAGGAATGTGCGAGCGCCTTCGATCTTGGTGCATATTTCAGGGTTCCGGTTGATGCGCGTGACCTGAATTATGAGCAGTATGTTGATACAGGCGATAATCGTGCTGTGACTATTGAGGAGTTCAACTCGAATAACACAACTCGCTTAGATGTTGAGCAGGTGAAGACTCTTCTTCTGGAGTTGCCCGAGATCCAGGCAGCATTACAGGGTAAGGATTCGGTACTCTGATATGCGAATACTGGTCACAGGAAGCAGGGGTTTCATCGGGAGGAACTTGGTTACACGGCTGCGTTCCCTTACTCATGAGCAATGCAGCCTGGTTCCAGAGGCTGGCGGACTTGATGTAGTTGAGTTTGAGTCGACAGACTCTGAAGACTTGCTTGCTCAGCTTGCTTCATCCTGTGACTTTGTCTTTCATCTGGCAGGTGTCAACAGACCGAAGGATGAGGCTGACTTTTCGCGTGGGAACGCGGACTTATCCATCAGGCTTCTTTCTGCTCTGCAGCAGACGAGGCGCAGGGTACCGGCGCTGTTGTCTTCCTCGATACAGGCAGTGTTAGATAATCCCTATGGCCTTAGTAAACTGGCGGCGGAAGAAGCCTTTTTCAGATATGCCGAAGAAACGGGCTCGCCAGTATATGTCTATCGGCTTCCGAATGCTTTTGGGAAGTGGTCACGTCCAAATTATAACAGTGCTGTCGCGACCTTTTGTCATAATGTTGCACGTGGTTTGCCTATCAAGATAGATGACCCCGAAAAGGAGATAACGTTGGCGTATATCGATGATATCGTCGAAGCGTTTATCTCAGCATTACAAGGAGCGCCTCAATGGGACGGCAGGTATTGCGTAGTCCCAGTAAGCACAACGATAAAGCTTGGTGTGATCTCGGATCTGCTAGCATCTTTTTATACTTCACGCCACACGCTTGATGTTCCAGGTGGGCAGAGCGAATTCGCGAAGAAACTCTATGCGACATATTTGTCTTTTTTACCTCAGGGTGCGCTTGCATATCCTTTGACGGTTCACGCCGACGAAAGAGGAAGCTTCTATGAGATGATGCATCTTGGAGGTGCAGGACAGATTTCTTTCAATGTTACTAAGCCTGGGATAACAAAAGGAAACCACTGGCATCACACAAAAAACGAAAAATTCCATGTGATAAGTGGCAACAGTTGCATCCGGCTTCGCCAGATCGACAGCCCTGAAGTAATCGAGTATGTGGTCACGGGAGAAAATCCTGTTGTTGTCGACATTCCGCCTGGTTACACGCATAGCCTTACCAACGTAGGCGAGCGAGATCTTGTGACGGCTATTTGGGCTAATGAGGAATTTGACCCTTTGCATCCTGATACATATTACGAGGAAGTGTGATATGCAAAAACTGAAGCTGATGACTATCATCGGCACACGTCCGGAGATAATTCGACTATCTGCGGTGATCAAGAAGGCAGACCAATACTTTGATCACGTGCTGGTCCATACGGGTCAAAACTGGGACTATACACTCAACGAAGTGTTTTTCAATGATCTGGGTTTGCGTGAACCTGACTATTATCTTGATAGCGCAGGAGCCGACCTGGGCGAGACCATGGGCACGATTATTTCAAAGACCTATGCGTTATTACGCGATGTTGCGCCAGACGCCCTGTTGTTGCTAGGGGACACCAATTCAACCCTATCTGCTATACCGGCGAAACGGCTCAAGATCCCTATCTTTCATATGGAGGCAGGTAACCGCTGTTGGGACTGGAATGTTCCTGAAATGATCAACAGAACCGTGGTTGATCATATCTCAGACATCAATCTGCCTTATACAGAAAACAGTCGGCGATACCTTTTATCTGAGGGCATAGATGGGAAAACAGTGTTTGTAACAGGATCGCCTATGCCTGAGGTGCTTTCCAGCAATAAGGCATCGATCGAGGCAAGCAATATTTTGGACAGATTAGGAATCAAGCCGAAACAGTACTTTCTGCTGTCGGCGCATCGTGAAGAGAATATCGATGATGAACAACATTTCTTGTCCTTGATGACGGGAGTGAATGAGATAGCGGAGACTTACGGCTTGCCAGTGATCTTTTCAACTCACCCGCGCTCTGCAGCTGTGATCGCAGCGCATAATTTTAAGCTCCACCCTCTTGTGCAGAGCATGCAGCCTTTTGGGTTCTTTGACTATAATAAGCTGCAACAAGAAAGCTATTGTGTGCTTTCAGATAGCGGAACCCTTTCTGAGGAGTCGGCAATACTGGTATTCCCCGGAGTGCTAATACGCACATCAACAGAGCGCCCTGAAGCGCTAGACTGTGGAAGCATAATAATCGGTGGAGTTACTGGTGGTGATATCACGCGGGCTGTCCAGCTTTCTGTTCAAATGAATGCTCAAGGTGCAACCTATCGACTTCCTATTGACTATCAGGAGATGAATGTCTCCGATAAGGTGATTCGGATAATCGAAAGCTATGCCAAAATCGTCAACATCACTACTTGGCAGAAAACAAAGTCTGATTAAGGAGCGTCATGGGAGCAATCGATACAAAGAGCATGTCTGGAAGTTGCGCATTAGTGACAGGGGGCGCTGGGTTTATCGGCTCGAACCTTTGCGAACGTCTTCTTTCTATTGACTGCACAGTGGTCTGTCTCGACAATTTTTCTACCGGGCACTGGGAGAATATTGCTCACCTACTATCAAATCCTGATTTTACCCTGATCGTCGGTGATGTCAGTGAATATGAAACGTGTCAAAAAGCTGCTGAAGGTGTTGAGTTTGTTTTCCATCAAGCGGCTTGGGGCAGCGTACCCCGAAGTATAGAGATGCCGCTCTTCTATGAGAAGATGAACATCCAAGGTGTGCTGAATATGATGGAGGCATCTCGAAACAATCAGGTGAAACGTTTCGTGTATGCCTCAAGTTCATCGGTGTATGGTGACGAGCCGACGCTGCCGAAAGTGGAAGGCAGAGAAGGCAAGCTGCTTTCTCCTTATGCTCTTACGAAAGCGGTGGGTGAGCTTTACGGCTCTCTCTATTATAGGATCTATGGTCTTGAGACTGTTGGGTTACGATATTTCAATGTTTTTGGACGTCATCAGGATCCTGACGGAACGTACGCTGCTGTCATACCCCGTTTCATCAAAGAGTTGCTTAGTGGGGGCGTCCCGACTATCCAAGGCGATGGCTTGCAATCAAGAGACTTCACCTATATCGATAATGTGGTACAGGGCAACCTTTGCGCAGCGACAGCGCCAGTCGAAGCTGCAGGGCGCGCCTACAATATCGCATGTGGCGGACAAGAGACGCTGATCGATGTCTACTATATGATCTGCAAAGCACTTGGGGTGAACCAAGAACCACAGTATGCACCTACGAGGGCAGGCGACATCAAGCATAGTAACGCAGATATCTCTCAAGCCCGGGAGATGCTTGGTTACAAACCGGAATTCAGTTTCGAGCAAGGCCTTGAACTGGCGATCGAATGGTACCGTGAGGAACTTTCCTGATGGCATTAAGTGAAGGATCTCATGTTGCATACGAGGAGGCATCTTCGGCGTTTGAAGTATTGATCTTGCTGGGTCATTTTGGTCTGCCGTATACACTGGCTTCTTCCAGTCTTATCGAGTCGATGGCGGCTGGTCTTCTAGCTACAGGAAACAAGGCAGCTGTAGTGCTTACATCTGACGGCTCAGATGCTGCGCGCTCACGACAAAGGTCATTGTCTGTTTCGACGCTGATGATGTCCTGCGATCAGGCTCCATCGTTTGCGGCGTATCAACGGGCAAGGCGGCTGAGGATTCCTCTCGATGATCCTTCCTTGAAAAAACCTGTTCCTTATTGGACTAGCGCGCTTGATCTTCATGAGACGATACTGAAGACAGGATATTTCAGCTCGCAGCGACCAAAGATAGTGATAGTGTATCCTCGTGATCTGATACTTCTGGCTGCGGGTACGATGCTCGCGCAGAGTTATGGTGCTTATTTATGTGTATGTTCATCAGAGGCTATCTCTGAGCGTACGATGGATCCAGAGTATATCGACCTTTACCTTAAGATGGTAACAGATAATGCAGACATTATATGGGCGTTCTCACCAAAACTTGCATCGTTTTGGCTTGATAAACATAGTGTATCAAGAGAGCGGCTCTTCGTCAGTCCACCGCTGGTCGATCAGCGGTGGGCAGAAACAGCCGAATCGTTGACGCAAAAGGAATGTTCAGCAGTTTTCGTTGGTAATCTCGCTGACACCTACTGGAATGAATTGCTAGCGATCGCTTCTCGTGCTCGGGACGAGATCCCAGATTTCACACTCCGTCTTTTTGGTGATTATCCTCCCGCATTGCTGCAAGAGCGTAAGCGAGAGTTGGCTCAGCGAGGACTTGAGCGAATTGTTGAACTGCGATCAGCTATCGCACGTGAACAAATACCTGCGGAACTAAGGAAGGCACAGGTTGCGCTTATCCCTCGTGGGCGAACGATAGAACATGAGTTTGGTTTTCCTAACAAGCTTGTTGAGGCGCTGGCTGTAGGCATGCCGGTTGTTGTTGGGTCGAGTGGTGATATCGATGCCTATTTGACCTCGGGGGTAGATTGCGAACTGGTCGCACCCGAAGACCATGGAGCATATGTTACAGCTCTGAAAAGGGTGCTGACTGATCGAAGATATGCACAGCGCTTAGCTTCCAGCGGCCAAAAGCAAGCTCTGGCTTGCTTTGGCGCATCGAATGTCATGAAACGTTTATTACGTCAGGTGGATCAGGAGGCGATACGAACAAAGGTAGCTTGGCAACCATACGGAAAGGGCTTTGTCGCATATGCCTGCTCGCGCAGTCTCAAATTAGCTCGCTTCCATCTTGGTCGGCTATTTGGACGTCAAACGAGGGTTCATAGATGAGCCAGCCGATGCGGATAACCTTTCGCTATCCTGATGCGAAGCAGATGTTCTTGTCGTCATCTGAGCGCGATGCTGGGGGGGCACCAGTTCAAATCTATACTATCGCTACTGAGTTGGCAAAGGACCCTGGTCTTGATGTATTCGTATGGGTTGATGGCAAATTCCGGAAAAAGAAAGTTGATGGCATCACGTTATTGTCTGGGCGAGAGCCCCTTTTGGGATATTTCCAGACTGTCAAGCGGCTGTTCAATAAGCTACGCATGATGAAAGTTTCAAGATTCGCGGCACGGGGCCTCACGATATTTACTGTATCGACCGATTCAGGAACAGCGAAGCTTATCGAACAAGTGCTTGCTCGTGGGGGCAAGACCGCTTATCGCATCGCCTCTGACTATGCAATAACATCTGTTCGTGATAAGGCTGACGGCAGTGAAAGGTTTAGTAATGTTCTGCTTCGGATGGATGCGATCATTACACAAACCAATACGCAGCAACGTCTACTGAAAGAATCAACGGGGTTGGATTCGCTCGTTATCCATTCAGCGTTTCCGGCTTCGCATCAGCCTGTTCCTGCGCACAAAGATCGCCGGTATGATGTCTTATGGGTTGGACAGTGTCGCTGGTATAAGAGGCCATGGATCGTTATCGATCTGGCGCGCCAGTTCCCTCAAGTAAGATTCCTCATCATCATGCCAGAGTTCGACCAGGAGATGGCACAAGCACTTAAGCCCCAAATAGGATCATTATCAAACATCGAATTGCTTGACTACGTTGCCCCAAGTGAAATCCAGCACTATTATGATCAGTCACGTATCGTACTGAACACATCCCTGTTTGAGGGGTACCCAAATACCTTGAATAATGCCGGTCAGGCGCAAGCGGCTTACCTTTCTTTAACATGGGATGCCGATGAGATCTTTGCCAAGGACGGTGTGGGCCTTTGTTCGAAAGACGATATCAATCTGTGTTATGAACAACTCGGACACCTGATAGCTCATCCTGAGGAGACTGAGTTGATGGGGCAGAGGTCCTTCGAATACTTGCAAGCTGAGCATAACGTCGAGAAAGTTGTAAAGCAGTACAAGGATCTAGTTGCAGGGGTTCAATAAATGCTGAACCGTGGCGCGAAAGAAGTTACCGGAAAGTACAGAGTTACTTTCCGCTATCCTCCGGCAAAAGAGCTGTTCATCGACTCTGGCCTTCGGGATGTTGGTGGAGCACCAGTCCAGATATTTACCCTTGCGACTGAACTTGCGAAGGACCCGGATTATGATGTGTGCCTATGGGTCGATGGGCGAGCTCCAAAAGGGAGGATCCTGGGAGTGCGGCTGCTTTCCGGATGGAGTGATGCCAATCGGATCGATATCTTCTCCCGCCTGTTAAACAAGGTGAGATTTGTGCGATCCGCCAGGATCGCCGCAAAAGGGCTGACTGTTTTTACCGTTCAAACAGATGCGGATCTAGAGCGATTACGTGATGCTGTGGCCAGGCGTGGCGGAAAGACGGCGTATCGTGTTGCTTCAGATCTTGTGTTCGAAGCACCAGGACCAGGATCTGTCGTAGCTGATTCTTTTGCTGCTTCGATAAGAGCATGCGATGTCATACTGGCTCAAACAAAGACTCAGCAGGCTTTGTTGGCAGAATATTTCGGAGTGTTATCTAAGGTGGTTCACTCAGCGTTCCAAGTGAAAGAGCCTACAGCCAATATGAAACCAAAGGAACACGTCCTTTGGGTAGGGCAATGCTTGAGCTACAAGAGACCATGGATAGTTGTCGAGGTAGCGCGTGCGCTCCCAGAGATACCTTTTGTTATGATCATGCCATTGGTAGATAATGACCTGGCTAAAGCCCTACTCGATCAGCTTATGCCTTTGCAGAACGTGAGCTTTATCGACTATGTTCCCTATGCCGAAGTCCAGTCATATTACGACATAGCAAGAATCGTCCTCAACACCTCACTTTTTGAAGGGTATCCAAACACACTAAACCAGACCGCCCAGGCGAGATCGGTTTATATCTCGCTGAAGTGGAACGCAGATGATGTTCTTGGAGCAGATGGCATGGGCTTTTGTTGCGAGAATGATGTTTCGCGTTTTATCGCAATGATCGAGCAGGTCTATCACGACACCGTGCTGCAGGACAAGATTGGTGAGCGAGCTTTCCAGATGCTCAAAAAGAACAACGCGCTTGAAGCAGTTGTTCGTGAATACCAGTCATTAATAAGAGAGCTCTTGTGAAACCGGGAAAAGAACAGACTCTCGGCGTTGTGATCGCGGCCTATAATGCTGAAGCCTACCTCGAAAGAGCGGTGAGCTCCGTGCTGCGGCAGACTCACGATGATTGGGAGCTGGTAATCGTCGATGACGGCTCTGATGACCGGACCTACGAGCTGGCCAGAGAATATGCGGCTGCTGATGCCAGGATCAGTGCCCTCTCTATTTCAAACTCTGGTGCGGCAATCGCACGCAACGAAGGCAGTAAGAAACTGGTATCTGACTGGTTCTGTTTCCTTGACGCTGATGATGAGCTGGCCTCTGATTATGTGCAACAGATGTCGGATTTCAGAGACCAGAATCCCGGGTTTCAGATCTATGGCTGCGACGGTATGAGAATGCAGCAGGATGGTTCAAGCGAGCTGGTCTTTACCTACGAAGATTTTTTCGAGGTCCCCCTTATACGACAGATCCAGACTAACACGATCATCGGTGGAGGTGGTCTGATCGAAAAAGCGTCCTTTGATCGGGTGGGCTGCTTTCGCGATGTTCTGGCTGAGGACTATGATCTGTGGGTGCGTATGCTCGCTGCTGGCTGCCGTGCAAAAGTCACGCCTTATATCGGATATCGCTACTATAAGGTGAAAGGACAAAAATCTGAGCGAGTTGCTGCAAATGCGCAGTCAGTTATAGGATCCCTCAACTTCGTTCAGAAGAACTATGATCTGCCCGATGAGGAGAAGTCGGCTCTAAAAGCCTCACGGCGTTCTTTGAAAACCGGCATACTGTTCCTGAGGATCGAGCGCGTTTTGCGCCTGTTTCTCGGGGCGAAGAAGTCAGGAAAGGCGATCGAGGCGATAAAGTCCTTTGCGCGCAGTTCCAAGAAAGTCGTTAGAGGGGGTAGCTAGGCGCTATGTTGTTCACGATCCTGATCCCTGTTTATAATGGCGCGCGCACTATCCGAGAAACGCTCGATTCTGCGAGCCATCAAGAGTATCGTGATTATGAAGTGCTGGTCATCAATGATGGCTCGACAGACGATACGGCCGAAATCGTTGAAGAATACAAAGAGAATTTCAGCAACTTCAGGATGATCACCAAGGAAAACGGAGGCACTGCCTCGGCGTATGATCTGGGTATGAGGGAGGCAAAGGGAGAGTTTATCGTCTACGGTGCTGCCGACGATCTCCTTCTGCCGAATTGTTTGAGTGTCCACGCGAAGGCGATACAAGAGCACCCTGACTTTACCGTGTTCTGCACAAACGGTTACTTCTTTAATTCTGAAGAGGGATGGCGGGATATCGCACTGAAAGGGAAGAAATGGCATAAAGATCATGAGGTGGACCTGCGGTCTCTGACTGAATCCTGCATCCTCAGCCCCGGCTGCGCCTTTCGCGCTGCAGATGGCATAAAAGTGGGGGGCTTCACCATGGGCTACCTCATTGAAGACTACGATCTTTGGCTTCGCTTCGTCTTACAGGGGTATCGTATCTGGTATACAAACCAACAGATAGTGATGTTCCGGGAGAGCGACACTCAAAGATCAGCCGCTTTTGAAGATATGGATATCGCCAGGGTTGAAACACTGAAGAAGATGATGGCCCTTGATGGGACATCGCCTTCTGATCGCGCAGTGATCCAAGAAGGGATAGATGCTTTTATAGCGACTCAGCAACCTGCGCAGGACAGACAGCGTATGGTCGACCAGAGGAAGCGGTTGTATGCGACTGTCAATAAGCTCCCTTCGTGGCTCCGTCCGATTGCGCGGTTATTGATAGCAGTGCTCAAGCCGCTAGCCCGTCCGTTTCGGTGGATGATCGCGTCGAGGCGATCAAAATGATCGATGTGCTATGCATTATGTACCACGGAGGTTCATAGTGAGTGATTTTCCGATAGGCATACTTGTTGCTGCCTTCAACGCAGAGGAGACCTTGCCGATAGCTCTTGATTCATTACTTACTCAAACCAACGATCACTGGCTAGCAGCGCTCATTGATGATGGCTCTCAAGACGATACGAGCAAGATCATGAAACGTTATGCGAAGGCTGATGAGCGGTTCATTTTTTCGCGACAAGACAATCAAGGGTCTGCGCTGGCGAGAAACGCTGCCGAAAAGCTCCTGCCTGAAGCGGTCCAACAGCTTGCGTTTCTTGACGCAGACGACTATTTAGATGAAAACTATGTTCAAGAAGTGCGTGCTGCTTATCAGAGATTTGCTCCTGTGGATATAGTATTCATCAATGCGTTACGAGTGGATGAAGGCGGAAACATGCGCCCGTGGGTTGAGCGGCGCGCGACAGGCACACTTACGTTTGAGCAGGTGTTGAGGACGTCAGAGTTCTTAGGGGGAGGCACGCTCTTCTCTCGCGAGAGATTCCGTTCAGTAGGAGGGTTTTCAGATTCCTATGTAGAGGACTACGATCTTTGGTTGCGGATGATGGCTGCGGGCGCTCACGCTTGCTACTGCGACAGGGCTCTCTACTGCTACAATATTGCTGAAAAGGGAAGAAAGACACTTGATCTGGAGAGCAACGCACAAGAAACCATTCGCGCATTGGACCGTATCTTAGCTATTGCTGACTTGAGTAAATCTGAGCTCGATGCGATAGGCGCTCACAAAAAAGCCTGTCTACTCCTTCCTGAACTCAGCGCCCAGCACGATCAGATAAAGCGGTTTCTTGAGAAGCACCTGGGCCCTCAGAAAGCGAGCGGAGCCATGAGGATAGCGCATTCTTTCTCGCGCCCTTTGAGGCCCTTAAGGAGATTGTTCGCTCGGTTGCAAAGCGGGTCGGGGCGATTATGAGCGCGATCAAGAAAACGATACTTGTGGGAGGAACACCGTTCTTCAGAGAAAAGGTTGACGGTATCGGGCGCTTCTCTTCCCAGGTTCTTGCAACGCTCTGCTTGCGGCATCCTGAATGGCGCTTCATTGTTATTGGTTTTCAAGACGAGTATCAGTGGCGAGGCCAGCTTACTCTTCGTAGTAATCTGGAAACTTCCTGGTTGCCTTTTTCACGTGCGTCTTATAAAGCGCGTTCACTGGTTGCTTCGCGTGCAGTTGATAGATATCTTGCCATTCAACCAGATATCTATCTTGCGTTGGACTTTTCTTTTACCCCTTTGTTAAAGAGTCCGAAGAAGGCGTTGGTCATCCATGATCTCGCATTCTGCGATCTCCCACAAACAGTAGCGCGAAGTAATAGGCTCTATCTGAAACGAGCAGTTCCGAGATCTTTGCTTCAAGCCGATGTGGTTGCGAGTGTGTCTGAGTTCACTCAAGCGCGATTGCGTCACTATTATCCAAAACAATTGCAGAAAAAAGAGCAGATGCTCATCCCGAATGGTGTCGATGAACGTTTTTTCTCTGAGGTGGACGAATCATCGAGAGCCAAGCTCCGCACACGATACCGACTACCGGAACGCTTCCTTCTCGCTGTTGGAACGCTTGAACCGCGTAAAAACTTGTCCTATCTGTTGCAGGCGTTCGCTCTTCTTCCTGAGCAACAACAGCGGGATTGCCCGCTGGTATTAGTCGGTAAAGCAGGATGGGGTGAAGATGTCATCAGCATCTCATCGAACGTGCATTTCACTGGTTATGTTGAGGATGAAGATCTGCCCGCGCTATATCATCTGGCGGACGCCTTTGTGTTTCCCTCCATGTATGAGGGTTTTGGTATCCCTGTTCTTGAAGCGATGGCCGCCGGCATAGGTGTCCTGTCAACAGACATCAGCCCTGTTAGGGAGTTTGCTGAGGATACGATATGCTATGTGCCCCTTGATGACCCTCAAGCATTTGCTCAAGCATTAACTGTTCGTTCGACTTCTCAGCAAATAGAGAAAGCTCGGAACCGAGCAAGAGCTTATTCTTGGCAGCATTCGATAAGGCAGCTTGAGCAATGGATAGAAAGCGCATGATAGGCGCTGGCATCTGCGCGCCTGCTATACTTATGAGGATATGGATATCAGAAAGATTATAGCAAGAATCCAGGATTTTGTTCTCGAGCAAACTCGGATCAACGCGATTCGTCGCCTGAAGAACAACGTCGAGGTTAATAAGCTGGAAGTTTTCAATCTGGTCGTTCTTGGTGTGGTATTCACCTTTCTAGATGGCTTAGGACTTACTTTGTTGCTTCCTGTCCTGGAGTTCATTCAGAACCCACATTATCGACCAAGTGGCAATTCGATATGGAACCTGATCGCAAAGTTTATGACGGTGTTTCATATCCCCGTCAACTTGATAAATCTATTGATTATGGCGATTATCCCGATCTTGCTTCGACAAGTCGTATATTTCCTCAACGCTTGGTACTCAACGCGTGTTTCAGGACGGATCGCGATTCGTGCACGTATGAAGGCTCTAAATACCTTCTATGATGCTGATCCTGATTTCTATGATCGTTATGGAGTAGGAGAACGTGTCAATGTGGTGATGAATCTTTCCGCTGCATCAGGTCTGGCCTTCATCTCAGTGGTGAATTTCTTTACCACGATCTTGTTGGTGCTGGTCTACGTGGTCATTCTTCTGAGGATGTCTGTTCTTGTTACGTTCTGTACTTTGATCGCCGGCGTCTTAGTGATGCTGGTGACACAAGTCAATATAAAACGTATCGGTGCTTTCAGCAGGATTGTTGCACGTCGAACTCAAGAGATGTACGCGAAAATAGTAGAACGTATGAATCTCATACGTTTAGTGAAAATGCGTGATCAGAAAGCATCTGAGAAAAAGTTCATCGAGGATTTCAGCTATGAGATGTTCCATGTCAATATCAAAACAGCTATCTTAGGAGCGACTATAGAAGTCACTTCACAGCCTCTGATGATGATTGCTGCCTTTGTGACTCTTTTCATATGCGTTGCGGTGATAAAGCCTGCGATGGGATTGGCGCAGATAGTTCTTATCGTTTATATCCTGACACAGATCAATGCAAAGATTAGCGCGGTAAACAACAGCCGTCAGGTGATCACAACGAATATGGCCAGTGTTAAGCTTCTGCAGGAAACGATCAGCGTCGCAGCAGCCAGTAATCACATCAGGAGTGGGAAGTTGCCTTTCACGGATTTGAAAGATGGACTTGAGCTTTCTCATGTGGAGTTCTCCTATCCTGAGATACATCGCCCTGATGGCTCGCTGCTTTCTGCAGGGGCGGATGTTTTAAAAGATATATCGTTTACTATTCCGGCGGGATCTTTCGCTGCTTTTGTGGGACGCTCAGGGGCAGGAAAATCAACACTGGTGGAGTTGCTCGCTCGTATGCGAGAAGCCAACAGTGGGACGATCCTTTATGATGGGCACAGCATCAAAGAGTACCAGCTGGGACAGCTTCGCCGTTCTATCGGGTATCTGACACAGCAGGCGATGCTCTTCAATGACACGGTATACAACAATCTGATTTATGGTCTTGGTTTCGAACCGACAGATAAGCAAGTGCATGCGGCGCTCGAAGGGGCCTATGCTGACTTCGTATATGATCTCCCCCAAGGATTGCATACGAGTTTAGGCGATTCTGGCGTACGGTTTTCTGGAGGTGAACGTCAGCGGTTAGGGCTTGCCCGGGTGTTGCTTGAAGATACTCCCATACTTATCCTTGATGAGCCGACTTCCGCTCTTGATAGTGAATCAGAGGGTTGTATCCAGCAAGCACTTGAAAGGCTCCATGGCAAGAAGACTATCATCGTGATCGCCCATCGTCTGGCAACGGTTATGAAAGCGGATCAACTATTCGTAATGCAGGATGGCGAGATAGTCGAGCGGGGCACCCACGCTGATCTTATCGAACGCGATGAAGTGTATGCAAAGCTGTTCAGCAGTCAGCTGCTTGTGCTTGATGGTGTTGATCATGAGGTACCTGAATCATCAAGTCGATCTGATACCTAAGGCAGGCTGATATGTTCCAATCAGAAGCCACTGTGCGTCGCGAGCATGAACAATTTTGTTTAAATATTCTGAAAAGCCTGACCCATGCCCGCTGACGCTCCCCTCCATATCCTCATCGACGCGCGCATGGCGGCCTGGTCCGGCATCGGGCGCTACTCCCGCGGGCTCATCTACGGGCTGCTCCAGCTGCCACCGGAGGAGCGCCCCAAGCTTACTCTCATCGTCGCTCCCAACCAGAAGTACTTCAGCGAGCGGCGCCACCCGATCCAGCTCGTCACCGCAGGCAAACCGCCGCTCTCGCTCGCAGGGCTGCGCGAGCTCTCGCGCATCACGCGCCGCCTTGAGCCTGACGTGCTGCACTGCACGCACATCTCGACGCCGCGTCCGCATACGAAGACTCCGCTGGTCACGACGCTGCACGACCTGACGCCGCTCATCATCGAGGACAGCATGCCAAAGGCTTCTAAGCGCCGCGTATATCGCTGGTTGAACGCCCGCGCGGTCAAGCGCTCGCAGGCGCTGATCGCGCCCTCGTATCACACCGCCGATGACCTGGCGCGCTTCTTCCCGGCCGCGGCAGACAAACTGCACGTCATCCCTGAGGCCGCCGACGACTTCATCTCTGGCGAGAAGCAGCTGATGCCCGAGCTCATGCACCGCCTGCCGCCGACGCAGTTCTTCCTGTCGATGGGCAACACCAAGCCACACAAGAACCTCCCGGTGCTGCTGCGGGCCTTCGAGCGCTTTTACACCCAAGCCGCGGCGTTGCCGGGTTTCGACCCCCTGGCCTGTCCGCGGCTCCTGCTGGTCGGCAAGGACCAGCTGGACTACCTGGAGTCTCAGCTACCAGTCGCCAGCCCGGCGCGCGATCTCATCTGCTTCACCGGGCGCGTCACTGATGAGGAGCTGCGCTGGCTCTACGCCCATGCGCTCGCCTTCGTGTTCCCGTCACGCTACGAGGGCTTCGGACTGCCGCCCCTGGAGGCGGCGGGCTTCGCGGCTCCGGTGCTCGCGGCTTACGCCAGCTCGCTGCCGGAGGTCATGGGCGAGGGCGAAGCGGCTGGCGCGGTGTACTTCGACGCCGACGACGCCGACGGGCTTGCCGAGCTGCTCCTGCGGATCGCGCGCGACCAGGACTTCGTGGACGCGCTCGCTGCTGCGGCGTTTCGGCGCGCCCACCTGTTCAGCTGGCAGGCGACGGCCAGTGCCACGCTCGCCCTGTACCGGGAGATCGCAGGCGCCTGAGGCGGCGAGCAGATGGTGTGCAATCCTTACACGGATGTTACAATGAAGTTCGAGGAGTCAACAACAGCAGTGAGGTGAATCGTGTCTGATCGATCGGCGCAGA
>JGI20166J26741_11144448_pt1 | contig 28146 bp, 19 predicted proteins | sample TergutCu122P5_FD_26741 | JGI IMG/M metagenome (IMG submission 26741)
GACGGCGACGCCGCCTGGCAGCAGGCGCGCCCAGCTCTGCAGACGTCGAGACGCTGCCGCCCGGTTGCCGGCCAGGACGGCCCGGCCGACGTCCGACTCCGGGCCGAGCAGCACCGTGCCGCTCGCCTGTTCCTCGCCCAGCAGCATGGCGCGCATTGTGACCCGGTCGAGCCGGGCCACCCGGTTGGCGGAGCCGGATTTGTTCGGACGGCCGGGCCGGGGCGTCCAGGCCGCCGAGACCAGGCGGCACAGCGCGGCCCACCCCATGCCGTCATCGTGTCCGTGTGCCAGCACCGTCACGGGGGCGTCGTCGCACAGCAGATCGGCGCCCACGATGGGGTCGATGCCGCTGGCCAGGCAGGTTCTGATGTGCCGTACGGCCCCGTACAGGCCGTCCCGGTCGGTCAGCGCGGCCGCCGGCGCGCCGGCTGCCGCCTGGGCTTCGGCCAGCGTCTCGGGCCAGGCCGTGCCGTGGTGCGACGACAGGCAGGACGCCACATGCAGATGTGTGAAGCAGCCCATGTCAGGTGCGCACCCGTTCGACCTGCCACCAGTCGTCCCCGGTGACGGACAGGTCGGCCTGCAGGACGTCGCCGCCGGGCGTGACGAGGTCGGCGGTCCACATCAGCTGCTCTATGACCTGGGGCAGCCGCTCGGCCGTCCACGTCCACCACGGCGCCCGGTCGACCCATCGGACGGGGCGGCCCACCACCTTGTACTCGCGACCGCGCCACATCACCCGTTGGGGTGTGCCAGAGGCACCCACCCGGACGGCCGCCGCTTCCTGAACTATCTCATCCATCGTATCTTCTTCGAACACATGTTCGAAGAAGACGAGTTTAGTGGCACGCGGTACCCCAAAGTCAAGTGAGTCGAAGATCAACTCGTGTCGCTGTAGTCGGTGGTGCCGTCCGGCCCGATTCTGAACACCTGGCCTTCGCCAGTGCGCCACCAGAACACGCCCGGCTCGGTTTGGACCAGGTCGAAGTGAGCGTGGGTTTTCGCCCGGTGGACACGCCTGGACAATGGGCCGAGGTTGGACGGCCTGGTCTGCCCGGGTCTGCCCGGCCGGTATGGGACGGTGTGGTCGAGGTCTTGGTTTCGGGCGGGGCGCGACGAGTAGGGGAACACCTCCCACGCGTCACGCTGGATGACCTGCTCGCGGATGGATTGCGGGATCTCGTAGGCGTCGACGAGTGGTTCCGGCCCGCCGACGTGGATGACAGGAGTCAGCCGGATGCGCGAATGCCCAAGAATCTGGCCGAGACGTTCGACCAGGGCCGGGCCGATCTTTTCGACGCGGGCGACGCCGCCGTCATCGTCGAGGGCGTCGGGGCCCAGGTGCACGAACACCTGGGTGGTGGGCAGGGCCGTGGCGGCGATCTGAGCGGTGATCTTGGGACCGGTCTGCGCGCCGAGCATGGATAGGGCGACAGCCGGCGTGGCGAGCATGCCAAGAGCGGCGGCCCGGCGATGGTCCTTGACGCGGTCGTCGCCCTGTTCGCCAAGCAGGTCGGCGAGGCGGTCGATGGTGGCGTCCAGAAAGACGGCGTCGGCGGTGTCGATGGCGGCTTCGAGCCGGGTGGTGCCGGCGTCGAGGTGGTCAGGTCTGGTGGCGACGTAGCGGGCCTGGGTGAATTGGCTTAGCTGTCGTACCTTGTCGGGCGCGACTTGCATGATGGTGGCGCGCACCAGGTTCATCAGGCGTCCGTAGCCGACATGGCCGAGCGAGCGGTTGACGATGTGTTCCACTTGCGCCGACTCGGCGTGGTCGAGACCGAAGCTGACGCAGGCTTGCGCGATGCGTTGCGCCTGCCACTGCGGCACCAGGCCTTCCTGGGCGGCCTGCCACGTCTCGGGGTTGCGAGTCTTCAGGTTGACCAAGTCGCGGATCAGCAACGTGGCCGACCCGACCGAGGTGTGGCGCGCGGCGGCGATCTCGAGAGGCAACGTCTCGTCTATCAGCGGTGTGCCGTCCGCGCCGATGCGGACGAGGCGGCGCCCGATCTCGTCGTACTCGGTGCCCATGCCTTCGCCCGTCCAGCCAACGCCCTCGGCCAGACCGGTGATCGCGCGGGCCTGGGCGGCGTCCGCGATGGCGCGCAGACGCTCGGCGGCGCGAACCTGTTCGATGCCGGGCGTGGCGGGGTCGGCTAGCGCCTGCAGCGCCGCCAACCCGTCACTGAACAATTCGAACATACGTTCGATTCTACAGCAGTTCTCCGACAGTCTTGCCGCCCCAGCGAAATCTGTGGATAACTTCGGCAAAGCCCTGTGTCCGGTGGATAACTGTCGGCGGGCCAGGCCCGGTGCGTCCGGCCGGTAGAATCGCTGCGCGATGAGGACATACGCGGTGGTGACATACGGCTGCCAGATGAACGTGCACGACTCCGAGCGCATCGCCGGCGTGCTTGAGGCGGCCGGCTACGTGCCAAGCCAAGAGGTGGCCGCGCCGGGGGAGATCGCGCTGGCCGACGTCGTCGTCTTCAACACGTGCGCCGTTCGCGAGAACGCCGCCGACCGGCTTTACGGCAATCTGGGTCACATCGCGTCCGTCAAGGCCGCCCGGCCCGGCATGCAGATCGCCGTGGGCGGCTGCATCGCCCAGAAGGACCGCGCCGCCATGATCAAGCGGGCGCCGTGGGTGGACGTCGTCTTCGGCACCAACAACCTGGGCGCGCTGCCGGCGCTGCTCGACCGCGCGCGGACGCTGGGCGCCAGTCAGGTCGAGATCAAGGAGGCCCTGGAGGTCTTCCCGTCGAACCTGCCGACGCATCGCGACTCGGCCTACGCCGCCTGGGTGGCCATCAGCGTCGGCTGCAACAACACGTGCAGCTTCTGCATCGTTCCGCAGCTGCGCGGCAAGGAGACGGACCGGCGCCCGGGTGAGATCCTGGACGAGATCAAGGCTTTGGTCGGGCTCGGCGTCCAGGAGGTGACGCTGCTGGGGCAAAACGTCAACACGTACGGCGTCGCCTTCGGCGAGCCCCACGCGTTCGCGGCCCTGCTGCGGGCCTGCGGCGGCATCGACGGCCTGCGCCGCGTGCGATTCACGTCGCCTCACCCGGCGTTCTTCACGGACGACGTGATCGACGCGATGGCGTCCACGCCCAACGTGATGCCCAGCCTGCACATGCCGCTGCAGTCCGGTTCGGACGCGATCCTGGCCGCGATGCGGCGGTCGTACCGGTCGGCCAAGTTCATGGGCATCCTGGACCGCGTGCGCGCGGCCATGCCGCAGGCGGCGATCACGACCGACCTGATCGTCGGTTTTCCGGGCGAGACGGACGCCGACTTCGAGGCCACCCTGGACATCGCCCGCCAGGCCCGGTTCGCGGGCGCGTTCACGTTCCAGTACTCGCCGCGCCCCGGCACCCCGGCCGCCAAACTCGATGGCCAGGTGCCGCACGCGGTCGTCCAGCAGCGCTACGAGCGCCTCGTCGAGGTGGTGGACGACATCGCCTGGCAGCAGAACCTCGCGCTGATCGGCACGCCCGTCGAGGTGCTGCTGGCCGAGGGCGAGGGGCGCAAGGACGGCGCCACGCGCCGCGTGTCGGGCCGCGCGCGCGACAACCGCCTGGTGCACATCGGCCTGCCACCCGGCGTGACGGCGCGTCCCGGCGACATCGTGGAGGCCACCGTGACCGGCGCCGCACCCCACCATCTGGTGGCCGATGGCCCGGTCGAAGTCACGCGGACCCGGGGCGGCGACGCCTGGGCCGCCCGTGAGGCGGCGTGATGCTGGCCCTGGTCGGCCCGACGGCCACCGGCAAGTCGGCGCTGGCGGTGGCCGTCGCGCAGGCTTTGGGCGCGAGCGGCCGCCCGGCCGAGATCGTCAACGGCGACTCGATGCTGGTGTACCGCGGCATGGACATCGGCACGGCCAAGCCGACACCCGCCGAACGCGGCGGCGTGCCGCACCATCTGATCGACACCATGGACGTCACGCAGACGGCATCCGTCGCGCAGTTCCGCGACGAGGCGCGCGCGGCCATCGCGGACTGCCGGGCCCGGGGCGTGGTGCCGATCCTGGTGGGCGGCTCCGCGCTGTACACGCATGCGATCCTGGATCGTCTCGACCTGCCTCCCACCGACGCCGGCGTGCGCGCGCGGTGGGAGGCTGAGCTCGCGCGGCTCGGCCCGGCCGCGCTGCACGACGAGCTGGCGCGCCGTCACCCGGCGGCGGCAGCGGCGATCCTGCCGGGCAACGGACGGCGCATCGTCCGGGCGCTGGAGGCCATCGAACTGACGGGTGATTTCCGGGCCCACCTGCCCGAACCCGTCTACGAACTGGATCGGGTCACCCAGATTGGCCTGTCGATCGACCGCGAGACGTTGGACCGGCGCATCGCCCGGCGCGTCGACGCGATGTGGGCGGCCGGATTCGTCGACGAGGTGCGGGCACTGGAGGCTTCGGGTCTGCGGCGCGGGTTGACGGCCAGCCGGGCGCTGGGCTACCGGCAGGTGCTGGCGTACCTGGACGGGGCGATGACCGAGGCCGAGGCCCGGGCGGCCACCGTGACCGCCACTCGTCGGTTCGCGCGCAAACAGGAGGGTTGGCTGAAGCGCGACGCCCGCATCGTCTGGCATCGGTTCGACGAGCCCGGTCTGGTCGATCGGATTGTGGAACAGACGTAGGATGACCTCGTGGTTCGCCTGGATTTCGCCAAGGGACACGGCACGCAGAACGACTTCGTGATCGTGCGTGACCGGCACAACATGGCGCCGATGACGCCCGACCTGGTGCGTCGCATCTGCGACCGCCACGCCGGCATCGGCGGCGACGGCCTGGTGCGCGCCGTCAAGGCCGTCCACATGCCGGACTGGCAGGGCGACCCGGACATCTGGTTCATGGACTACCGGAACGCCGACGGCTCGCCGGCGGAGATGTGCGCCAACGCGCTGCGGGTCTTCGTGCGCTACCTGCTGGAGGAGGACTTGGCGCCGCACGGCGAGGTCCGCGTGGCCACGCGCAGCGGCTCCAGCACGGTCTGGGAGACCTTCGGGGGCATGCTGCGCTGCGAGATGGGCCCCGTCGACGTCGGCGCCGCGACCTGGCTCGATGTGCCGGGCCGGCGCCTGGAGGCCGTGGCCGTCGATGTCGGCAATCCCCACGCCGTCGCCCTTCTGCCGTCCGGCCTGGCCCCCTGCGACATCGATCTGTGCCAGGCGCCCAAGTTCGACGCGGCCCGGTTCCCGCAGGGCGTCAACGCCGAGTTCGTCCGCATCGAGCGACCCGGTCACGTGACCATGCGGGTGTTCGAGCGCGGGGCGGGCGAGACGCGCTCGTGCGGCACTGGCGCGGTGGCGTCGGCGGCGGTGGCCCGCCAGGCCGGCGCGGAGGGCGCCGCCGTCACCGTCGATGTGCCAGGCGGACGCCTCAAGGTCGATTTCGACGAACACCAGGCCTACCTGACGGGTCCGGCGGTCATCGTGGCGCGCGGCGAGCTGACGCTGCCGGACTGAGCACCATGACCGAGGACATGACCACCGGCGAAGCGGAACTGGACGCCCGCCTGGCGCGCCGTCGCATGGCCAGCCTGAGCACCGAGCTGACGGACGTCGATCAGGTCGAATACCGCGAGCTGCGCCTCGAAAAGGTGGTGCTGGCCAGCGTGTGGACGGACGGCACGCCAGCCGACGCCGACGAGGCGATGGCCGAGCTGGCGGCGTTGGCCGACACGGCCGGATCGCAGGTGGTGGCCACGCTGGTCCAGCGCCGGGACGCGCCCGACCCCGCCACGTATGTGGGCTCGGGCAAGGTCGACGAGATCGCCGACGCGGTGCGCCAGACCGACGCCGACACCGTGATCTGCGACGGCGAGCTGTCGCCCGCCCAGCTGCGCAACCTGGAGGACCGGCTGGGCGTCAAGGTCGTCGACCGCACGACGCTGATCCTGGACATCTTCGCCCAGCACGCGCGCTCCGTCGAAGGCAAGACGCAGGTCGAACTCGCGCAGCTGAACTATCTGAAGCAGCGGTTGCGCGGCTGGGGCGAGTCGTTGTCGCGCCAGGTCGGCGGCCGGGCGGCGGGCGGCGTCGGCATCGGCGGACGCGGCCCCGGCGAGACGAAGATCGAGACGGACAGGCGCCGCATCAACACGCGGGTTGCCGTGCTTCGCCGGCGGCTCAAGTCGATGGCCGCCACCCGGGAACTGAGCCGCGCCACGCGGCGGCGCGACCAGGTGCCGTCCGTCGCGATCGTCGGCTACACGAACGCCGGCAAGAGCTCGCTGCTGAACCGGCTGACGGACGCCGGCGTCCTGGTCGAGGACGCCCTGTTCGCCACGTTGGATCCCACGACGCGCCGCACCCGCGGCGCCGATGGGCGCGTCTACACGCTGACTGACACGGTCGGCTTCGTCCGGCATCTGCCCACCGACCTGGTCGAGGCGTTCAAGTCGACGCTGGAGGAGACGGCCCAGGCCGATCTGCTGCTGCACGTGGTCGACGGCGCGGGAGCGGATCCGCTGGGCCAGGTGGGGGCCGTCCGGGCCGTGCTGGCCCAGATCGGGGCCATGGGCGTGCCGGAGCTGGTCGTCGTCAACAAGATCGACGCGGTCGGGACCGACGAGGCGTCGGCCACGCTGCGGCACGCGTTCCCGGACGCCGTCTTCGTGTCTGCCCTGACGGGCCAGGGCATCGACGTCCTGCGGGCCGCCATCGACGACCGCCTGCCGCGGCCGGGCGTGCTGGTGGAAGCGCTGGTGCCGTGGGCGCGGGGCGATCTGATCGACCGGGCCCATCGGGGCGGCCAAGTCATCGAGGCACAGTCGACGGCCGAGGGCACGCGGCTCAGAGCCCGGGTCAGCGAGGCCCTGGCCGCCGAGCTGGCCCAGTACGCCGGGGCGCCCGCGGATAGTCTTGAGCCATGACCGACGACTTCGCCTCACTGGTCCGGCAAGTACTGGCCGAGTCGCCCGTCTTCGACGGCCACAACGACCTGCCCGAGGCGTTGCGCAGCGGCGCCGGACACAGCGTCGCCAAGCTCGCTGTGGTGCGTCCCGAGTTCCAGACCGACCTGGTGCGCCTGAAGCAAGGCGGCGTCGGCGCACAGTTCTGGTCGGCCTGGGTGCCGGCCACGCTGACCGGCGGCGAGGCGGTGCGGGGCACGCTCGAGCAGATCGACGCGATCCATCGGCTGATCGCCGCCTATCCCGACCGCCTGGCTTTCGCCGTGACGGGAGACGATGTGCGGGCCGCCTGGGCGGCGGGGCGCATCGCGTCGCTGATCGGCGTCGAGGGCGGCCACTCGATCGGCGGCTCGCCCGCGGTCTTGCGAATGTTCGCGCGCCTGGGCGCGCGCTACATGACGCTGACGCACAGCGACAACGTCCCCTGGGCGGATTCCGCGACCGACGAGCCGAACGTCGGCGGCCTGAGCGACGAGGGGCGCGCCGTCGTCGCCCTCATGGAGCAGCTCGGCGTGATCGTCGACCTGTCGCACGTCGCGGCCACCACGATGCGCGACGCCTTGGACGTCGCCTCCCGGCCGGTGCTGTTCAGCCACTCGTCGGCCTTCGCGGTCACGCCGCACCCGCGCAACGTGCCGGACGACGTGCTCGAACGGCTGGGGGCCAACGGCGGCGTGGTGCAGGCGACGTTCGTGCCATGGTTCGTCTCCACCGCCTTGTACGAGTGGGACCAGGCCGCCAGGGCCCATGCCGACGGGATGGCGCTGAGCGACGCCCGGGCGGCTTGGGAGGCCGATCATCCCAGACCGCACGCCACATTGGACGATGTGGTCGCCCACGTGCAACACCTGCGCGAAGTGGCCGGGATCGACCACATCGGGCTCGGCGGCGACTTCGACGGTGTCGACTATCAGCCCGACGGACTGGAGGATGTGTCCTGCTATCCGCGCCTGCTCGAGGCGCTGGCGGCCAGGGGCTGGTCGGCCGGCGATCTGGCCAGGCTGACCGGCCGCAACGTCCTTCAGGTCTTGGACGCGAACCCGGTGCCGGATGAGCGCTGAGGATCTGGGCCGCCGCGTGCTCGACGCCGCGGTGGCGGCCATCGGCGGCACGGCGCGGTCCGGGCAGATCGAGATGGCGGAGGCCGTTCGGCGGGCGCTGGAATCGGGCGAGCATCTGCTGGTGCAGGCGGGCACGGGCACCGGCAAGTCGTTCGGCTACCTGGCGCCGGGGCTGGTGTGGGCGATGGAGGCCGGGCAGCGTCTGGTGGTCGCTACCGCCACGCTGGCGCTGCAGGCCCAGTTGGCAAACAAGGACATCCCAGTGACGTTGGACGCGGTGGCGGCGCTCACGGGGCGGCGCCCGGTCACGGCGGTCGTCAAGGGCCGCGCCAACTACGCCTGTCTGCTGCGCGTGCGCGACGGCGTCGGCCTGGAACAGGACTCGTTGGTCGACGGCGCCGAGTCCGTCCTCGGGGCCGAGGTGGTGGCCCTGCGCGCATGGGTGGACGAGCAGGCGCGCACCGGCGGCTTGGCCGACCGCGACGACGCGCCGCGCCACTTGCCGAAGGCCTGGCAGCAGGTGTCCGTCGCGGTGCGGGAGTGCATCGGCGGGCAGAAGTGCCCGCACGCGGCCGAGTGCTTCGCCGAGGAGTCGCGGCGCCGCGCCAACGACGCCGCTCTGGTCGTCACCAACCACGCGCTGCTGGCGATCGACGCCCTGCAGGGCCACGCCGTCCTGCCGGAACACGGCGCCGTCGTCATCGACGAGGCCCACGAGTTGATCGACCGCGTGACCGGCGCCGCCAGCCAGGAGCTGAGCCCGCAGATGGTCGAACGGGTGGCGCAGCGCGCCAAGCCGCATCTTGTCGACGCGACCGTGCAGGCGCTGGCGGACAGCGCCGACGCGCTGCAGCTCGGCCTGGACGCCACCGACGTCGGAAGGCTGACCAGCCGCGAGGCCCCGGTGGTGGACGCCCTGCGGCAGGGGGGGTCCGCGGCCCGCGACGCGGTGGCCGGCCTCGGCGGCACGGATGACCTGGAGCGGACGCAGACGCAGATGGCCGTGCAGGAGGTGTTCGACATAGCCGATCGCATGGCGGGGCTGGGCGACGCCGACGTGGTCTGGCTGTCGGAGCGTGAGCGCTTCGGACGCCAGATGGTGGTGGCGCCGCTCGACGTCGTCACGCTGCTGCGCGACAACGTCTTCGCGGACGCCACGGCGGTGCTGACGTCGGCGACCCTCAAGATCGGCGGCAGCTTCGAACCGCTGGCCGCGCGGCTGGGATTCGACGAGGCCACGGTCTGGCGCGGGCTGGACGTGGGATCGCCGTTCGACTACCGGGCGCAGGGCATCTGCTACGTGGCGCGGCATCTGCCGCCGCCGGGGCGCGATGGCATCGGGCACGAGCAGTTGGCCGAGATCGCCCAACTGGTGTGGGCGGCCGGCGGCCGCACGCTCGGGCTGTTCGCGTCGCAGCGCAACGCCGAGGTGGCGGCCGAGCACGTGCGGCGGGAGGTCAAAGACGTCACGGTGCTGTGCCAGGGCGAAGCCCAACTGTCCGACCTGACGCGGCAGTTCATCGACGAGCCGACGACGTGCCTGTTCGGCACGCTGTCGCTGTGGCAGGGCGTCGACGTGCCGGGGGAGACGTGTCGCCTGGTGATCATCGACAAGATCCCCTTTCCGCGTCCGGACGACCCGCTGACACAGGCCAGGCAGGCGGCGGTGGCCGAGGCGGGCGGCAACGGATTCATGGCGGTGGCGGCGACGCAGGCCGGGTTGCTGCTGGCCCAGGGGGCCGGGCGCCTGATCCGTCAGTCCAGTGACCGGGGCGTCGTCGCCATGCTGGATCCGCGCCTCGTCACGGCGCGGTACGGCGGCTTCCTGAGGGCGTCCCTGCCGGACTTCTGGCCGACGACAGACCTGGAGGTGGCGACGGAAGCGTTACGCCGCCTCGGCGGGCTCGTCTACACTGATGGGGCCGCCGGAAGGAGCCGTCCATGGGAGTGATCACCAATGTGGTCGGCGTGATCATCGGCACGATTGTCGGCTTGTTGTTCGGCCGGGTGATCCCTGAGCGCTTCCGGCAGATCGCGTTCCTGGCGATGGGCGTCGTGACGCTGGGCATCGGCATCGTGATGATCGTCGGCGGCTACAACGACCTCAAGTCGACTCGCCACGGTTCGTTGACGCTGCTGGTGCCGGTGCTGTCGCTGGTCATCGGAGCGATCGTCGGTGAGGCCCTGCGCATCGAGCAGCGCCTGGAGAACCTGGGCGGCTGGCTCGAACACCGGCTGGCGCGGAACGGAGCCGGGGGCGCAGACACGACCAAGGCCTCATTCGTCGAGGGTTTCATGTCGGCGTCGATCCTGTACTGCGTGGGTGCGATGTCGTTTCTGGGGTCGATCCAGGCCGGGCTCGGCGATTCGTCGGTGCTGTATCTGAAGTCGTTGATGGACGGCATCACCTCGATCGCCCTGGCCGTCGCGCTGGGTGTCGGCGTCGGGTTCTCGGCCCTGCCGCTGCTCGTGCTGGAGGGCGGCCTGGCGCTGCTGGCGATGCGGTTCGGCAGCTTCTTCACGACGCCGATCGTGGCGTCCATCGACCTGGTCGGCGGCATCATGCTGCTGGCCATCGGCATCGAGCTGATCGGCATCAAGAAGATGAAGGTCGCCAACATGCTGCCCGCCCTGCTGATCGCGATCGCACTGGGCTGGCTGATGGGACGCTGAGGCTCATACCCGGCGGATCACCGAGACGACCTTGCCCATGATGGTGGCGTCGTTGCCGTCGATGGGCGAGTAGGCCGGGTTGTGCGGCATGAGCCACACCTGGCCCGGTTGGCGCTGCAGTGTCTTGACGGTGGCCTCGTCGCCGAGCAGGGCGGCCACGATCTCGCCGTTCTCGGCCGTGGGCTGCGCCCGGACCACCACCCAGTCGCCGTCGCAGATCGCGGCGTCGATCATCGAATCGCCGTGCACCTCCAGGGCGAAGACGCTGCCCTTGCCGACGACGGTGCGGGGCAGCGCGATGGTCTGCTCGATGTGCTCCTCGGCCAGGATCGGGGTGCCGGCGGCGATGCGCCCGATCAGGGGCACGTCGACGATGTCGTCGTCCCGCGCGGCCGGACCGGCACCGCCCGGGCGATGCACCTCGAGGGCGCGCGGGCGGTTCGGGTCGCGGGTCAGGAAGCCCTTGGCCTCGAGCACCTTGAGCTGATGGGCCACGCTGGACGGACTGTTCAGCCCGACGGCCTCGCCGACCTCGCGCACGCTGGGCGGGTAGCCGTGGTCGTCGATGGCGGCCGTGATGCACTCCAGTATGCGCCGCTGGCGCGGGGTCAAGCCATCGGCGCCGGGCGGCAAGTCCGGGAACTCGGCCACGGTGCCCGGGCCGTCCGGAGCCGCGGTTTCGGCCGGACGCCGGCGGGCGCGGGCCTGGGCCAGATCGATCGGTGCAGTATCCATGGCCATGATCGTACGCTCTCAGCACGCTTGAACCAAACGTATGTTCGAGCGTGTCGCGCCGTGATGGTGGTGCCGTCACGCGGTGACGCCGGCCGCGGACCGGCCAGTTCGAACACTCGTTTGGTTTCTGTCGGTGGCCTCGTGTAGCGTTCTTCATACGAACACATGTTCGATTTGCTAGGAGGCTGTGATGACTGCGACCATCATCGAATCACCGGCTGTGGGTTCGGCCGAGGCCGTGACGCGCACATATGTGATCCACCGGTCCCGCCGGCCGCGCCGGGGCGGGGTCGGGCCAGGTCCGGCGGCGTCCTACACGCTGGCCGGCAAGCCGGAGCCGGTCACCGGGGCGTCCCTCCGATGGCGCTCGCCCCTGGGCCTGGCGGCGTTGGCGTTCGACGTCGTTTGCCTCGGCGGTCTGGCGGTGCTCGTGTGGTCGGTCGTCGCCGGCATGCAGCCCGTCGCCGTGCTCGCCTACCCGATCTGAGGCGCCGCGACACGCCGATGGACCGCGACACGCCCGACATCGTTGCTTTGGCGGCCGGCAATGAGTAGCCTTGCCAGTCTCACCAGATGTAGTAGTCACTGCCGCGTGGATTGTCCACTGGTTGTGGTTTCAAGCAATCTCAGAGATCAGCAATAGGGCTAGTCCTGAGGTCTTTGCGCACTTTGGCCGACGGAGAGGAGTCATTGTGTACTGTCCCTATTGTCGCCACGACGATTCGCGCGTGCTCGACTCCCGCGTCTCGGACGACGGGTTGTCGATCCGCCGCCGGCGGCAGTGCCCGGTGTGCGAGCGGCGCTTCACCACGATCGAGCAGATGCAGTTGAGCGTCGTGAAGCACAGCGGCGTGGTCGAGCCATTCGATCGCGCCAAGGCGATCGCGGGTGTGCGCGCGGCCTGCAAGGGCCGTCCCGTCTCCGACGCCGACCTGTCCCGGCTCGGCCAGCAGGTCGAGGAGACGCTGCGGGCCTCCGGCAGCTGCGAGGTGCCCAGCGAGGACGTCGGCGTGGCGATCCTGGGACCTCTCAGCGACCTCGATCCGATCGCCTACCTGCGTTTCGCCAGCGTGTATCGGCACTGGCAGACCCTTGACGACTTCGACGCCGAGATCGCTCGGCTGCGCGGTCGTCCCCACATCCAGCCGATGGCCACGGGGGCCCACGGTACGAAAGAAGAGAAGGAAGAGGCACGATCGTGACAACCATCACGCCCGAAAGCACGAACACGAAGACGCACGCGGCGCACGCGTCCACCGGCGGTCGCGGATTGACCGTCGAGCGCGTCTTCACCGAAGCGCACGTCCGCCCGTACGACCAGGTCACCTGGGAGCGCCGCGACGTCGTGCAGAAGAACTGGAAGACGGGTGAGACGGTGTTCGAGCAGACGGGGGTCGAGTTCCCCGACTTCTGGTCGGTCAATGCCTCGACGATCGTGACGACCAAGTACTTCCGCGGGGCCGTGGGCACACCCGAGCGCGAGTCCAGCCTGCGGCAGCTGATCGACCGGGTGGTCGACAAGTACGTCACGACCGGTGAGAGCCAAGGGTATTTTGCGAGCCACGACGACGCGTCGGTCTTCGGCGACGAACTGACGTGGCTGCTGCTGCACCAGTACTTCAGCTTCAACTCGCCGGTGTGGTTCAACGTCGGCACGTCCAGCCCGCAGCAGGTCAGCGCCTGCTTCATCCTGAGCGTGGACGACTCGATGGAGTCGATCCTGAACTGGTATCACGAGGAGGGAATGATCTTCAAGGGCGGATCGGGCGCCGGGCTGAACCTGTCGCGCATCCGGTCGGCCAAGGAGTTGCTGCGGTCGTCGGGCGGCACCGCCTCCGGTCCCGTCAGCTTCATGCGCGGCGCCGACGCCTCGGCGGGCACCATCAAGTCGGGCGGCGCTACGCGGCGGGCGGCCAAGATGGTCGTGCTCGACATCGACCACCCCGACATCGAAGAATTCATCGAGGTCAAGGCGGCCGAAGAGAAGAAGATCCGGGTCCTGCGCGACGCCGGCTTCGACATGGAGATCGGCGGCAAGGACATCACGTCGGTGCAGTACCAGAACGCCAACAATTCCGTGCGCGTGTCAGACAAGTTCATGCGGGCCGTCGAGCAGGACGCCCCCTTCGATCTCATCGCCCGCGTCGACGGGCACGTCGTCGAGACGGTCGACGCCCGCGACCTGTTCGGCAAGATCGCGCAGGCGGCCTGGGAATGCGCCGACCCCGGCCTGCAGTACGACGACACGATCAACTCGTGGCACACGACCCCGAACTCGGGCCGCATCAACGCGTCCAATCCGTGCTCCGAATACATGAGCCTCGACAACTCGTCCTGCAACCTGGCCAGCCTCAACCTCATGAAGTTCCTGCGGGACGACAACACCTTCGACGCCGGCAGCTTCGTGAAGGCCGTCGAGCTCGTCATCACGGCAATGGACATCTCGATCTGCTTCGCCGACTTCCCGACCGAGGCCATCGGCGTCACCACGCGCCGATTCCGCCAGCTGGGCATCGGCTACGCGAATCTGGGCGCCCTGCTGATGGCCTGCGCGATGGGGTACGACTCGGACGACGGCCGCGCCCTGGCCGCCGCCGTCACGTCGCTGATGACGGCCGTCGCCTACCGGCGCAGTGCCGAACTGGCCGGCATCGTCGGCCCCTACGACGGCTACGCCGCCAACGCCGAGCCACACCAGGCGGTGATGCGCAAGCATCGCGATGCGAACACCGCTGTCGTGACCAAGACCACGGTGGACGCCGACGTGCACGCTGTCGCAGCCGGCGAGTGGGACCGCGTCGTCGAGCTGGGTGCCGCCCAGGGGTTCCGCAACGCCCAGGCGTCGGTGCTGGCTCCGACGGGGACGATCGGCTTCATGATGGACTGCGACACCACGGGCATCGAGCCGGACTTCTCGCTGGTCAAGTTCAAGAAGCTGGTGGACGGCTCGTCCATGCAGATCGTCAACCAGACCGTGCCGCGGGCGCTGCGCACGCTGGGCTACGCGGACGCCCAGGTGGCGGCCATCGTCGCCTACGTGCAGGCGAACGGCAATGTCGTCGACGCGCCCGGCCTCAAGCCGGAGCACTACCCGGTGTTCGACACGGCGATGGGGCTGCGTTCCATCGACCCCATGGGGCACGTGCGCATGATGGCCGCCGTCCAGCCGTTCATCTCGGGGGCGATTTCGAAGACCGTGAACCTGCCCGAACAGGCCACTGTCGAGGACATCGCCGACGTCTACATGCAGGGCTGGAAGCTGGGTCTCAAGGCCCTGGCCGTCTACCGCGACAACTGCAAGGCGGCCCAGCCGCTGAGCGTCGTCGAGAAGCAGTCCGCTCCGGCGGCGACTGCGGAAGCCGGCGAGTACCGGGCCCACCGCAAGCGTCTGCCCAAGTCGCGCCTCAGCCGCACGACCCGCTTCTCGGTCGGCGGCGCCGAGGGCTACATGACGTCGGGAGCCTACGACGACGGCCGCTTGGGCGAGGTGTTCCTGAAGCTCGGCAAGCAGGGGTCGACGCTGTCCGGCGTCATGGACGCCTTCTCGATCGCGATCTCGATCGCGCTGCAGTACGGGGTGCCGCTGTCGAGCTTCGTGCAGAAGTTCACGAACCTGAAGTTCGAGCCGGCCGGCATGACGGACGACCCGGACATCCGCATCGCGCAGTCGATCATGGACTACATCTTCCGCCGCCTGGCGCTGGACTATCTGGACTTCGACGAGCGATCCGAGCTCGGCGTCTACACGGCCGCCGAGCGGGCCCGCTACGTCGAGACGGGCAGCTACCTGTCCGAAGAGGACGAGGCGGCGCTGCCCGAGGCCGAACTGCTGAAGAATGACGCCGGTGACGCGATCAAGATCGACCAGGCCGGCGCCAATCAGCCGTCGCTGATCGAGGCTCCCGCCCCGGCCATCGAGTCGATGTCGCGCACGGTCGAACTCGGCCGGCCGGAGCCGGCCCACACGACGTCCGAACTGATGGAGAACATGATGGGACGCGAGGTCGACGCGCCGCTGTGCATGACGTGTGGCACGAAGATGCGTCCGTCCGGTTCGTGCTACGTGTGCGAGGGGTGCGGCTCCACCAGCGGCTGCTCGTGACTAGAGTGATACGCACACCCTCCACGTTCGACAAGGAGACATGACATGACGAAGAACACGGCTGTTGCGCATTGGGAAGGCCCACTGCTGAGCGGCACCGGTACGGTATCGCTGGCCAGCTCGCAGGTGGCGAGCTTCCCGGTCGGTTGGGCCGCCCGCGCCGAGAACATCGCCGGCGCCACGAACCCCGAGGAGTTGATCGCCGCCGCACACGCCACGTGCTATTCGATGGCGCTGTCGAACTTCCTGGGCCAGAACGGCACGCCGCCCGAGGCGCTGGAAACCACGGTCGAGATCGGCTTCGATCCGCGCACGGGCATCACCGGCAGCCACATCAGCGTCGTCGGCACCGTTCCGGACATCGACGCCGACCAGTTCATGAAGTTCGCCGAGGAAGCGAAGGCCAATTGCCCCGTGTCCAAGGCGCTGGCCGGCATCCCGATCTCATTGGACGCCGCGCTCAAGCAGTGAGGCGGCGTGCCCGGGTGGGGCGCGCGACGGCGGTCAAAGTATCGTTGAGGCATGACCTATTCCATCCCCGCCCTGACCAAACCCGAGCTGGATAAGATCGACGCCTGGTGGCGCGCCTGCAACTACCTGACCGTCGGCCAGATCTACCTGCAAGACAACCCCCTGTTGCGCCGCCCGCTGACGGCGGACGACATCAAGCCGCGCCTGCTCGGCCACTGGGGCACGTCGGCCGGGCTGGGGTTCATCTATTCGCATCTGAACCGTCTGATCCGTGAGACAGGGCAGCAGTGCATCTACATCGCGGGGCCCGGCCACGGCGGGCCGGCCCTCGTGGCGGCGGGTTATTTGGACGGCTACTACAGCGACGTCTTCCCGCAGGTGACGCAGGACGAAGAGGGCCTGCGCCTGATGTTCCGGCGGTTCTCGGCGCCGGGCGGCATCCCGTCCCACGCGTCCGTCACGACACCGGGCTCGATCCACGAGGGTGGCGAGCTGGGCTACGCCCTGAGCCACGCCTTCGGCGCGGCGTTCGACAATCCCGATCTGCTGGTGGTCGCCGTCGTCGGCGACGGCGAGGCCGAGACCGGACCGCTGGAGGGCGGCTGGAAGGGCATCTCGTTCCTGAATCCGCGTCATGACGGGGCCGTCCTGCCGATTCTGCACCTGAACGGCGCCAAGATCTCGGGCCCCACGGTACTGGGTCGCAAGGATCCCGAATTGCTGCAGGAGATGCTCGAAGGTCACGGCTACGAGGTGCTGTGGGTGGAGGGCGACGACCTGCCCTGGATGCACGAGCGGTTCGCCAACACGCTGGCCTACGCCTGGTCGCGCATCAAGGAGATCCAGGAGGGCGCGCGACAGGGCGATTCGTGGGACGGCGAGATGCCGAGCTGGCCGATGATCGTCCTGCGCAGCCCGAAGGGATGGACGGGTCCGAAGCTGGTCGACGGCGAGGTCGTCGAGGGCACCTGGCGGGCCCACCAGGTGCCGCTGGCCGGCGTCAAGGAGAAGCCAGACCACCGGGCCATGCTCGAAGAGTGGATGCGCAGCTACCGCATCGACGAGCTGTTCAACACGGACGGCTCGCCCAGCGACCTCGTGCGCGCCAACAATCCCGAGGGCATCAAGCGGATGAGCGCCAGCCCCCACGCCAACGGTGGCCTCTTGACGCTCGATCTCGACCTGCCGGACTACCGAGACTACGGCGTCGATGTGACGCCGGCGACGCGCGGCACGACGAAGCTCGAGTCGACGCGCCAACTGGGGGAGTTCATGCGCGACATCTACACGCGCAACCCGCACAGTTTCCGACTCTTCTGCCCGGACGAGACGAACTCGAACCGGCTGGGTGCCGTGTTCGAGGTCTCCGATCGCACGTTCATGGAGCCGACGGATGCGATCGACGTGCAGATCGGCAAGCAGGGCCGCGTCATGGAGGTGCTCAGCGAGCACAACTGCCACGGCTGGCTGGACGGCTACACGCTCAGCGGGCGCCACGGCCTGTTCGCGACGTATGAGGCGTTCGCCATGGTCAGCGCGTCCATGACGATGCAGCAGGCCAAATGGCTGGAGGAATCCGACCATGTGGAGTGGCGGGCCAAGGTGCCGTCCACGAACATCCTGTTGTCCAGCACGTGCTGGCGCAACGATCACAACGGCTTCTCGCACCAGTCGCCGATGCTGCTGCAGGTCGTGTTGAATCAGCGCGGCGCCGTCTCGCGCATCTACCTGCCGCCGGACGCCAACTGCCTGGTCGAGGTGGCCGACCACTGCTTCAAGTCGCGCAACTACATCAACCTGATCGTCCAGGACAAGCAGCCACAGCCCCAGTGGTTGACGATGGACGAGGCGATCGAGCACTGCACGCGGGGCTACGGGATCTGGGAGTGGGCCGGCAGCGACGGGCTGGGCACGGCCAAACCCGACATCGTGCTGGCCTGTGCGGGCGACGTCGTCACGATGGAGGCCGTCGCGGCCGCCGAGCTGCTGAAGCACTACCTGCCGACGCTCAAGGTGCGCGTCGTCAACGTCGTCGACCTCATGACCCTGTACCGCCCGAAGGATCACCCGCACGGCATGAGCGCCAAGGCCTTCACCGACACGTTCACGGATGACGTCGATGTCGTGTTCGCCTTCCACGGCTACCCCGGGGCCATCCACCAACTCGTGCACGGACGTCCGGACGCCGACCGGTTCCGCGCCCGCGGATTCGTCGAGCAGGGCACCACGACGACGCCGTTCGACATGGTGGTGCGCAACAGGGTCGACCGCTACCACCTGGTCATGGACTGCATCAACAATGCGAAGTCCTCGCCCGCCGGCAGCCACGAGCTGTATCTCTACTGCCAGCGCATGCTGGCCAAGCACGCCGAGCACATCGTCGAATACCTCGAGGACATGCCCGAAGTGCGCAATTGGGTGCTCGGTGGCGAACTCGAGCCGCTGAACCCGCCGAAGTCCAAGGCCAAGTCAACCCGCGTTGTCGGTTAGTCACGGATCTTGGGGGGGAGCTCTGCGAGGAGGCAGGATGACGACGTTGGCCGACCGGCCCTGGGTCAAGTACTACGGTGATGTCCCGGCCGACATCGCCGTGCCAGACCAAACCATGTACGAGTGGCTGGCCGACACCGCGCGCCGCGAACACGATCGGACGGCCGTCAGCTTTCTGGGCACCCGGCTGACCTTCATCCGGCTGCTGCACGAGATCGACCGGTGCGCGGCCGCGTTCGAAGCGCTGGGCGTCAAGGCGGGCGACTCGGTGATGGTGTCACTGCCGAACATCCCGAACGTCGTCGTCGTCTTTTACGCGCTGAACCGCATCGGCGCGCGCGCCGTCATGACGCATCCGTTGTCGTCGTCCGACGAGCTGCGTCACTTCATCAAGGAGACCGGGGCGCGGTTCGCCATCGGGGTCGACATGTTCTACGACAAGCTGGCGCCCCTGCTCGACGGCACGGGCGTCGAACGGCTCGTCGTCGCGCGCATACCCGACTATCTGGGCGCCATCATGAAGCTGGGCTTCAAGGCGACGAAGGGGCGCGCCATCAAGCGCGTTCCGGCAGGTGATTCCCGGATCGTCGCGTGGGCCGATCTGATGAAGGACGCGCCGGCGCCGGGTGCCTACGCCAGAATGATCGATCCGGCCGACGGGGCGGTCGTCTTGTTCTCGGGCGGCACAACAAGCCTGCCCAAGGGCATCGAATTGTCGTCCCACGCGTTCAACGCGCTGGCCGGGGCGATGATCGCCATCACGCACATGCATCCGGGCGAATCCGTGCTGGCGATCATGCCGGCCTTCCACGGCTTCGGGCTGGGGCTGTGCATCCACACGGCGCTGGTGGGCGGCGCCACCTCGATTCTCGTGCCTGAGGTCGGCACGAAGAGCTACATCGACGCCCTGGTCAAGCAGAAGCCGTCGTACATCGCGGGCGTGCCCACGCTCTTCCAGTCCCTGCTGCAGATACCCGAGTTCGCCAAGGTGGACGTGTCGCAGTTGCGGGGTGCCTTTTCGGGCGGGGACACCCTGCTGCCGGAGCTCAAGCACCGCTTCGACGCGGCGCTGGCGGCCCAGGGCGCCCACGTCGAGCTCGAGGAGGGCTACGGCCTGACCGAATGCGTCACGGGCTGCGCGCTGTCGCCGGTTGGCTTCTACCGCACGGGTTCGGTCGGCGTGCCGATGCCCGGCATGGACGCCTGCGTCGTCAAACCAGGCACGACCGACCCGCTGCCGCCGGACACGGAGGGCGAGCTGTGCGTCCAGGGGGAGACCCTGATGAACGGCTACATCAACGATCCGGAGGCGACGGCCGAGACGCTGCGCCGGCACGCCGACGGCAAGATCTGGCTGCACACGGGCGACGTGGTGACGATGGATCCCGATGGCTACATCTTCTTCAAGGGCCGCATCAAGCGCATCATCAAGGTGTCCGGCATCTCCGTCTATCCGGCCCAGGTGGAGCAACTGCTCGAGTCGCACCCGGCCGTGCGGACCGCCTGCGTGATCGGCATCCCGGACGCCCATCAGATGTCGTCCGTCAAGGCGTTCATCGTGCCCGCCGCGGGCGTCCGTCCGGACGATGCGCTGGCCGAAGAGCTGAAGGCCTTCGCGAAGGCCCGTCTCCTGAAGTGGTCGGCGCCGAGGCACATCGAGTTTCGCGACGAACTCCCCACGACAAAGGTTGGCAAGATCGCCTATACGGAACTGGAGAGGGAAGAGGCGGCCAAGGCGTCTACGGTCGCCAGCGCCGGTCGGCCGTAATTTTCGCACGGAACAATGGATTGCTGGCCAGATGTCAACCGGTGATGCCGCGATCGTGGTCAATTGTTCATGTTGAGACTGGGTGATTTGAAAACACGCTAAAATGGTGACACTTTTCAGTTCGATCAGAGGTTGACATGCCCGCACACTCGACGCCGCGCATCTATGACGGAACCACGGGCGGGTCTGTCCATGGCGGCCGGCGAACGCATATCATTCAGATTCTGCGCGACACCAAGGAGCCGCTGTCCGTCCCCCAGGTCGCCGAGATGGTGGGCGTGCACCCGAACACCGCCCGGTTCCATCTTGAGTCGCTCGTGGACGCCGGCCTGGCGAGCCGGGAGAACGAGGTCACCACGCGGCGGGGACGCCGGCATGTGCTCTACACGGGCACCCTGCCCAACCAAACCCACGAGCGCGCTCAGGGCTACCGCCTGCTCTCCCAGATACTGACGACGATGATCGCGGTCAAGTATCCCGAGGCCGGCGCCGACATGTACGAGGTGGGGCAGGAGTGGGGCAGCTACCTGACGAGCCGTCCCGCGCCCTTCGAGGTGCTGGATGAAGCCGAGATCGACCGTCGCGTGATGGACAAGTTGGACGCCCTGTGGTTCGCCCCCGAGCTGCGGCTGGAGCCGCGACCGCACCTGTTGCTGCACCACTGCCCGTTCATCGACACCGTCAAGGGAAATCCCGGACTGGTCTGCCGCCTGCACGCCGGCATGATCAACGGATCCCTGGCCGAGTTGCGCTCGACCCAGCGCGTGGTCGACCTGGAACCCAACGTGCAGCCCCACATGTGCTACGCCTGGCTGGACCCGGTCGATGCCCTGGTGGGCGACGCCGTCCGAATCAGCGTCCAGGGCGGCGAATCGCCAACCGAAGCCGACTAGGTTTCCCCGTGGGCGCCCCTGCCCCGGACGCGTGGCGGGACGCCCACGAGGTGACTTATACCCTCGTGCCCCGGCGGGCGTAGGGGATGACGTAGACGGCGACGTTGACCAGCAGGAAGACGATGTAGGCCGCGAACAGCCACCACAGGCCCAGCGTGTAGCCCGGCGTGACGGCGTTGTTCTTGATCTTGATCGCCTGATTGAACACCTGCGGGATGAAGAAGCCGCCGTAGGCGCCGATGGCGGAAACGATGCCCAGCGAAGCCGAAATCTTGCGCTCGGTGGCGATGCCCGCCGACTTGTGCTGGGCGTCCACCTGGCCGGCCTTGTCGTTGTAGACGGTCGGGATCATCTTGTACATGGAACCGTTGCCCGTGCCGGTGGCCGCGAACAGAACCATGAAGCAGATCAGGAAGACCCAGAAGTTCTTCGACGGCGACTCGATCACCAGGATCGACGCCAGCGTGGCCAGGATCATGACGATGAAGGCGGCCGTGGTCACGTACGCGCCACCCAGCCGGTCGGCCAGCCAGCCGCCGAACGGGCGGATCAACGAACCGACGAGCGGGCCGAGGAACGACAAGGCGATCAGGGCGGGGCCGATGTGGATCGGGGTCGTGTAGTCCGGGAAGTTGTCCGCGATCAGTTTGGGGAAGGCGCCGGAGAGACCGATGAACGAGCCGAATGTGCCGATGTACAGGAACGACAGGATCCAGTTGTGCGGCTCCTTGAGTGCCGCCAGATATCCCGCGCCGTCGGACTTCGCGCTGGTCAGGTTGTTCATGAACAGGAACGCGCAGACGATCGCGATCAGGATGAGCGGGATCCAGAAGTAGCCGGCCAGCGGCAGGTTCACGATCTTGTGGGTCTTGGCGTTTGGCGTCAGCCCGTTGACGGCGCTGAAGGCGAAGACCGAGATCAGGATCGGGACGAGGAACTGGATGACCGCCTGGCCGATGTTGCCGCCGGCGGCGTTCATGCCGAGTGCCCAGCCCTTCTTGCGCTGGGGATAGAAGAACGTGATGTTGGCCATCGACGACGCGAAGTTGCCGCCACCGAAGCCGGCCAGGGCCGCGACCAGAGCCATCACGCCGAAGGACGTGCCGCCGACCCCGTTGACCGGGTGATTGCCGATCGCCAGCGCCAGGCAGGTGGTCGGAATCAGCAGCAGCGCCCCCGAGACGAGGGTCCAGTTGCGCCCGCCTAGCTTCGACACCATGAAGGTGTACGGGAAGCGCAGCGTCGCGCCGACGAGAGACGGCAGGGAGATCAGCCAGAAGACCTGGCTTGATGTGAACGCGAAACCGAAGGGACCCGGTCCGCCGTCCTTGGTGGCCTGCAGCTGAACCGCCACGATGGCCCAGAGGCCCCAGGTGATGAAGCCGAGGTGCTCGACGAAGATCGAGAACCAGAGGTTGCGCTTGGCGATCGCTTGCCCCTGGGACGTCCATTGCTTCTCGTTCTCGGGATCCCAGCCGTCGATCCACCGGCCTTTGAGGAAGGTCAGTTCCCCGGACGCTGGGGCATTCGCTTCGTTCGCAGTGGTGCTCATGTTTTCTGTTGCCTTTCCCGGCCCCCCGGCGATGGGCGACCGCCGATAACGATGAATAGTCTATACATATGAAACTAGAAACATTGGCATGGCGATCATAGCGCAAGACGGACGTATCCGCTCCACACTAGCGTCGATGCGAGGTTCCGGACGGCGTGTCCACGCACCGCGCGTCGAATTGTGAAAAAACGGACGGGGTTGTAGATTGGCTGCTGTTCAGGGTCCGGTCGTCATCACCCTCGCTCCCGACCCGTCCCACTAGAAAGGCTGTCGATGTCGACTCACTCAATTGCAGATGCGCCCGCACGCCGCGACGTCATCACGAACTGGAACCCCGAAGACGAGAAGACCTGGGACCACCGGCAGGCCTGGATCACGCTGTGGACGACGACCTTCGCCCTCCTGCTGGGCTTCATGGTCTGGTACATGGTGTCGGTCATCGCCCCGATGTTGCAGGCGTCGGCGGTCGTCGACAAGACCCACGCCTTCTGGCTGACGGCCATGCCTGGCCTGGCCGGGGGCCTGTTGCGCCTCGTCTGGATGTTCTTCCCGCCGATTCTCGGCACGAAGAAGATGGTCGCCTGGTCGTCCCTCGCGCTGTTGCTGCCGATGGCCGGCTGGGCCTGGTTGCTGTGGACCCTGTCCATCCCGGCGCCGCAAGGCGTGACGAACGAGAAGTTCGGCCTGATGATGATGCTGGCCTTCCTGACCGGCATCGGCGGCGGCATCTTCTCGGGCTACATGCCATCGACGTCCTACTTCTTCCCGAAGGCCAAGCAGGGCGTGGCGCTCGGCCTGCAGGCCGGTATCGGCAACTTCGGCGTCGCGGTCGTCCAGTTGCTGACCCCCATCCTTGTCGGTGTGGCGCTGCTCGGCCCTGGCAAGCAGGTTATCCGCGCGGCCGGCAAGAAGGCCACGACGACGTACCTGTCCAGCCCGGCGGCCTTCGTTTTCATCCTGCTGGTCATTGCGGCCGTGCTCGCGTTCTTCCTGCTGAAGTCCGTGCCGATCAAGGCCAACTTCAAGCAGCAGTTCGACATTTTCGGCAACAAGCACACCTGGCTGATGACGCTGATCTATCTGTTGACCTTCGGTTGCTTCTCCGGTCTGGCCGGTGTGTTCGCGCTGATGATGACCAACATGATGCCCAAGGTGCCCGTGATCAGCTGGCTGGCCGGCGGTGTCGCCATCGCCTTCCTCGGCGCGTTCATCGGCTCGCTCTCCCGCGTGATCTGGGGCCCGTTGTGCGACAAGTTCGGCGGCGGCATCTGGACGCTCGTGTCGGCTCTCGGCATCGCCGTGTCGGCGATCATCGTGATCGTTGCCCTGAGCAGGTCGCAGCTTCTCACGCTCGAGAACGGCGGCCTGATCACCAATGCCGCCGGCAAGGTCGTGCCGGCAGTCGGTTCGGCGTTCTGCCACGTCCCGCAGGGAATCTTCCTGACCGGCATGTTCATGCTGTTCTTCTTCGCCGGGGTGGGCAATGCGGCGACGTTCAAGCAGATGCCCATGATCTTCCCGCCGCGTCAGGCGGGCGGCGTCATCGGCTGGACGGCCGCCATCGCGGCGTTCGGCCCGTTCCTGTTCTCGGTTTCGATCAACGCCCTGACCGGCGCCGGCACCGGCACGGCGACGGGCAACTTCGGGACGAAGATCATCCCCGTGTTCGTCGTCGTCCTGATTCTTGCGGTCATCTGCGCCGTCATCGACTGGTGGTTCTACACGCGGCCGAACGCCGAAGCCAAGTGCTAGACGGCACGTGACGCCGCGGCCATCGATCGGAGTTGAATTCAGCGAGGAGGAAACCTCACATGGCGGACCAGCATCCTTCGGGTGGCGGATCGTTCCTGACGCGGGCCCGCGAGGCGCTGACGGGGGAGCAGGTGGCCCCGGACGGTCGCAGTGCGGAGCGGCGCGTCGCCGGCGACTGGGAGCGGTTTTATCGCGACCGCTACGCCCATGACAAGGTCGTTCTGACCACGCATGGCGTCAACTGCACGGGCTCGTGTTCGTGGAAGGTGTTCGTCAAGGACGGCCTGATCACGTGGGAACACCAGAACACGGACTACCCGACGACGGGCTGCGACTTCCCCGAGTACGAGCCCCGCGGCTGTCCGCGCGGCGCCGCCTTCTCGTGGTACACCTATTCGCCGGCCCGCGTGCGGTATCCGTACGTCCGGGGCGTGCTGCTGAACATGTACCGGGCCGAGCGGGCGGCCGGCAAGGATCCGGTCGACGCCTGGGCCGCGATCGTGTCCGATCCGGCCAAGGCGGCGGCCTACAAGAAGGCGCGCGGCCAGGGCGGCTTCGTCCGCGCCACCTGGCAGGAGGCCCAGGAGCTGCAGGCCGCCGCGATGGTCTACACCACCAAGACGTACGGCCCGGACCGGCTCGTCGGATTCACGCCGATCCCCGCGATGTCGATGGTGTCGTTTTCCGCCGGCACGCGCTTCCACGCGCTCATGGGCGGCACGCTGCTCAGCTTCTACGACTGGTACTGCGACCTGCCGCCGGCGTCGCCCCAGGTCTGGGGCGACCAGACCGATGTCCCCGAGTCGGCCGACTGGTGGAATTCGTCCTACCTGATCATGTGGGGCGCCAACCTGCCACAGACACGCACGCCCGACGCCCACTTCATGACGGAGGTGCGCTACAAGGGCACGAAGGTCGTGGCGGTCAGCCCCGACTACGCCGAGAACGTCAAGTTCGCCGACGACTGGCTGGCCATCGCGCCCGGCACCGACGCAGCACTTGCCACGGCGATGGGCCACGTGATCCTCGCCGAGTTCTTCCGCGATCGCACGACCGGTTACTTCGACTCCTACGTCCGCCAGTTCACCGACGCACCGTTCCTGGTCGAGCTGACCAAGAACCACGACGGGACGTGGACGCCCGGCAAGTTCCTGACGGCAGAGGCGGTGCCCGCCCTGGCGAAGCAGGCGAATGCCGCCTTCAAGCCACTGGTGCTGGACGTGGCCAAGGGCAAGGCGTCCGCCGTGGCGCCGAACGGCACGCTGGGCGATCGCTGGGGCGACGACGGACTTGGCAAGTGGAACCTGGACCTTGGCGACATCGTGCCCGCGCTGTCCGCCGAGGAGGCCAAGGGCGATGGCGTGGAGGTCGTCCTGCCGCGCTTCGACGACCCGACGGCCGGCGACAAGGGCGCGTCGATGCGCCGCGGAGTGCCGTCCGTGGAGATCGCCGGCCACCGCGCGACGACGGTGTTCGACCTGCTCATGGCCGCCTACGGGGTCGCCCGCAAGGGCCTGCCCGGCAACTGGCCCAAAGGCTATGACGACCCCGACGAGGCGGGCACGCCAGCTTGGGCCGAGCGCATCACCGGCATCGACGCGTCGACGACGATCCGCATCGCCCGCGAATTCGCCCGCAACGCCGAGGTGACCAAGGGACGCTCGATGATCGTGCTCGGCGCCGGCACCAACCACTACTTCCACGCCGACACGATGTACCGCACGTTCATCGCCTTGCTGACGATGTGCGGCTGCCAGGGGGTCAACGGCGGCGGCTGGGCCCACTACGTCGGGCAGGAGAAGGCCCGGCCGATCACGGGCCAACAGCACATCGGCTTCGCCCTCGATTGGGCGCGTCCGCCGCGCCACCAGGCCTCCACGTCGTTCTGGTATCTCCATTCCGACCAGTGGCGCTACGACATTTTCAGCGCCGACGACCTGACGGCGGCGACCGGCCCGGGCACCTTGCAGGGGAAGGCCGTCGTCGACTGCTACGCGCAGGCCGTGCGCTATGGCTGGACGCCCGGCCATCCCGGGTTCAACCGCAACCCGCTCGATCTGGCCGACGAAGCCAAGGCCGCCGGCCTGGAAGTGGGACCCTACATCGTCAGCCAGTTGAAGGCCGGCAAGCTGCGGTTCGCCGTCGAAGACCCGGACGACCCGGCGTGTTTCCCGCGCGTGCTGACGCTGTGGCGGGCCAACCTGCTGGGCAACACCGCCAAGGGCTCGGAGTACTTCCTGCGCCACCTGCTGGGCGTCGACTCGGCCGTCACGGCCCCCGAGCTGGCGGAAGGGAGCCGGCCACGCGAGGTCGTCTGGCGCGACCAGCCGGGCGTCGGCAAGCTCGACCTGGTGACGACGGTCGATTTCCGCATGACCGGCTCGGCGCTGCTGTCGGACCTGGTGCTGCCGGCGGCGACGTGGTACGAGAAGTCCGACATCTCGACCACCGACATGCATCCATACATCCACACGTTCAACCCGGCGATCGCGCCGCCCTGGCAGGCCCACACGGACTTCCAGGTGTTCGGCGACCTGGCCGACAAGGTCTCGGAGCTCGCGGCCACGCACCTCGGCACGCGCACTGATGTGTCGCCGATCCCGCTGATCACCGACACGCCGGACGAGATCGCCCAGCCGCACGGCATCGTGCGGGACTGGAAGAACACGGACGCCGAGGCGCTGCCGGGCGTGACGATGCCGAAGATCGTGGCCCAGGAGCGCGACTACACCCAGATTGGTCTGAAGTACCGCACGCTCGGTCCGACGATCGGCAAGGTCGGCACGACGACCAAGGGCGTGACGGTGCCCGGCGACGAGTTGGTCGCGTTCCTGGTCAGGCAGAACGGCGTGGACGATCAGGGGCGCGTCAAGCTCGACACCGACGTGAAGATGGCCGACGCGATCATGGGCCTGTCCGGTACGACCAACGGTCGTGCGTCCGAGCTGGGCTTCGAGTTCCTCGAGAAGCGCACCGGGCGAAAGCTGGCCGATCTGGTGGGCGACAACGCCGAGCGCAACATCACGTTCGCCGATGCGGCGGCCGGGCCCATCCCGGTCTTCACGAGCTACGAGTGGTCCGGCAGCGAGAAGGATGGACGGCGCTACTCGCCGTTCGTCATCAACGTCGAGCGGCTGCGTCCGTGGTCCACGGTGACGGGGCGGCAGCAGTTCTACCTGGACCACGACTGGATGCTGGAGTTCGGCGAGGCGCTGCCCGTTTTCCGCCCACCGCTGGCGCTGGGGGCCTACCAGGACCGGGCGGGCATAGCCCACCCGGAGACGGGCAAGGGCATCACGGTGCGCTACCTGACCCCGCACGACAAGTGGGCGATCCACAGTTCGTACCAGGACAACCCCTACATGCTGGCGCTGTCCCGCGGAGGGCCCACCGTGTGGATGTCCCCCCAGGACGCCGCGTCCATCGGGGCGGCCGACAACGACTGGGTCGAGTGCGCCAACCCGCACGGCGTCTACGTCGGACGTGCGGTAGTCAGCCACCGCATGCCGGCCGGCACGGTGTACGTCTATCACGCCAAGGACCGCAACGTGGACGTGCCCCTGGCCGAGGCGTCCGGCCAGCGCGGCGGCATCCACAACTCGGTCACCCGTGTGTATGTCAAGCCGACCCACCTGATCGGCGGGTACGGCCAACTCACCTACGGCTTCAACTACTACGGACCGACCGGCAACCAGCGTGACGAGCTGACGACGCTGCGTCGTCGCTCCCAGGAGG
>JGI20166J26741_11155559_pt1 | contig 28068 bp, 19 predicted proteins | sample TergutCu122P5_FD_26741 | JGI IMG/M metagenome (IMG submission 26741)
TGTTACAATGGAACTTAAGGCTGTTGAATGGGGGCCATAGACTGGGTTGATCTGGTTCGGAATAGGGACAGGTGGTGCCTTTGTAAACGCAGTAAAGAACTTCTGGGTTCTATAAAATGTGGGGAATTTCATAACTAGCTGAGAACCATTTAGCTTCTCAAGAGGGACCCTGCTTCATGGAGTGAGTAAGTAAGTAAGAGAAGTTTTGGTAATACCAAACATGTGGTGTTATTTATTGAAATGGACAGTGTCAGCGCAAAGCAGTACTACAGTTTTGTCTTGGATGTGACCTTGCTATATGTTCAGAGTAGGTTTGATCCTTTGTCATTTCTCTGATGGATCATGCGATTAAACTGAATTAATATTAATATTACTGTCATATGTGTTTATAATATGATAAAATGAAAGAATATGAAATTAAATAGTTAAAGTGTATGGTTGTCAAGCACAGATGATGTTAGACACATAATTTTATTGCCTAAGGTGTGCTGTATGTTTTGGCTTAGTATTTGTCTCTTTCTAAGCACAAGGGCAGGATGTCCAATCTGAAGAGTGTGAGATGGGACAGATATGTGGCATCCACGTAAACAAGTAAACTTTTTCCTTGTCCATTTTCATGAAGGCTGACAGGGGGACTAGAGTTATAGATTCAATTGTTCTTAACCTTGACACTAGTTGGAGTTGAGTGGTTAACTTCATGCTTCACCTGCTTTATCTGTGGTAAAGAACCCAGTACCCTATCAGCAGGAGGTTAGGTGGGTCTGGGAGCTGTTGTGGACATTTTGGAGAAGAAAAAAATATTACACCTACCTGGTTTTGAGCCCTAGACCGTCCAGCCCATAGTGTAGTCCCTGTACCAACTTCACTAACCCAGTTGCTCATGCCACACATGAGAAATTAAACACAGAGAAAAGATACTGCTATGGAGACCTACAGTTGAGTGGGTAGACAATAATAAAATGGATCCTGCAGCAGTAAGGTTGGAGGGTATGCACTGGAATCACCTGACTGGGGGTAGGATCTAGTGAAAGGTTTCTGTAACACAGTAAAGAACCTTTGAATTCCATTAAATGTAGGGAATGGAGACTCCTCCTTGGATGTGTGGCAGTTATGATGAAACCTACATATTTTGTGCTGTCTTTATGTTTGAAATTTTCCTGATAATGTTACTCTAATAAATGTTGTATTTTCAAAGCTCTGACACAACACAGCAGTTTGAGAGTATATGCTGTGTTGATAATGGTTTCAGGGAATTATCATACACAAAATTTGGACGTATTTTTAATGCTTTGTATCCATTACTAACTTGGAAGCCACACACAGCATGTTAATGTGGTCACAAAGATGGGACCACATGCATGGAATGACTGTATATGTTAAATGTGAAATTATTTTCACATTTTCTTTTAGCTTCCTTTGTACAAAGTACAGCAAAATTCCTGTAATCAGATGTCCAGTACTAACTAAAATGTCATTCAGTCAAAAACGCAACAACATGTTCAATAATGTAAAGTTTGCTACATGTTTTGGTTACAAGTAACCATCATCAGGCAGACAGTTGTAAAACAGTATGGGATCACATACTGTAAGCACTGAACAAGTCATGTCCATATACTGAAATGTCTGCCTGATGTTGGTTACTTGTAACTGAAACATGTAGCAAACTTTACACTATTGAATATATTGTTGTGTTTTTGACTGAACAACTTTTTAGTTAGTACTACAACACAATGGGATGGCTTCTATAAAAAAAATAATGTCCAGTAATTCAGAAGTCATGCGAGTGGTCCCTGGAAGTCCTGCTTCTTACCGGAAATAGTTTCGTCAGTGAAACAGATCTCAGAGACTTGTTCAAAAAGGCCTCAAGAGTGTCTGTACATCAATCATTGTGGTATCTACTGACACCTTGTCTCCTGCTCTGATGACACTGATGACCCTGAACCAGCAGATGAAGGAGATATCCAAATGGAATACTCCTCAGATAACTGTATAGCCAAAGTATAGGAGCAGTAACAAAAATTTACCTGTCAGAGTTAAGGTCGTCATACGTATCATTTAGTAATCCAGAATATTCAATAATTTGGCGCCTGTCTGTATCTATGCGAGATGGATTATTGGAATTTTGCTGTATATAAAATTAATGTGTGCTGAGGAGGCTGCATGTGTGAGTACACACCATCTGTGAAATTGATCAACACATTTGGATAAAACTTAAGTTTTGAGGATCCATACTGAGAGTTACTGCATGAATGTAATGTTTGTTGACACTAGTCACTAGCTGTCTGCTTGATACAGGTTGCCAAAATTTAAGTTTATTAAATTTCTGTAAAGGTAGTTCTCATTGTGTCATAATTTATTGAAATTACCAAGTCCTCTAATCATATTTGGCCAAAATTACAAACTGTAAGAGGTCTTCTTTGGTTCATATCATTCCAGTATGTTACAGGAGCCACACGCATTGTCTAGGATAATTCACAGTAGTTTATTAAGAGCAGCAGTAATGAGTGGCAGATGGTGGAATATATTATTGTCACAGGAAGAGGCAGGAATGCCCTTACAAAATATGTTGAAAGCAGCATGCAGTTGAAGGCTGGCCTTGAGTACCAGAATTTTTTGTTCATGAAATATGTAGGGCTGATATGGGACATGAGACATAATTTGTTAAAATCTGTGACATTATTTGACACATTTTTAAATGACATATAGTTGACCAGCAATAAGGAAAAATAATTTGTGGCGTGCTGTATATTCAAGTTCTACACTTCCTGTTGAGTTCCACACAGTTTTTGCTGTTACTGTCAACCTTGTCAGGTGATGTTGGTCAGAGTCATGATAAGAATTTTTTTCTGTTCCACATATATCAGCAGTCATTAACGGTACTTTTTCTCTGTTACAGTCATGTGATGTGAAGAAAATGAGCCTTTCAAGTCTCCTGGAGGCTTCTGCTAAAGGTATGGAAAGTTTTGCACAGAGCACATTTCTGTATACAGGATGTTTTACTGATTCATGTCAGATTGTTAGTGTATGCCAAGGTTTGCATTTAATTGATACTGATTGTTATGTTAGGTTGTACAGTGCTCTTCATGTATGCTCTGGTTTGTGTTTAGTTAGTACAGATAGTTATGTTAGGTTGTTTGCTGATATATGTGATTCTGATAGGCCACATTTCTTACTGTATTGCAGACAGTTGATTTGTCTTGTCGGATTAACCATTCACAGAATTGCTTTCGTCTGTAAGTTAATCTAGTGCATCAGCATTGCTTTCTGTATATGTTTTAGACTGTTGACTCTGAAGATGTGATGAAGTTTTGCCATGAATGAGAGAGATCAATGGCATGGGGAGGAATGATGAGGTGACACAGGGCTTTTGTTATTCATGGTAGAGGATAAAAATGCTTGAAGGGTTTTGGTGGAAAAACTTAAAGGAAATAGACCACTTTGAGTCCTAGACATGGATGGAAAGATAATATTGAAATGTATTTTGAAAAATGGGAGGAGTGTGGAGAGGGTTTATCTGTCTTAGACAGGGGTTTGCATTTTGTAAACAAGAGGAAGGGCCTTTGGGTTTCATAAAATGCAGGAAGTTTCCAGACAGACTTCTCATTAAATTTTCTGCATCATGGAGTTAGCTAATGGGGTTGCCTTATGGTGGTGTCAGGCATTGAGTGAAACACAGCTGCCAGGTGAGTTAGTAGTACAGGATTCAATTTCAGTGTACTGCTGATTTTCTGATTGCTCATTTTTAGTCACTAGTAGGATATTGTGAGTGTTAACTGTAAAATTTTGCTCAACTGTGAATTGTCAAGTGATATCTCAGTGTCAGAGAGGCAATATTTTCATTATTGTGGCATCTCCACTCTTGAAATTATGTGGGAGGTAACCTGAACACTTGCCCTTTGAATTCTGTTACTTGCAGATTCTCTTGGGATTGTGGGAGGTTTGGGTCTTACAGGAAGTCTTTTACTTGTCCCATGCATTACCTTTCATTATGTTCTGGCTGTGCCAGCATGTGCTGGACTGTACAGTTTGTTAATCTTGTTCAAAATTGGTCATGCTGTTGAACTGTCATATGACTCATAATTACCCTTTATTTGATATTAGAGATGGTTTCACCTTTGGTCCATTTCTTCATTAACGCTTCTACCTGTACCTTTAGTTAATGTTCCATAATGGTAAGATCTCACAGATGAGCTAGCAGAATTATGAACCTTTGATGTGTGCACAGGATTGTCCTATGGGGTATCAGTAAATGATCATTATGATCTCAGTCTTGTATTACTTGGAGCATATTCAGGGTACATTTAAGAAATACAAACCATCTGACAGCTAAAACGATAAATTGTTACAAAAGATAATAAAGTAGTGTGTGTTACCGATGTGGTAGTGGCATTATATCCCAGAAGAATGGAAACCTCAGCTACACAACTGTGAAAGCCTCAAATCTTGCATGTTGCAACATCCTTTCAGTACAATAACATTCTATTTAATGGCTGTGTTAAACAGGTACTCTTTCCAGTAAAGATGTACTGGCATCAAAAGATCATGCAGAAGAATTCAGAGGTAAGAACATTACATGCAACAGTGAAGTCTTAATATGACGGTAGGTGCCACACGTGGCATCTGTTGTGTCATTACAGTATTGCTGGTAGTGTGTTCCATGCTTTTCTTCAGGGCCTTGTGTAGAGCGATTGGTAATTTCCCTGAGGAGCAATACCTTGTGTAGTTCATTGCTTGGCATTTTATCACATTTCCCTTTTTACATGTTTGTTTATTTATTTGCTTTTTTAAATTTTTTCACTTTTTTCTTGTATTATTCCTGTCCTTAGTTGTGTATTTTTATCCCTCTTTTTTATGTGAGGTGTGTTCAGTAAGTAAAATCTGATGTAGGGGCTTGGCAGTTGTTTTAATAATGTTGATCCCTACTTCAGAAAGAACAAAGAATAACAGACAAACTATCCATTCCATCATATATTTTCATGAGTTGCTGACACATTTGTCTTCTAAATATGTCACTTCCGTTGTAGAAGAGAGCAGGACCTAGTGTTTCACACCCACTAGTGCACCTCAGCTGTCACCTTGTCGTATGAGAAATGTTCTCTTTCGTGATGCTTATAATCATGTATCGGAAGACTTGGAAGGTGCTAGGTGCAAAGTTGGTCCTCGTAGTGGATAGGCAAGATATTCCTAGTGAAAGGGGTCCAGCAGTTTCTCTGGGATAGGGGCTATGTGAAGATGGGTCACTCTGTCCATGAGCAAACCAGATTGTTTCCTTCAGTTGCTACAGTGTTCTGCAGTTGCATGTTGAGTCATTGTTTCACCTTAGTCCAGTAACTCAAACTGAAAGCCATGTTTGTCCCCAAATGCTGTCAATACTGCCCTCAGACACTTAAATTTGTTGGTGCATTGTCACCAGCATTGACCTGTGGGTTTGTCACTGTACTGTACTATTGAAGGCAGCAACCATGGAATAGAAGCATACTGTGTCTCTTGCAAAAAGTGTGCAACACTTTTCAGTTTGCAGAGAAAATTTTTGATGGCATTCATCCTTGAATTCATGGGTTGTGAAGAATGGAGCAGTTAGAATGCTCACCACAGCTGCACAATGCCGCAGCTTTTGAAGTAAATCATCCAGGTAAAGTGCACTGGTTTGCTCACAGAGAATGTGATTAATCTCTCACTGTGTGTACTCATGTGCAGCCCTTGTCACGATGCAATGCTCATAACAGTTTTTCTGGGAATGTCTTTTCCATCCACCATACAGGGTGGACTTTGTGACCAGCAACTTAGCCTCTTCACACCGCATAAGAATTTCGAAGGGTAGAATCTTGAGTTGAGGCATCCCTGTTGTGTGTGTAACATAAAGGTACAGTGTAAGGAAGTCAAAAACACAACTAGTTTATTATCTGTTAATAGTGTTGTTAACAACGCTATTAACAGATAATAAACTATTTGTGTTTTTGACTTCCGTACACTGCACCTTCAAAGGGTAGTAACATTTGTGGGATGATAACAGAGAGCTGGTAGGTGCAAACACAGAACTCTTATTTATTGTACATGGAAATTAAACAGGTGTACGCGTGTGGTACATAAATAATATTTATTAGCGCTGATTCTGATACTTTTAATTTAACTAAGTGGACAAAACAAATGAAATTTTCTCTGGTAGCTGTTTGTAATAAATTTGACACTGTTCACTGTTCTGGCGATGGATCTTAATCACTGTACTTATGTGTGTTGACACTATTTCACTCACAATGAAGAAACCACTTGCACTTCACATGACGTCATCGTAGCACTTGCCTGTATCTGGGTGATACAGTGTATTGTGTTGCGGAGGAACACAATGAGAGGGTGGGGTAGAACCCGCGTGTGTCTCGTGGGGACACATTCTTATATGTGGGGTAGAACCCGCGTGTGTCTCGATTGACATATTCTTAAATGTGGGGTAGAACCCGCGTGTGTCTCGATTGACACATTCCTATATGTGGGATAGAACCCGTATGTGTCTCGATTGACACATTCAAAACTTGCCTGGTGCACAAAGGAGACAAAGAAAGTGCGCGAGCGGGCGGCGACACGTCTGTGCAGACCGGTGGCTTGGATTCATATAAAGAAGGTTTGGCTACAGGCAAAACGACGCTCTCTCTGAGACAAAGAGAGCACGTGACATAATCTCAGAATTTGATTGGCTTAAAATTAGCTAGCCTGTAATTAGGTCACGCATGCAAGCGTGGGGTGATTCAGAACAAAGAGGCTGGCTGCAGTTGCGTGCCAGAGTGGAAATTTCCAGAGCTTCTGCTCTGATGCAACTGGTAATGGAAAAGTACTAGTTCACTAACTGTGGGGCGTGGGCTACCTAAGATTCAATGCTAATAACATAATCACAGCATAAATTAACATTAATGCAAATACAAAACAAACGCAAGTTAATCAAATAAATCAAAATTAAACAAATCAAAAATAAATAACATCAATTCAACAAATCATTCAAAAAATTTGTCCCTTCCATGAACAACAGGTGAGTTCGTTTAGTGCTGGGAAGAATGCCTTGATTGCTCAGGTGATTATGTGAGACATAAGAGGGCATATGTCCCTCTCTCTCTGTCTGTGTTTTAAGACATGTTGAAGTAAGATACAGCAGCCCTTCATATGTTGCATATTGAACACCGTTCATGTATATTCCTTTTATTCTCCTTCAACGATGAGTAGCTTGAAAAACGTGCGGAATGTAGATTGTAAGTAAGATATAATAAGATGTTCTGAATGTGGTAGCACTGTGCGCCCTGTTTGATGTTGGAGAGCTGTGATTCTTGAAACTCTAATACCTCAATTTATGAAGTCTTTTGTTTAAGTTATATTCGTTAAAGAAGGTAGGTCATAAACCCTCTTCTGTTCAGTTGATCTCATGTGGAAAGGGGATGTAGGATGATCCTGCATTGTGACACTTTGTCACGGTAGGTGTTCTGTGTGTGTGTGTGTGTGTGCGCGCACGCGCGCGCACGCATGACCTGTGTTTTGATTGCACTTGCGTGCTGAGTGTTGGCATGATACAGCAGTTGAAGGTGTGCTGGTAGGACAAGCACCCCCACCCCCATGGCTGTGAATTACATCATTCTTTTTGCCTTAAAACTAATTTATAAAGAGCACTTTCAGCATAAAAAGTTGTGGTATTTTATTAATGATATTTCACTATGAAAGCAATAATTCTTTTACATTTGTTAATTGACAATCCAGTATTTTGTTTATTTCAGTTCTTCTAATAAGTCATTGCTGTCAGGTCTCTTCCCCTCCCTCCATTTTGGAAGAGTTACAGAACTTCAGAGATTCTGGACAAATTTCTTGTTAGGTGGACCTCTTAGCATCATTGTATTGACTCATCTGTGCACCTGTGTAATGCAAGTGAAAGAGTTAATTTAGATATGCAGAATACCACCACGCATTCACTTCTTAAAGAAAGGGACAGTGTAAATGGAAAAGTGAAAAAACTGAACCAAACTAACAAGATGATTCACTTTCCTGGCATCCTTGCTTGTTCAGCCATGAAGACTGGTATGAACTGAGTACAGCCTGGATGTACTTGTTTTCTCCAACCCTACTGAACCTCATGGTCCATTCCATTTCAAGAGCACCATACTCTCGCTGTAAGACCTGCGTCTTGGTATATTTTCTCATTCTGCCTGATCATCCTGAAAATGTGGGCTGGGATAGCACAGTCATTATAGCGATTTGCTATGGGCTGGACAGTCAAGGGATCAAATCCCAATGGGGCAAGGTTTTCCACACCTGTCCAGACTGGCACTGGGGCCCACTTAGCCTCCAATCCAATGGGTACCGGTTCTTTCCCAGGGGTACAGCGGCCTGGGCGTGGCATTGACCACACACCCCCATCTGGCACTAGCACTGTACCTCTGCTCCCCTTCTGCGCCTTCGTGGCATGTTCTGGGGTGAACTTTACCTTGTACCTTTACCACCTTGAAAATGATAAATGCAGTTTATACCAAAATAGCTTGGGATCCCTTCAACATACAATGTGGGTAAACCTTGAGAGCAAATTTAAGCATTACACACAAGCCACCAAAGCCTGAGGCTGAGAATAAATGTATAATCAAATTTAAGAATAGTTTATGACATTATCTTGATTTACACAGCAGGTATAATGCAGGAAAATTATTTTAACATGAAAATAACTCAAGAGACTTTATTCTTTTCCCAGACTTCATGTTATAAATGTGAAGGACATTCCATAGCAGATATATTTCAAGGGTGAACTTGGTGATTATGTATTTTCTTAGCTGTGGAATTATATAGGCTGTTCAGTAAGTATCATCTGAAGGTATGTTAACACTTATATTGATTACTTCAATGTGGTTGACCAAAACGAAGAATTGTGGACAGACTCACTGCTCCCAGTGTGTCACACCAGTTGAGACATTGTTCCAGCTTTACATCATATGTTCAGTGGCAACAGGGAAGATGTACGTGCTAAATATTTGCACCCACCAGTGCTCCTCAGCTTTGAATCATGCTGTCATGTCGGAAGTGTTTTTCTGCAAAATACTTCTTCAAGTGTGAAATTGCTAAGCACAAGGCCCAGGCTGAATGGTGACGGGCAAGACATTCCCACCAGTCTGTTGATGGCAGCTTGTGATGCATACAATTTTGGGACAGAATCAGCGTGTACTGCTATTGTTCAGCACTGCCACACCTGAGAGAAGCAATCCTGATGAAGTAAACACTGAGGCCTAATTTCTTCTTCACTAGAATTGAATAGGTGTCTGACCGGTACATATGTCCGAGACATTGGTGATTTTGTAAAGAAACATGATGTTTGTTATTGCTGGTTCTGTTGGACATCCTCTGATGATGCTTAGTGAACAACCCTTGTATTTGTATGGAGTTGCGAATGTGCTTTAAGGATGTAAATTTGGCATTAAAATGGGTTTATGTAAAATAATGTGCTCAAGTTATGATGGAGGTGCGGGGACAGGTTGGACAGAGTAGGACTGTCATTAGGGTCTACTGGGTGACTAGTTCGTGAGTTTGAGGGACTTGAATTCTTGTAATGTAGCACTTAATCTTTATTTTCCATGGCTGTTCAAGGAATGAAGTGCTCATATAGAGACTGGTATAACTAAGAATGAACACTGTGTAAATCAAGGTATATCTGTTATGTAAAATTAATTGTAAAAGCTGTCCCATTACAGGCCTGAACAGACCCTCAGGGTTCCAGGAGGTTAGGACCCCCAGATTTCTTGACAATTGGCACATGAAGGTGGTAGGTTGTCAGCCTTACTCACCGGCCACCTTTACCCCCAGGATTATCCTGGTACTCATTTTTAGAGGCTGAGTCAACCCCAGGGCAAATGGAACTGTCAGATGCCCCAGCGACACCGGGAATCGATCCCGGGACCTTCTGACTTTTAGCGCAGTGCCTTAACCACTACGCTACCCCAGGCCCAAAATTAATTGTAACAGAATTTATTGATAATAACGATAGTTTTGTATTCATAGTGAATGATGAAACAGTCAGCTATTTATTTGTCTGCATTTTACCAGTTTGGCCAGTGGTTCTGCATCCTTGAAGTAATACCTAAACACTGGGTGTTTGCTCGCAAGAGGAAAGCTCCAGGATCTTATCCCACAAATGTCATTGTCCATGGAGATAAAGTGGCCAGAACTTGTAGCTAATGTTAATGTCCATGTAGTGCAAGGTTAAGAGTGAGTGGAGCCTGTTTTTACTATTACTGCCTCACTGTAGGTTCTTTACATATATTTTTATCACTGAGACTGAATTTGTGTGCAAGACTATTTTTCCTGTGGAGTTTCTGGACATAAGGTCTGTTAGTGCAGCATTCTGTATTTGGCAGAGCAGTTCTGTCCGAAACAATGAATTGGTTAACTTTATACAAACTCATGAACATAAATTACCTATGACATGGCAATCTTTATGGTTATAACCGTGCATCAATGATATCAGTCACTTTATTATCCAACTAATGCACAACGTAAAATACGTAGAGTTAATTAAAACATATTAAAATTATAGAAGCTGCTCCAACATGTTTTGGTTTACAAAGAAGCCATCATCAGGGAGTCATAGCCAATGCTTAGCTAAAATTACAAGATTGGTTCAGTGTTGATATAGACGTCGTGCAAACGTTGTCAGTGCTATGGCGGCATAGAATGACATGTGTGGCATGTGTGTTGTGCACTGTGCAAGCGTATATGCTTGTACAGTGCACAACTCACACGCCACACAGGTCATTCTATGCTGCATAGGGATATATGGTGATCCAAGATGGTTTAGTGAGTACAGAGGCATGGGTACAGCCTGGGCGGTATGAGGTTCGAATCCTGACAGGTGCAAGAGATTTTCTCTCTGAAAATGTCCAGAAGGGCTCCAGGGCCCACCCAGCCTCCCGTTCAATGGGTAATGGGGCCCCTCTTCCTGGGAGTAAAGGGTCCAGGGTTGATGTCAAGTGCAAACCTCACTCTATTGCCAAAGTTAAGAATGAATGGGGCTGTACCTCTTCTCCCTGTATACATTTTCATGGCAGCGAGATATGTTTCACACAATTTGGTCATATCTGTAAGATCTTGTTTCTTCTGTTCCTGCCATTTCTCTGGTGAATTAGCTGTCTGACTATTCTTGTTTTTTTATGTATATTATTCATTTCTCAAATATTAAATAATCTGTTACTTTTTCTGTGAGCTGTAATATATATATATATTTTACAAGACAAATTACCCAGATCAGATTTAACTACAAATGGCATTGCTTCCTCAATTGTAAAACCTGCAAGAACTGTGCCTTGTAAATAGAGTGTAGCATTTTTCTTGGAAATTGGCCCCTGAGCGATATGCTCGATTCTCACAGTGGTCTCCCAGGTGGCCTTGTAAGTAATATGCCCAAGTCTCACAGCAGTCTTGAAAGTGGGCTTCTAAGCAATATGCCTGATTCTCACAGCAGTCTCACAGGTGGGCTTGTAAGTAATATGCCTGAGTCTCACAGCAGTCTCACAGGTGGGCTTGTAAGTAATATTCCCGAGTCTTACAGTGGTCTCACAGTTTGGTCCCTAAGTGATATGCCTGAGTATCACAGTGTGGTCCCTATGTGATATTCCTTAGTCTGACAGTGGTCTCACAATTTGATCCCTAGGTGATATTCTTCATTGTCACAATGGTCTCACGGTTTAGTCCCTAAAAGATATTCCTTTTACAGTGGTCATGTAGCTGGTCCCCTCAGTGATGGTCCTGAGTCTCACAGTGATCTTCCAGTTATATAGTGTTTTAAGACAGTGTTCTGTTGTGACAGGTATTATGTGCTAGCCTCAGTTTGATTGAGTGTGACCCTTTTCTGTAGTAGACCAGCCACAAGTCCTCAGCAGTCCCAATTTAGTCAGCATAGGTCCCCAGCTCCATTTTCAAATATATATAAGTGAACACTACATATTCCTGCCAAATATATAGTAGTGTAATGTCTTCTGTCCATCCGGTCCCTTATTGCACACTTGGAACATGGATATGTCACATGCCAATTCAAATTCTGTAAGTGAACTTCTAAATATTTTTGTTTTGCCACTGAGTTAGAAGATTCAGTTCCCTGTGTTCTTGTTTGACCTGGCACATGTATCATGTGCATTCTGTTGAAAATAAGGTGTATATGTGCTAAACATGAGTTAGTACAAATAATGGTGACCTGATAAAGGTACTGTTGCATAATTTGCCTGAAGGGACAGAAAAAAAATTTCAATGAGTGTAGCCTGTGTCATGCATGAGATGTGAACTGTGCATCCAATAAACAAGTTCTATGCATGAACTTTCGGACACAGTTTTTGCCAGTGAGTTGGCAATGTTATCGTCCTGTGTGTCTGTTTGGCCAGGCACATGTAAATTGCTAGGTGTTCAAAGAAATGTGAACACAAATATGCCTCCGCAAGTACCAAAAAACTGTAGAGTGTTGTTAGGTGTGCCTTGAGATACTCAACTATATGTTAGTTTTAGGACCAGGTACAGTAAGGGTTGCAGATGCAATAAATGAACCAGCAACCTTTGGAGAACCTCTGGAATTTTAGGAAGTAATACTGTACTGTAAGTCAGTGAAACTACAGTACCTGTGCACTTGTTCATGCAGAGGACATGGTATATTGCAGACTGTTGAAATTCCTAACATAACCTTGAACTGTCCTAATACCAAAGTAGTGCTGATGCCTGTATATGATATATTTGTTAACTGCAATTGGGTTGACACCCAGTGGCAATAGTACAATACACATTTACACATAAACAATATATAGAACAACACATTCCACACAAACAATACATAGAACAACACAGTTCATTTACAGAATTAAACAAATGTATACAAAACATACAACCATATACACAATGATAAAAAAAAACAAAAGAACACCACTACACTGCAACACTTTGCTACACTTCACTACACTTATCGACACTTCACTTCGTCTCATTTACACTTCACTACCTTCTCATTTGGGGCCTGGGGTAGCATAGTGGTTAAGGCACTGTGCTACTAGTCAGGAGGTCCTAGGATTGATTCCCGGTGGTGTTACTGGGGATTTTTTCTGTGGTACCCCTGACAGAACCATGTGCTCTGAGGTTGACTCAGCCTCTGAAAGTGAGTACCAGGGATTTCTCCTGGGGCAAAGGCAGCTGGTGCATTTGGCTGACAACCTACCACCCCTGTAGTGCCAAAACGTCAAGAAATCCGGGGCCTTAGTCTACCCAGAACACCTTGGGCCACCTCAGCATGTCGCGGGGTACCTTTACTTTTACTTTTACCCTCTCATTTGGCTTAACCCAATTACATTGCCTATCACTGTATTGTCATACCATAGTCATCTGTATGAAAGATACAAGGTTGAAACCATTCTCTTTATACCTACCAGATTTTGTTAACTTGCTTCACCAGTTGAGTCCAGTGTTGTAAACATTAGGACCGTATTTGTAAATTTAATTGTTGGTGTATGTTATGAAATGGTTTGAGAAACTGATGGTGCGGGTGGGTGCTTGCAGGATATTTAAGATGAATATTTCTGCATGGCTGTGCTTTCATCCCACCTCCCTCCATCCATCTCCTTCCATTTACAGCAGAATTGTTTTAACACGTGTGTAATGTTACAGAAATATATTTTAAAATTGTTACTGTCACATTTTAATCACTGTGAAGTGATGTGTTTGGATTATATTTCAGTACACTTGAAAAGGGTTTACTTGTTTAATGTCACAGAGGAGCTAGGATACCTATGACTGACTGGAGGATGTCCATGGTTCAAATCCTGGCGGGGGTTTCGGTTTTTCCCTCATTCCAGACCTCTAAACCTTCTGTCAAATAGGTAATGGTAATTCTTTGTCCAAAGTAAACTGTGCAGGGTGTAAATCAATTACCTCCATTTAGTGCTGAGTCTAAAAAGGACATACGAAGTTTGCGTGTGTTGACCCCCCCATACACTTCTTGCGGGAGTGCTTATGCACAGGATCATCATTACCTTTCCTTCTTAGAACTGTTATATTGTATCATGTTCCACTACTGCATGCACAATTCCAGTTGGTGGTGCAACTAAAAAGAAGCAGATGTCATTTGATCCACTGCTGGTGGTTCGTTGTGAAGAAGCTATCCGTACAATTGAAGCGAACGATGGTACGATCTTGGTGTGTCCTGGTCACCTTGTCCTACAAGAATCGCCAAATGCACGTTCATCAGCCACAACAGTTACGCAGGTGTTGTTAGATGCCAGTGCGTTCCAGTCGCCCATTCTACAGAAACCAGACCTTCAACTCAGTTTTACAAGTGCTCCTGTTTGTGATGATGACTTGGCAGAATCATCATATGATTTTCTGAAATTGGATTCCAAACCTGTGCAAGGACAGTTGTGTAGTGAACCACTGGGACTTGGTGCTGGTACATCACCACATTCACGAGACTCTGTAGAAAACTTTAAAGTGTATGTGGATTCTTCAACAATAACTGATATTTGTGGTGATTATATGACATTGTCAAAAAAGTCGATAGGCAAGTCGCAGGATTGTTTGAGTTGTTTTGAACGTTCCAAGCGGATTATGGTTTGGAATTATACGCAGACACCACCAGACATGCGTGTTAGTGATAAAGTTATGGTTTGGAACTGTACCCAAACCCCACGTGCAAGTGTTGACAGTGTAGGGGTGCAAGCAGAGATGGTTAACATTGGGGCTTTGCGTAGATTGGATACACGAAAGAGAACTCGATATCCAAGACGTAACGTGAAGGATCGGGGTAGTGTGAAAAGTGATACTGAGAGAGAGAAGGTGAATAAATGTAGTTCATCTTCTCATGCTAATGTAAGCAAGAGCACAAGTTCGGGTGGAACGTCCACTTTGAAGGAGGACATGAATAAAGGTTCTGAATCCAGGCAGCAGTCTCCAAGGCGAAGTCATTTATCCACATCAGCAAATACTGAGGGTGGTCGCAGGGATAAAGACACCTCTCATAGAACATCTCCATATGAAATTCATGGGAGAAGTTCATTTTCAGCTTCATCTAGTGGTAGGAGTGATAAAGAAGGGGCACTCTGTGTGCCTGTTCCTCAGACTACTGAGCCTCCAAGAGGAATTCTGAAAACAAGGACTAACGTGGATCTGCAACCACCACCAATGCCTTCACCACATATTCCAGGTCAAGAGCCATCCCTGAAAGGATGTGATTTGCCCAGATATTCTGTTACATCAACTCTTCAAACATCAAAGTCATATCGGAGAGAGGTTGGGAATTCGCCTGGTTTGTACAGTGTGCGGCAAGGTTCCAGTTTGTTTGGTGAGATGGAATCTAGCAGTACAATGCAACGATCTGTCTCAAGCACAGGATCTGTGATGTTTGGTAGTACTTCTGCCAGTTTTCCTTCATTTGGGAATCCAGACATCAGAGTGACACTGAGTAGGAGCCAGGATTTCAACACTTTCCATCGTGATCGGTTCTCACCTTCACTCCGACGAAGTGGAAGTCCAGGACCTGGCCTCAGGATGCAGCCATTTGAGGAGCAGAGTTCCAAGGCATTCCACCACCCAGACAACTGCTCCATGATGCCACACGACGCAGATAGACGCTATTGAATATTGGATAGTAGAGAAGACTTTTGTATTGTGATACTTTGCATATTGTTGAAATATCTTGGTTACAAGTTTGTGTCTGTTTGTTCCTAGTCACCTGGGCTATATATGAATTGCTGTAGCATTTTCTCTGAAGTGCATTTGAACCTTCCCTACAGTAGTTTTCCATTTGTTGGTTTCCGGCCAGAGAATGGCAATTGGCTGTACCTTAGTCCACTTGTATGTTCCATAGTGGTCTGGGTATGTGATGCTGGAAGTTGTATCCGTAATGCAGGTTAGGGTACAGTTGACACTGTGTGTATATTTAATTTAGGTTATTGCAGCAGTCCGTTGTTGGTTAGTGTATATCAAACCAAACTGTTTTGTCTTCAAACGCTGTAATTTCTGATGCAAATGATTGTAGAAGTACATTGTATGCGTGCATGCATGCATGCATACATAGATTCATATAGAAATACATACATACATAGATAGTTGAAAATGAGAGATTAAATTTAAATAACAAATAATGTTTTTTTTAATGTATATTATGTTTGGGATACTGTATGCTTGGTACATGGAGAAGCACATATACCTAGTTGACACATGAAATGTCGGTGATACCTTTTGTGTATTGCATTAGACAGTCTGACTTTCCATCATGACTGTCGTGTTAGCATAATGATGCATTCTGGATATTATGTGTATGTGTGTGTGTATATACATATTTTTTTTGCATATGATGACATTGCATATTAACAGTGCAATAAATCTTTCATGGCTATGGTAGAACGTTATATTTTTACATTACGTTTTTATTTTCTTTTTCATGCACGTTCAAATACTCGCAAAAAGCGCCTGTTACCTTTCACGTGTCTGTTTGTCTTCATTCCATCCTTTGTTGGCATGTATCATTGCAGCTGCCACAGGATTTCCATGAAATTGTGGTACTGGGGAAATTCTGTTGAGAAAACTAAATGTTGGTTGAAATGGGGCAAAAATATCAGGCACTTTACATGACGACCTAAATACATTTTATTGTTTCTGGCAATATTAAATCACCATAAAAGTGCACGTTGACTGAAATGGTGTCAGGCTGTTATGGCATCAATCTGTCAGCATGTTTCAATGCCTCTCCCACTGCACAGATTGACATGAAATTTTATGTTAGTGACTTCCTTGAAAATCTATATGGGAAGATTCCAAATTTGGTTAAAATCAGGTACTTTACATGAAGCCCTAAATATGTTTTTTGTTTCCGGTGACATTAGATTGCCATAGAAGCACTCTCTTTGAGTGAAATTATATTAGGCTGTTAGGTTAGATGGTGCAATTGGTTGAGGCACCGCTCTACAAGCTGTAAGGTGGTGGTTTCGATTCCAGATGGTGTCATTGAATTTTTCATTGATGTAATCCATCTGGCCGCACTGTGGCCCTGGGGTTCACTCGGCCTCAAACAGATATGAGTACCAGGAATATTTTGTAGGAGATAAAGGCGGCCGGTGCAGAGTGCTGACAACCTTACCACCTTCTTGTCTTGAATTTGGGAGCCTTAACCTCCTGGAATCCTCAGGTCCAGTAATAGGCCTGTACAGGAAAGCTTTATCTTTGTAAGGATAGCCAAGGAGGTATAAGCATTATGCGAATGAGCCACAGTGATTCAAATTTGTGTATGTGTTTAACATTAGGTGCTTTCATTATAAATTGTTTGTGCATACTAATTATCCTGTATCCTTTTGGGTGGAAGGATGATATGATTGAATATATACTTTGCTTGTGTGTTATTCCAGATTATAACACTTCTCATTCAGATGTGTTATGAAACATTTATATTATGTACAACTGGGAACGGTGATGTTTAGGAAGTGGGCATCTGTAACAGAGATTCTGTTCTGTTCTGCCTGCACCAGTGCTGGTGATAAAAAGCCATGCACCTCATATTTACAAGAACTGTAAGTTAAATTTAAGAACTTAATAAATAAATATAAAGTAATTGGTTTGAACCTACATTGAATGAAGGATGCGTTGTGAATTGCCATCGTGTAGAAGGTGACTGAACATACACATAAACTACTGGATGGCATGAACTCATGAAGCTGAAGTAGCGCACCTGAAACGCCAGACTTCATTATGTTCTGTGAACTATATTTACATGACTTATTGCATGATTTCAGTGTATGTGGTTTTAGGCAGGTTGCGCAAATTTTCGTCAAATCTAGGAGCACCATAAAAATTATTGGTGCCAGAAGGTTGACACCAAAGGAGTTCCACACAAAGGACCCACAAATATTAGGCACCATCATACAAATCTTACTCGACAGGATGACATAGCACCCAGGATTTGCGCACCTCTGGTTTGAGACATCCTGTTGTGTGTAATGCAGGTCATATGGGGAGATATGTTTTAGTAGCTTGATACTGTGCTTGATGTAATAAAAAGTGAATATACACATCAGTGGATGCATGTTTTGACTTTTTCTCAAAGTTGTCACTAGCCTGATAATACACATGCATGCCCACATGCGCACGATTTTCAGTACAACAGTGTGTTACATACCATAAAAGGACACCTCACATGCTTCTTTAAATATATTCTGTCTTTTATATTGAAATTCTTTGTTTCAAAGTATATTTTCAAGTTATTTAAGATATATTTTTTAATGGTGTCTTTTTTATTCAGTTCATGTATGTGATCTGGAGAATTTATTAGATTGTGGTATTATTAAATTTTGAATGAAAATTATGTAAGTCTCGTTCAACTGTTACTACAGTAATATTAAGTATTTTCTTGCGCTGTGGAAGAATGACCTTGGATGGCTGTTTGAATAGTTTTTCATTTAGAAGCTTGAAAAATAAGTGAGTATTGTAGTAGTTAATCGTCATCATGTATAGCAGAGTAGACGTGTATGCTGTGTGCTATTTGATTCTGTTTTGTCACTAGCTAAGATTGGTTGTTGGGTGGGAGTTTTTTGGAGTGTGTGTCAGAGGAGCACTGTAAACAGACCGTACAAATGACCGCATATATATAAAGAAGTATTTGAATTCTCAGACTTCTTTTGTACTCTCTTAGCTTACATCTGTGTATGTGATGGCCCAGTGATGTTTTGAAAATAATCCAAAACATGAATCCGCTTACTTTTTATGCTTTTTATTACATTAACACAAGTATTATGTGATGCACATATAGTCCCATCAGATGACATTGCATGATTTTAATTATGAAATTATATCATTTGTTTGTCTTGATGGATTCGTTCTTGAATGAAATGCTTCATAATCTAGTTTTTGAATTTATTTGTGTCATGTTGGTGACCATGAGACAAGTTAACAGGATCTTCCATTTACTTTGCAGATGTGGACAAGTTTATTACAGTGCTTGAAGAAATGCAATCTTTCAGTTGTTCGTAATGAATATTTTCAAAGTTTGTAACAACAGTTACCTTGCAGTTTCTGTCGGTATGTTTGTATTGTACTGTGTGGCAGTACCATTCACATGTATATGCTAGTAACCAACAGGCTTTACACACATACCCCACTGTACTTTTATATACATATGTGCTTTCATTGCTTTTGTGTGCATCATCGTCTTATGATGGCAAAATATTTACTGTAATTTCAGTATGTAGTTATAATTGGTATGTGTCTTTGTACTTGCAAAGCTGTGGTGTAAGTTTCACATCAATAATAATAGTTAAGATTGCAAGACAATTGTGTTTGATGTTTGTGGGTCAGTTATATCTTTATGTGGGCTATCCCATTGTGATACATAAACTACAATGGAGAAATAAGAGCAGGCAACAACAAGTATGTTTGTAACAGTTTACTGTGTGTTGTTTTGCACATTGTCTTGGATATTTTGTTAAGCTATCATCAGACAGTGTAAAATACGTGAAGAAACATTATCAAATACATCAGAATAAAATATTTTCATATAGTTGATTTAACACCCTCGAACTTCCATCTTTTTGGCCCACTGATGGATGCACTCCAAGGATGCCTTTCTGTGGATGAAGACAAGCTGAAACACAGCATTTGTGAAGAGCTCCGATGTTTCAGCAAAGAGTTTCATGCGACCAGCATACAGCATCTCGCGCAGAAATGGAAAGAGTGTGTTGATAATGAAGGAGACCTTGGAGAAAAATAATTTCAACTTTGCTAAGGCTGTTCCCATGCTGTACATAAATTTCATTGCAACTGTTATTATACTTTCTGAGAAAAAAATATGAATAACTTGTGTACTGCCCTTCGTAGTACTCTAAAGTTGAGATTTCAAATGCACGAAAAAGAAACATCTTATTGTGTTGTATATGATAGTCTTCCTTTAATAAGGATTTTACATTGCCTGATTATGGCTTTTCAAAAAAACCAAAACATGTTGCAATATAATTTATAGTAAATTGTTGCAAACACAATTGTTATTAAGTGCTCTGTTTTCTCCATTGTTGCATGTCAGTTAGTTGAAAGGATTTTATGTATTGTAATTGTCTTATATGTATACTGGGACATAACAAATTATTTTCACATTTTGTTGGTTGTACTAATTTCATTTGAGTGGTTTAATTGGTTGATTTCTTGCTGTGGTCATGAATGATGTGTTCATGGCCTGCATGTTTTGTACCTGTTATTGCAGTAGTTGCTGTGCTGCACATTGGCACTTGATGTATTGTCACACTGACTTTAATTGTGGATTTTATTAGCTACCGTTTTGATTTGGTGCATTCGTTATTTGTTTGTCGCTGAGTCTTGACTGTGGTTTCTGTACTCTTGTTTTGTTGTGCTGTGTCATCAGGACTGCCGCTTTATCTGTTGTGACTTACAGTCCTTCAGTTTGTTATTGTGTAGATCACAGCACATTCGGCAGCGGTGCTAGCAACACAGCACACTGGAATAGGAATAGAGAAACTGTCATGCTGATGACATGGTCAGCAACAGGCAGTGACACAGCCACAAATAGTCCATGTAAGTGCCAAACCAGATTGGCAACTTAACAAAATCCATTACTGAAATTATTACAGTGGTGACAAGGTAAGATGCCAGATACATTAACTACTTTGAAGTATCTGTTCTGATGCAGGTACAAAATATGTGGTCTATCACTGTATCATTAATGGGCACAATGACACAGTGACCAGCTGAGTTACACACAAGAAAATAGCACAATGTCCAGAAAATGTGAAAAAACTTGAGTGTTAGTACATATGTAGTAACCATGATACAGAGAGCAGTCTCCTGGGCTAACTGGCATATGTACAGGCAATGTAATTTCTGATTATTTTACTTTTATGTAGTTAATTGTTTTGAATGTGAATGTTGTACCACAGATTTGTAGGTACACAGGGCGCACACATGTTGCAGTGACATGCTGAATGTATATTGAAAATTTGTGATTGTAAGACCCACATTAGGCATATGTGAAACAAGTTCAGGACTGAATCTGTGTTGCAAGTATGGTTGGGTGCACAAACCAAATGTATCCATCGTCCATTGTTCCTCTGACTGCCAGAGATAAGTGAAGAAAATTATAGCTAAATCAGTTCATCCAAAGCATAATTCTCCTTACCACCCCATGTAATTGGTTTTTCTTTGTTGTCATGGAGCACTGAATAAGCATTAGGTTTTGTGTGATGCAATTTATTGAAATGAGGTTCTGTCTTTTATGTATGTTTTGAATGGTTTAAAAGATTCAAAGAGCGACATGAGGACTTGGAAGATGATCCAGATAGTGGGCAGCTGTCAACTATTCCAAATCCAGGAGCAGTTGCAAAAGTTTATGAAATGGTGGCCAGAGACCTAAATTGAGGATCAGCTGCACTTCCACTGGGAGGTGATTGTCACATTCTTCTTGCGGGTTGTGAAATAGGAACATCTACATGAAGTTTCTTCCACACTCTCATGGATGAGTAAGAGGAGCACAGAGCCACAGTTTGTGAAGACTCCATCCACGTGTGTCATGCTGTTTGCACATCCTCGGTTGCGTCTGTGCTGGAGACAGGTCTTCGTGTTTTAATATGAGCCTGAAACGTCAGGGCAAGGAGAAGAGCTCCAGGTTATCACCAAGGCTTAGGAAGTTTTGCGACAGTTGAGGATCGAAGTAATGTTGATCACTTTTTTTTCCCCTCTCTCTGTCTCTGTCTCTGTTTTTTTTTTTAACAGGTTGTGATCCACAAGGAATTTGTGGCTGGAGGAAAAGCAGTGAACATTGTATTTTACATACACGTACTCCAAAGGCTGTTGACAAGGATTTCCAGAGAAGGGCGGTTTGTTTCTTATGCATGACTGTACCCGTCCTCATTCTGCTGCGAGAGTGAAACACTTCTGACGAATCATGGTGTGATGCAGATCAGCCAACCACCTTATTTACCTCACCTCATGCCAGCCGACGTTTGTCTGTTTCCTAAAGTGAAAACCGCTCCCCATTCCAGAATCAAAAAGGGAAGATATCAGGACATCGACGACAACAAGAGCAACATAACTGCCGAATTAAGGGACTTTTTCTGGATTCCTTCGGTAACTGTGTGGGGAAGCTTTCAGAAAGATGTAAGAAGAATGTTTCAGTGATGGGAGATGAAACAGTTTATATTTTGTGCATCACGTGTTTGAACTGCTGTTGGACATACGGGGGCAGCGCGTCAGTAATGTATACTAAGGTACGTGTGTACGGGGTTGAATACACACATACCCACAAGTGACATGATGTGCTGATGGGGGTGTTCAAGAAGTAACAATTACTTGTGCATTACGTCTACATTGTTACTTTCCAGATACCCCTCAGGACAAGTGGTAGTAGACAAGTAGACTTTTCTTGTCGGTAATCTCCACAGCAATGGATACACGACCTTTGTGATTCCAGAGGATAAGAAATTATGGCTCAGTGTTGGCGTCCAGTGGCGCACCTAGAGTTTCGCCTGCCTCGACATACTATTTATTTTCAGTATTATTAACAGCTTCCCAGCTTCGTCACATGCAAATTTTTTGTTTGATTTTTTTATTTTCATGTGCAGCATTTAAAATTAAATTCCTTGATTCACTGTTGATGTGACATGACCAGTACATGTAGGTTTATCAGATTTTATGAGTTAAAAAACAGGAGACCGTGTGCGTTGTGTAATGTACTTACTCCCTCCAGCCGTTTTCTCTATATATAGCCAGCTGATAACATTAGGGTGCAATAATAGATATTTTTTGATATAGCATGCTTAAGGTTCCTAATTGTAATTGGCCCTTTATTTGATATGTAATATATTATTGGAGGAAAACAGGTGTTTTTTGTCCACACTTAGGAAAGATGTGATGCAGTAAACAAGTACAAAATATTGACGTACCTGTCACTGAATAGATTTGGTCCAGTACAGGATGATGGACGGTGGAGAAGATACATTAAAGAGGTATTTGACCTCCGTGATGAGTCAAAACTATTTAAATACGTTAGAAGTAAACTACTGCGGTGGGCAGGCCGTGTACGACGAATGGACGAAATGTAAATTCCAAGGAGGCTACTGGAGAAGAGGTAGAAGGCAGAAGACCTGATAGACCAAGATCAAAATGGCTGGAGAAAGTGATGAAGGACGATGGATCTACGGGCATCAGACGTTAGTGGTCAGCCACTGGATAGCGATGAATGGAGGAGGCTGCTTATAGAGGGCAGTTGTAGCGCCAAAGGTGACGGTGTTGTGAGACTTCGGGCTTCCACCTCAGTGTAGATGAGGTCTTCGGGGTTATGCAGTGTATGTTGGTGGTTGCTTACCGACGTTTCGGGACATTCTATCGGTACCATCGTCAAGGGTCAGTGCTTGGCCCTTGAAGATGGAACCGATGGGCCGTGAACGTCTGCGTAACAACCGAGAAGAGTGAAGGCCTCATGGTGATTTTTATGGTGATGATCATTATCACTGAACAGGCCTTCGTCTGTGCTTACGGCAGCAGGACCTGCACACTTACATAATCCGAGGATTACGCTATTTCTGCGCTTCTTTCCTCCGCCGAGACGTGTTTTTACTGGGCTATTGCTGCAGAAGGTTAGCAAATGTGTGTGAAGAATGCAAAAACAAATTAGTGAAGATGGTTAAAAGCCAAAGACACACACGAACATTCGTGTAACAGAGTCTGTACTTCAGATTGGATTGGCATTTGGAGAAATTCCTTCTGATGTCATTGTTGTATTTAGAACCATTTGAATGGAACTTCAGTCATTTGTTTTAAGTGTAGAACTGCTTTTGGTTCTTTTGCCACGACAGGAAATACAAAATTAAAATGTAACACTTATAGTTTTAATATTTTTCCAGTTCTGGTCGTGTATCCATTCGACCTTGCAGCTCGGCCCGTAGGGGTTGATTACAACTTGGCACAGTCAGCGGAAATCATGTTAATGTAGAGCTGTAGTAACATGATATTGCGTTTTGGGTGTTGCAGGTTTAATGGCAAGAGTGTGGTACGTGTGTTATGCCTAACGTTTTTTCCGTATGATGATTCAGTTGTGATAATTACCGGTATTCCTAGAGGAAATGCTGATCAACGTAGATGTTTCAAAACATTAGAGAACTGATTACTGAGGGTGTGAAGTACGCAAGAGTGAAATTTTAGAAAAGGAGGATATTTAATTGATTCGCCAAATAAAGAGTCGGGATGTCAAAATTTGCGTTTATGGAGAGGACATGCCTGGGACAGAAGAGGATGTCTGGCCATTGACACGCGTTCGCCATCTAGCTGTATTTGTCCCAAGCGTGCAGTAGTAGGGAAGTTCCTTGTCTTGCAGTGTTCTCAATTTTTCACTTTTGTAGTCCGTATGTTTTTAGCATCTTAGTTTTCAAATAGTGAAATCCCAGCGTCACCTTCAGTAGTATTTATGCGTGTGAAGTTGTTTGTAATTTGAGGTGGAGAAAGAATGTGTGGTGGCAAAAGTTTCTTTACACTAGTTTGTATAATATGAATATGTTGTTATTTTTAATGTGCTTGCTTTCTTAGCGTAGGAATATGTGTGACATTTTGCGGAATTGCAAGAATCTAACTTGTAATGCTCATTTTATTGGTATTTCGTGTTGACGGATTTGATGCTTAGTCATTAGAGATATGTGACTGTGGCATTGGTAGGATTGTTCGGAGAGTACAGTGTTGTTCCAGCGAAAGAAACTTTTCAGAAGCATGGCGTTAAGCATCTGTCTAGCAGAGCTGGTTGCTTTGTCCAGGAGGAGAGAAAGCAAGACGTTAGTACAACAGTGGATGCCTACGTTACAAATTGCAGTTCACTTCATCTTCACTTTATCACCAAGCTGCTGTGAATGATAGTGCCATGTTTGTGTATGTGATCCTAAAAGCATAGAACTCTGGTAGAGGTAAGCATGTCTTTCGTGCAGTTGTGGCATCGCTTGTCTGTAGTAATACGATGTGATTATTGTGTAATGAAATACAAAGAAAAGTACTTTCTGATGCTTTGTACTGTATCTTTGGAACAAAGTCACTGCATGTGCTAACGGATTATGTCTACAACTGAAGCACCAGTTTTTAGGCGGGTTCGCAAAATTGCGAAAAGCGACAACTAGCTTTGTCAGTCTGTCCGCATGCAACAACTGGGCTCCCAATACAGATATTTTCATCAAATGTGATATTTGAGTATTTTTCGAAGATCTGTCGAGAATTTTCAAGTTTCATTAAAAACTGACCAACGGATACTTTGCGTGAAGACCACTATACAATTTTGGTCATATCTCGCTCACAGCTTCTTAGAACGAGAAATGTTTCAGATGAAAGTTGTAGAAGAAATCAAAACACGCATTTTATGTTCAATTTTTTTTTTAAATCGTGCCTCAGTGTTACTTTATAGATACATTGCCTGTCTTGTTTGGAAGGTGGTTTCTTTAAGTGAGCTGTCCTGACAGTTAAATTCCTTACTTATAAAATCGAATTAAATATGTTACTGTAATTCTTAAACTGCACAGTGTTAGCTTGATATGTTAGATAGATGCCTAGAAATGAAACTCATAGAGCATCTTACGAATTGTTTAGAACAGTGGAGTCAAAAGTCGAGGGACGCATGAGGCCCGGTAGTTCATTTTATGCCCTCAAACCTTACCTTTTTGATTGTAGAATGTGGAATGGTACAGCGTCGATTTTTTTCTTAAATTGAAAGATTTGGGTATCTTTTTCATCGCGGATCATACAGACTCAAAGAGGTTTCTTGGCCCTGGAGAGTAGCGTACGACGTAGCAAAGCGATGAGAGTGAAGCAAAATGCCATTGTCTCTAATTCGGGGCATGTGATACGTTTCAGTTTACTTATTAAGAGTGTGAAATGTGTTTAATTTTAAACAAAATATTTAATCTTTTATGTTACATAAGTGACTTTCCGCCGCAAATTTCAAAATTATTATTTTTTTTTTCCGGTGCCGGGGCGCTTAAGAATGCGGTAATGAACCCGCGGGTTCCATAAAATGCGGGGGAATTTCTTGACTAGCTGAGGACCTATTAGCTTCTCAGGAAGGACTCTGCTCCTTGGAGTTATATTTTTCCGGGTACATTTCTAGTTTGAGACGTGTTTAGGAAGTCACATAGATGAAAATAACGGTGTATTTAAATCACCTTTACACTGTGAAACTACAACTGGAAAAAATGATTTTACGTGGGGTTGTAATTTGTTACAGACAGGGCCGGCTGAACCCACCTTGTTGCCTTGAGCGGCAAAATTTGGGCGAAAAGTCAGGAAGCAGCAACGAAGTGTGTTGACGAATGCACGTTACAATTCAAACAAAAGTCCATTTTTAGTTATTTTGTACTGTAAGTGTACAATCGTAGGATGTGAGGTTTGTTGGATCGGAGAGCTCAAGCTACGCGTAGGATGGCAAAAGGCTTTGGACCCGCCCAGGTCAAGACCTTTGATAAGTATGTGGTCATAGAATTATGGACGTCTGAATGCGGTACGCTGAAATGCGAGTGGTGCCAGATATTTGATTCGCATCACACTTTCTATATTATTTGCGCAGTTCGTTTAACGACGCTCTCAGTGCCAGTTCTCCCCGACTTATGTAATAGGTGCGTTCCCAAGGTCCAGCGCAAGTCGCAATTGAGTATACTTACGGTAGAGTTGAAACCCTACCTGTTAGTCCATTGGAACCTGATCGGCCCCAGCGTGACCGTTACGCTGCCTGTGTTATCACCCAGCAGTATTCTTCCGCCACCTTCGTCTCACTGTGTTGTCAGTCCCGCAAGAAAAAGTGCGCGTTTGAAAATATGTCAAAATGTTGTTACTTTAAAATGTTCGTAAGTCGGGAGGGGCTGTAATTCGAAGTGTATAGTGCCGGATGGCAGCGAATTGGCAAGGATACGGAAGGGATCGGTTGTGGCGCGCTGTTTGCCTGGAGGTATTGAGACGAACAAAGAAAAGCCCCGGTATATGTGCCGGCCGACATTCGAACCTGTGGCTCAAGAACACAAACCAGAAGCAATACCGTTTGGACAAAAGCGGCACTCAAGGTGTGATGCAGTAAGTACAACTTCTGATCCGTTCGAGGCTTCGGGTGAGTTTAGATCAGGCTGATAGTGGACATGTCTAACGGGTTCTCTGTAAATTGATACAGTGTACGGAATTTTGTGGAGGAACAAAGTTGAGAACTGAGCTCTTCTGGGTTATTACGCAGCGAGTAGTGGTGATTTCTTACCGACGTCTCGGGACAACCTATCTGTCCCGTCCTCAGGGTTCAAGATTCCAAGAGCCTAAAATCACGCAAGAAACAAAAATCTCGTATCACCCAGTTTTTAACACGAAAATTGGACATAAATAGCCCCGTGGGTTGCAGTATTGGCTGCACCTTGTATTATAAAAGGAACTGCTGTGGAGGCGTCTAAGTAAGGAATAGAAAAGTATTATGTTTAAGGTGAAGTGGAAGACTGTATATAAGAAATTACAGAGAAGTGTCTGCAGAATTTATAATCACTTTGAAGGTGTATTTGTTTCAATAGGACAAGTAGGAATAATACCCGAGAGAGACAAGGAGTTTTATGAAACAAAACATCGTGGTTGTCACAAAATTTGCTGCTGTAATTTGCGGAATTTTCAGTGCAGAATGCCGAATAAAAATTGAGCATTTGTAACACCACCAGTCGCCGCATATCGAAGGGTTTACAGGCGAAGCCTCCGAGACGGCAGTTCGAGGCTTCAGGTTCGGGTTTTTGTTGAAGTCGGAAATCTGGAATTAAACAGGACCGTACGGCTATACTGTTCAGTGACCAGAGAGCGTTCAAAACGAATGGCAGGAGTGGCAGATGGCTAGGAAAACTGGATAATAAAGGTCCAGCACTTTATTTTCCAACTAATGTACACAACGTTAAAAAAAGTAGTTATTAAAACATTTTAAAATAAGGAAAACTGCTCCAACATGTTTCGGTGTGAGGGTATACCCTCACACAGTGCACAGTACACACGCCTCACAGGTCACAATATGCAGCCATAACACTGACGTCTTGTACGAGCTCTACGTATCCACTTTGAACC
>JGI20166J26741_11177781_pt1 | contig 27940 bp, 13 predicted proteins | sample TergutCu122P5_FD_26741 | JGI IMG/M metagenome (IMG submission 26741)
AGGGGAACTACCGCACACGGCAGTGTTGCCAGATTTCACCTAAAACCTCTCCCTGTAGCCCCACCACTTTGGGAACCTTACTTTACGATCAGCCCTCGTATATACAGTGCGCACCAGGAAAGATCGGGAGAATGTTCCTTAGATTTATTTACATTGATAAGCGAACAGAAATATATCCGAATTTGAATTGTTACCGAAATAATGACACAAGAAAAATATAGTCTTCCTGGTGTTTCGACTGCAATGTTAGTTTAACGTGACGCGTTTTTTTTCTGTACACTGCGCATGTCAGTGCTTGTGCCGATAGCCAAGCCAAGACGTACGCAGGTCAGCTCATTCTGCTTGAAGTACTGGGAACCATAAAGATGGCTTTTATAAAACTGGGCGAGTTTTCTAGCTCATTTAACGTTCTTGTGTCATTCAGATATTAATCACATGTTAAGTATAGATTTTAAAATTACAGAGAAAACAAATGTTACCCATTTTTTGTATGTATTTGGTAATCAATTAATTTAAAACTCTTCCCATTCTTTAAACTTTCTCTCGTCATTTATCTCCGCAACTTTACAACTTTGGGTATAGGTATGTTTGGTTATGTCCATGTAATTTAACGCAAAAATGTCCTGCAGAAGTAAGGCAGATTCCTCTTAGTACACCCTTTGTACATGTATCATATTGAGAGTTTCTTAGATACATTTTATGTCGGTGTCCATAATTTTAAATTGCTTATTTTTCAAATTGTAATTCACTACTCTTCAAAACATTATTTTATAGCAGACTCTTAATTACGTTGTCTAAGCCACTGTTACAGAAAATAACCTGGACTGAAATTAGCCATGTTTTACAGAATTCATTTACAAATTCATTCATGTATTACCCTCGTTTCGTACTTTGCTAAGCCCTTCATTAGCTGAAATGCATGCTCAATATACAATGTATAGTTGCAAGTTTTAATTATATTTATGCATTTGCTTTTCTCTTTGATGTGGGTATAATGCAGCTTTAACGATTTCTTTTAAATCCTTCATTATTACAAACATCAATGATTACGTTTTGTAGTCATTATTCTGTGACATATTGTTTTTCTATGCAAGTCTACTTCATACATCGTGCGTGGTTTTGTGTGTGTGTGTTTTATGTGCATAGAAGTGAGACAGTGTGTGTGTGTGTGTGTGTGTGTGTGTGTGTGAGTGTATGTTTTGGGTGCATAGAAGACAGACTGTTTGTGTGTGTTTTATGTGCATAGAATAGAGACAGAGTGTGTGTGTTTTTATGTGTATAGAAGAAAGACAGGATTTGTGTGTGTTTTATGTGTATAGAAAAGACACAGTGTGTGTGTGTGTGTGCGTGCGCGCGCGCGCGCGTGTGTGTGTTTATCCTTAAGTGAGTCATTTAGTGTTTAATGTGGTGACATACTGTCAACTTTCGCTCTGCTCTTATTACTACTTTTGTCTAAGCATGCATAATATAACTTTGTTTTATAAATTCCAGACACAGTTCTTATGAATGCACGCTGCGTAAATGGCCTACTTAAAGAGAGGCGTGCAAGACCTTTCACTTTCACAATTACGTCGACACAATGCACAATCATATAAATTCACCCGTTTCGTGTGAGGCTAAAAGCGGTCTGTCACTTTTGAAAATGGAGCACATATTCAGGGGATTCTGGGACAGAGTCTTGGACGTGTGCACATTATAACTCAAAATGTATCCAGCACTATATAATTATAAAACAGGGGGACGCACATAAAAATTTGTTGGTATTTTGCGTCATTTCCGCCACGAATAGATCGCCTAATGGTGAGTCTATTTACACGTAAATATGTGAAGCGTTACTTTATGAAGTAGAGCTAAAAATAAATTTCGTTGACAGGTGATACTATATCCCACACTGAAAACATCTTGCTTTATGGAAGAAAAGTCTATCTTCATAAGCAAATACTGGTCTCATATTTTGAATAATTTCCGTCCTTTATGGAATCCTAACTTCTTTATATTTTACCAGACGAATAATTTTTTTGGGTAACAACATCCTGTTGTGTTTGTTGAATCAAGGTTGGTTTATTGATTATGCGATTAATAACACTTTGAATTAATGGACTTCTAACGGAAAAATCTTATACCTTGCTGTAAGCTTTGCATTTCTTAGAGATGAAAAACTACGAATGCCAGTGCGTATGCTTAGTAGTCACTTAACAGTGAGATGTTTCCATAACGAATATTCTGAATACAGAGGAAATATTCCGTATTCGAACACAAAATCGTTAGAAAACAGGGCTCAACTTCTTTGAAAGTCTGCCAGCTTCATTTCCACGTACCGCTGCAACACGCAAGCTTATTTATTTACTTACTTACTTAGTCCATGGAGCAGAGTCCTTCTAGAGAAACTAATAGATTCTCAACTAGTCACGAAATTCCCCGCATTTGATGGAACCCGAAAGTTCATTACTGCTCATACAAGTGCCCGCCACCTGTTCCTAAACTGAGCCATATCAATCCAGTCCATGCCCCTTCCCACTTCCTTAAGACCCATTTTAATATTATCCTCTCATCTACGCCAGGGCCATCCAAGTGTTCTCTTTCATTTAGGTTCCCTACCAAAACCCTGCATGCAGTTCTCTCCCCATACGTGCTATATGCGCAACACGTAGGCTTCAATTTGTTATCATCTTCCTGAAACTCATGAATGGAGCACCCCTGAAATAACCTACACGCAGGTGGACGCACATAGTCAACAGTCTAAGGAGTTTATGTGTGCAAAAAACAGACACTTGAAATATCGCTGTTATCTAAATAATATAGTGTGTACAAAATTTCAGTTACTGTATCACACACCACAAATTCTGCCTCTTATACCAACACCAGTCCGTTAATGCTGTGTAGAAGAGTAAACAGTATTTATCGTGAGAGACGAAATTGATATGTAGCTTTCATGGGCAAAGTGTAGTTTCTTAATGTCATTACAGGTGGTACACGCAGTTACTACTGCATCTTCGTATGTTTGACGTGTGGAAAGATGTATATGTTGAAGGACTTTTGAAACCCGGTAATCTGAAATAAAATCGTTTAGCTTTTATCTTACGCCCACCAAAATAACTGCCCGAATTAAAAATCTAGATTTTAGTGAACCCGTTATGTTGAAACTGTACAGAAATGTTTCATGAAATAGGTTATTTTTCCGGATGGATTCCTAAAATTGAACATTATTTTCAATGTATAGTAGCAGTGTTCATAAATCATTTATAAAAATTATTATGATGTTTCGTAATATCACATTCTTATATCAGAAACCATATTCTGATATTTTTTATTAAATGCTGATATACGAGTTTAATTTACACAAGGCTGCGCTGTATGCATTCACTGGGTACTGAACTGCCTTACACAATAAATTGGCGTCTGTACATGAAAGTCATTAATCTTGTATAATTCTCGGAACCTGGTTTTCGTGTAGAGTGGGGTTGACAAAGCTTAATTATCCATTAAATATTTTACACGATTCAGTTGTGATGTTACTTTAGAAGTCATGGGGACTTCACGAATACTTCTTAAAACTTTCGTGCCCATTCTTGGATGAAATCATCTTGCCATTGTCGGTTTACCTTTCACGTTTCGGAAGGTATGATTGTCTCTATATTCTAATTAACTGTATGGAATACAGTGTGCATAGTTTCGTTTAGTACAGTCATTCTTCACAAGCTAACAATTCTTTACTCCGCGCAGAAATTTCGCTTATTTTAGGGAAACCAATGTTTCATTTCCATATTCAAAGAGCTCACCACTTTTCCTTATCCTGAGCCAGATGAATCCAGCAAACAGTAATACATATTTAGTGCTTGTGTTGGTAGACTTAGGTATCCAGCATAATATGTCCATGCGCCATATTGCCATCTGTAGCCCGTCCGGCTCTACAATATTTTCCCGCACTACCTCATAAGTGGCACGATTTTCGAAAAAAAAAGTTATTGAATATAAAATGGGTGACTTGAGTTTCTCTACAAATGTGTCCGAAACATTTTTCATAGTAAAAATAATTGAGCGAGATGATAAAAAAAGGAAAATTAGTCTTCATTTAAAGTACCCGTTATTCTTGTCAGATTTTAATGACACGTTGCCCTTCTCGACACATTTTCGAAAAATAACCAAATATCGAATGCAGATCCTTTCAGCAGGAGCAGGAGCAGAATTGACAGACGAACGGACAGACAGACAGACATGACGACACTAAAAGTCGCTTTCCGCAATTTTGCGAACGCTCCTAAGAATGTCGAATTACTTGCTTACTGTGTAATGTCGAAGTTTTTCTCCAATTCGTCCCTTTTTCAATACATTATATTAAAGTATTTTACTGTGTTTTCTGGGCTATGCCAGTTGTTTCTATAAAGTGTTACTCTTACTGTTATTAGTGCTCATAATAATTTGGGGTTACCTAGGAGTAGACATGTTATTGATATTAAAAAGGGTGTTAAATAAACGGGACCATAGGGCATGGACTGGACTAACATTTCTCAGTGAGGTTGTAGGTGGATTGGTCTGTAAATGCGGTAATGAAACTTTAGGTGTCTTAAAGCTTGATGTGTTTTTGAGTAAATGTAAGCTGTTAATTTTCAAGAAATACTCTGCACTTGAAAATTAGTTAGTTACAAAACATGTTAGCTAGAAAAGGTTATATTGAATAAACTCACAAATAATATATACGCCCATTTCATAGCCATAAATTTTCTGAAAGAACTTTATGGAGTAAGTGACAATTAATTTCCGGTTAATTAAATCGTATATTGTAGGATATTCCGAGCTAAATGACTAAATATAGGTGCCGGTATTTAGTCGTGTCTTTCGGTACTGCATTGCTTAATGTCACTGGATATCTACGTATTCAAATAACAAAACTAAATATATAAAGAAAATGTAAGCAGATCGTAACAATTCCGACGTCCTCGCTTTGTTACGGATTTTAGAATCTCCATTCATGAAACCTAATTTCAGGTGTTCTCCTAGAAATAGCGCACAAGAAGCTGGGCTGCTAGCACCAGTCCAACTGTTTCCTAGTTAAAAGGAAGTATGAAAATACCTTCTGGCTAATATCTTAAGTTAAAAGTAACACTGCACCTGTGCAGGTCATAAAGGCACACAGGAGCATAGAATTATAACCCCGTGTATTTTTAAACTCGGCGCTAGAATTGGACAAGTCGTTAGCTTTATTCCCCATCTGATTTATTTCGGGAAAAGCTCGTAATCGAGAAATTACAATCCAGTAATTGTAATACGTTCTGCAATATTATGATTGACTACTGGTGAACCATTAGGATAACCGAAGCTCTATTTACAGTCACGTATTACAGCACTTTAAAGACGAAAATTATCTTGAACTATGTTTAAAGATTCAGCCCTTACCGCGCAGTAAACACACTCCGACTTAGTTATAAAAACAGTCAGTAGAGGAATGTGATACCTCCTTGCTCTGTAAACCATATGGAGTACGCAAGTGCACTCTATGTAAAAAGTGCAGAATTTTTAAACGCTTAAACTGGAAGTAAATAAAGTTTTACTATGATTCAAATGGATAAGCTTATGCTGTGTGCACGTGGTTTAAATAAAAGACTAGAGCATGAATTTATTAAAGAAAATTAATTAAAACAAAGAGGTGAACCAGTAAGTAATCTTCAAGTATAACTAGGTATAAAGTTTCCGTTTCTTCTTTGGACAAGGGTGGTTTGCTGGCTTTGCATATTACAGCCCCTTGATTGCTAAACTGCAAACAGAATTTATGTAACTTCGCACCTAAAACGTATATCACAGATAAAGTTAAGAAACAATATTTTGCCATGTAGCTGCATACGTTGAAGGAAGGTTGCAACACGTGGGCGGGCCGCGTGAGGCCTTTCACTGCATGCGGCCATTAAATTTATCTTACTCCAGTTACAGAATGTAGTCCGTCACAGCGTCGAAGAATTGTTACATTTTAAGGAATTATAAATATTTTTCATCACGGAACGTAAAATCCCGAAGACCTTTGTAGTCCCTGAATAGTAACCGGTATGCAGGCAAAAACAATAAGAGGGTTTGTTTTTATTACAACCAACTAATGCACAAATATGTATCGCAATATTTTCTCATTGTATAATATTCACCCCCTACATGTTTCGACACCTCTGTATCATCTTCAGGGAGTTTCAAAAACTTTTACTTCGCTAAGTTACATAAGTTCTTAAAACTAACACTCTTAAAATTGTAATTCCATGAAATTACTAGATTACAATTACTGAGTCGTCGCTGAGTGATACAATATAGTCTGTGCGACGTTACAATATCTTGTGCAAGCAGTGTGTTTATGTGGCAGCATAGAGAATCTGCAATAAATATGGAAATTAATGTACGGATATATGGGGTGCTAGGTCGTGATCATAGGTATTGAACTGACTTAATGATAGACTTACTCCTTGTTATTTTTACTTGTGTTATTGTCTGGCGTGTTACTGAGTCGGGGTGGGTATCGGGCAATGTGACTACGTGTTCTCATGTTACGTTAGCCAAGGAGTATAGTGGGTTGGGTCCATAACCTTCTGTGCATCGATCAGTAAATTTTGTTGTTGGAGAATCTGTATGTAAAATGGTTTCCAACATTAAATTTTCTTCCTTTGTTGCATGGATTAAATAATTATATGGTTTGTTCTGGACTATTACACAATTATTAAAGCCAAATAATTTTAATCTAATAATTTTATGGACCTAAATTTTAACAGTTTTAATTTTAAGAATTTATGAAACTTAGCGAAGTACAAGTTTTTAAACTCCCTGAAGATGACACAGTTGCCGAAACATGTAGGAGTGAACTTTATACAAACAGAAAATTTTGTGATCAGTTGGTTGTAATAAGAACAATATACAGATGCACGGTACATGCATTAAAATAATGAGGAATATTTCAATGTGCAGGCGCTATTGCAAAATTGCGAAATGCGACTATTACTTTCGCCATGTCTGTCCGTCCGTCCGTCCGCTTGGTACAACTCGGATCCGACTAGACGGATTTTCATGAAAATTGATATTTGAGGATTTTTAAAAAATCTGTAGAGAAAATTCAAGTTTCATTAAAATAGGACAAGAATACAGGAAACTTTACATGAGGACCAATATACATTTTTTATATTTTTAGAATGAGAAATGTTGCAGACAAAAGTTGTAGAGAAAATCTGAACATACATATTGTGTTCAGCAACTTTTTTCGAAAATTGTGCCGTTTATGAGATAAGGTGGAAAAATACTGTAGAGCGGGACAGGCCACAGATGACAAAATGGCGCATGCCCATTACATGCTGCATACCTAAGGCTACAAATACACAAACTCAAGTTGTGTATTATTGGTTGCTTGTCCACTGCATTATAGGTGGCACGAACGCGCCTCAATGTAACGTTATACGTACAGTGCCTGTCTGTTTGAAATATCCTTCACGCTATGTTTAAATTAAATACAGCTTTCTACTTCCATTATGTGACATACCAACAAATGCACATCAATAAAATATATTTTATTTTATCATAATATACTATTCAGCGACATGTTTCGGTCGCTTCTGCAACCATCATTTGAGTGTCATACAAGAATGCAAACAATATGCAAATACTCGTACATGCGCAAAATGTAAAATTAAAACCACCGGATGTTACAGTTAATAGTAGTAAAAAAATGTGATAAAATAGAATAAAATATGGTTTGTAGGTGTGCATTTGTTGAATATTAATTGTAACCTCTCGTTGTTTTAATTATACGTATTGTGCATTTATTTGCATATTGTTTTTGTTCTTGTATGACACGGTGATGGTGGTTGTAGAAGCGACCGTAACATGTCGGTGTATAGACGCGTGTGATAAAGTAAAATATGTTTTATTGATGCACATTTGTTGGCTTGTTACCTAGGGTTGGAACATATCAACTTTCTACTTGCTTATAGCTTAACAAGAATTACGTCCTGCCTTGATTTAGAGGATTATTCTTTTGGCCACTTAGAGTTTGAGTTCGAGACTCCTGGTTTAAGCCGTTAGGAATTCTTCAGAAAGCAATTTTTTGACGAAGTTTTCAGTGTTCTCATAGAGATTAACACGTTCCACTGCTATTACGGATGTCTGTAGCCTAATTTTACACGCACGACTTTTTATAAGAGGAGCAACGTATTTGATGACACGTTAATATAACCACTTCTCATGGTGTTTTTCAAGTAAACAACTATATTTTAGATTCGTGTTCTGTGGACAAAAAGAAAGAGAAGACTTTATGAAATATTGTGTCCTAAGTTATTCATTATGACCAACTGAATGATAACACACAAGGAAATAATTTACAGTATTAATGGTCCCGGAGAGATGGGTAACTTTGTCACGTTCAGTACATGCATTACACATGCAGAGCTTTCACAGCAGATCCTCGAAGTGCCTGCCTTGTAGTGCTTTCCTTATCAGAGATCCTCGCACAAGAAAACAAACCATCCTAGGACACAAGTCTGTATGAAGTTTTTTCTTTGGTTTGGTGTATAAAACACATATCTAAAGTATGGCAGCCTCTTTCAGAAACCCTGTGTGTATTACCGTAACTTGTAATCTGCAATTCATTCTTGGTGTACTGAAAGCCCTACTGAGTATGGGAAGCCAATATCATCATCATCATCGTCATCGTCGGCTCTACGGCCCTGGGTGAGCCTTGACCTCCTCTTGAGGTTTCGTAACAATACTTTTATGGGGATGGGGTTGTTAGCCTCACGCCCAACCCCAAACCTGGAGGGCCAGGGTATCTCTTTTGGTCTGGGTCATGACCCTTGACCTATTTGGCACTACGTCAAAGTGGTGGTACCTTCGGGGGGGGGGTGCCAATATAGTAAATAATTTTTATGAATTTTTCCAAGCCAAGTGCCCAAGGTAACTAGCATTCTAAAGCCGAGCGAACCTGCTTCGTAAATGTTTAATGAAATAAAGCACGGTAGAGACTGTAGAAATGTGCCTGGGGATTCTCTGAATAGAATGAAAGCTAATTGATCGTAATTTGGAAAGCCAGGCTTACTGAAATACAACTTATGTTTGAAACATATTTGCAGCGGGAGATTTGGTTCCTGTCATTAATGAAACCAGAAAACCTAAATTTCCTTTTCTTTTTTTTTTCATTTCATCTTGCATCTTGGATACAGTGACTATAGTCTGTGTGTGACTGTGTTGTTGGCTGTGCTGTCCTCATGTGATGTACTTTATAAGTACTGCAGAAAGTCACGAACGTCTCACTCATACTTAATTGTGATTTTTATTAGAATAGTTTGCCCTGGTTGAAGTATAAATAGTATTTTCGCGTGATAGTGAACGAATATTTGGGAAGCTCCACTGTGGAAACTAAATTGTTACTCCGTTTTTCCGTATAGGGCGGTTCTGAAGAGTCTTAAAACAAAGGTGGAAAGGTTCGTTAAGTCCACACAGAGCAACAAATTCTCCAGATGATTTTGAAGTGGTCATTGATCGATATATATCATGCTTATTACCAGGTATTAGCGACATGAATATTGCATTTGGCGTACAAAGATATAATAGATATCATTATCTGTAGTACACAAATACTGTATGTGCCACTATCTGTGGTAGGTGGGTACAGTATATGACACTGTAAATAAATAAAGTATTTGTCGTATATAGGTACGGTAAATGCCGCAATTTGTGGTACGGAATATAGGTACATTTGTGCCACTACATATAGTACGAAAGTACAGTAATTGTCACTATAGTACATACGTACAGTGTTTGCCACTGCCTCTGGTACACAGGTGCAGCATATGTCACTATATAAACTACATGGGTACAGTATACGACAATATCTTTATTACATAGGTACATTATACGCTACTAAATTTCAAGATATTTGTAAACTAATCCAAATTACACGAATAACTTAACGCAATTAACTTCGAGCCTGAAACTGAAAAAAAAAAATACTACTGCATTTTCGTGACCTCCCATACAAACTTAGGCAATGCAATCAGTTTAACGCCCGCTCTGGACGGTTCGTTGTTCTGTTAACGTGAAATAACATTATATGTTTCTTCGTGAGTCTGATAATAAGGTCTGTGTACTTCCCCCCTTTATAAACCAGAATATTCTGATGATTGTGTGGCTTATAACTCCGGAGATAGGTGCTTAAACGCAAGCACAATTTACGAGTAGGTAAAAGTGAGCATTTAGATATGGTGATGGAGAAAACAACTGCATATAAATGTTTAAGATTAGCTTAGTAGGTGTTGGCGCAAAATTGCGAAAAGTGACTATTAGTTTTGTCATGTCTTTCTGTTTGTCCGACGGGCTGTCCGTCTGTTTGTCTGCATGGAATAACTCGGCTCCCACTGGACGGATTTTCACGAAAATTTATATTTGAGTGTTTTTCTAAAATCTATCAAAGTTCGAGCTTCATTAAAACTTGACAAGAATAACGGGTACTTTGCATGAAGACCAAAGTACATTTTTGATCATATCCTGCTCATTTCTTTTTAGAATGAGAAATTTTTCATACAAAATTGTAGAGAAAATCGAAACACATTTTATTTTTAATGACTCCTCCCCCCACCCAAAAATTAAGGTCTTTATGAGACAGTGGGGAAAAAATAAAACAGAGCGGACGCTCCACAGATGGCAATATAATATAACTCATGTACGTTGCATGCTGGATACAAAAGTCTACACACACACACACACACACACACACACACACACACACACACTCGGAATATGTAATACGTACTGCTTTTCCACCGCAACAATGGTTGCACGAACGCGCCTCAATGTTACGTTAGACGTACATTGCCTGTCTTGTTTTATACTACATCGATAGTGCGCCTCCTACATGTTTCGGCCACGACAGTGTGGCCAAAACATGTACTAGGTACACTATGTACGTAACATAAAATACTGTTTAAGAGTTTGTGTGTATTTGTTGGTTTTATCATCATATCGAATCAGCTTAATGCACGGTCATGGATTATTTAAAAGTGAATATTAAATTCTTCTGTATATGGTTTATGTTGCAAATTTAGAGAAGGAAATCTCCTTCATCCTATGTGGAGATCTTTAACACACAACACCACCACTCAACGCGCGCGCGGTTACATACATATTCTTCTGGTTTTATCGTCGCAATTCCGAGTTATGCAATTTCTACAGTCTCTTCGCACGATTTCTTAAAATGCAACAAGTTCATTTCATAAAGTGTTTTAAGGGAAACCAACGCACTTTTGGTAAGGATTTAATTGAATAACGGCCAAAAACATAGACAATTTCCACAGATTTATACGAAGTTTCAAATAATTTAAAATTACTTCTTAAAATTAATTTATATGGAATATTTTCCGTTCTATCACTAATTTTGAAAAAAATCGTAATTTTGTAGCCGAAACGTAAGGATATTTACTTGGAATGTGCAGACGTATTTTGCAGAGATGTAAGCAGATTTGTTATCATTAACCTGTGACGTGTCTCTGTATTTTTAAATCCCTCACGTATAGTGTTTCCAATGTGGATATTCAGAAACACCACTGTGAACAGCGGGCAGATTATGCTGCATGTGATAATGGATTGATAAACATAAATATAGTAACCATAAACATGTAGGTAATAAATTCTACTCTTATCATCTTGAAAATGGGGGGGGGGGGCATTTATAATTCCTTGCGAAATCCACTTTAAACTTTCGTACCTAAATTTAGAAATAATTTCGTACAGGAAAGGACAGTAGACAGTTTCTTTCCTGGGAAACGGAAAGGTTACTCGGACGTAGCTCTTAACATGTTCCATGATTTTGACATTCACAAAATTTATTATTCATTTTCTAATGAACAGCAATTGATGTGAACCTAATAACCTAATAACATTTGTTTATATTCTAACCTCTTTGCTTTGGACATTTTTACAGGACGTTTTAACCCCTTTGAAAACGGTTAATGATACCTTCATCACTGCCTGTCTGTTAGATGGCCTTTCCAGAGCCTCTTCGAAAGAGAGTTCTTCAGGGAGTGTTATCTAGTTCTTCTCTTTCAATTGCCAATATAATCTCTTTTCCTTAAAGTTATCCAGTAGCAGATTACGTCTTCTTCCTAGTCTTCCTGTTTCTTCTATCTTTCCCTCAATAATGTGTTCTTGAAGGCAGTTTCTTCGCAAGATGTGACCAATCCCGTTAGCCACCCTTCTTTCTATGTTATTAGCGCGTTTATTTTCCCCTTCACTCTGTGGAGTACTTCATTTTTTTCCAATCGGTCCGACTGATCTTCTCCATCCTTCTCCAGCACAACATTAGTGGTATTAACACATCTTAATTTAATGGCAGTCCATTCGTAAATCATTCTTTCATTTTGTTGCTTGCCTTACGACAGGTGCATACCCAATTACGTTACTGAGATCTCAACAGATTGCAATCTAGTGCCTCCTCTTTCAGTTTACAGTATCCTCTCTTTGCCGTAAGGTTATCCAGTAGCTTCTTACGTCTTCTTCCTCTTCTTCCCGTCACTTCTATCCTTCCTTCTATCTTTCCTTCAAGAACGTGTTTTGGTAGGCAGTTTCTATGCAAGACCAATTCAGGGCATCCTCCCTTCTTTGTATTGTTGGTAGGATGTTCCTCTCCTTTTTGACTCTTTGCAGCACTTCTTCCTTTCTCACATAACCGGTACATCTGATCTTCTGCATCCTTCTCCAGCATCACATTTCAAAACTTCCCAGGTATTTCTGCATCTACTTCCAGAAGTGCCCAATTTTGAACTTCATACGAAGGTAAAATCAAGTGTAACACTTTACTACTTTCTTTCTTAAACTGAAGTCCAGTTTGCTACTGAAAAGAGCCTTTTTCTTGTTGGAAGATGCTTTTATCATGGCTATTCCGGATTTAATTTCACGTGTACATTTTGCATAATTTGATATTATGCTACCCGAGTAGTTGAAATATTCCACATTATCCGGCTTCTTTGATCTATCACAATGCGTACTATAAATGGTTGCCATGAGATCCTCATTACCTTAGTTTTCTCCACATTAATTTCCAATCTTAATATGGATAATAAATTAGTACACAAGAAATAAAAGTTGTATATATTTTTTTTTCCACATTTAAAATTATGGTTATCTCTTTGTAGACCTAAAGAGTTTTTCCTGTAAATTGCAGCATAATTCAAACTCAGTATTTAAAATGGAAGATGCAAAGCATGTCACAACAGTTTTTTTTGTAGTTTTGCGGAAATTCTTGACACGCGATTATTTTAATTACAAAAGTTTCCTCTGTTTTGTTCTGTACTTTTCATAATTCTCATTACAGTTACTCATACCGTTGAACAGCGTTCTTATGCACATATATAATTTACATGAGTGGTTCTAACAGAGCAAAGGGAGATGACATATTCAAAACACTTCATTGATTGGGGAGGAGAAATGTAAACACGGACAGACAGATATCATACGACCTTTATGCGTACAAGTTAAAGACTTTACCATAAATTAGGATTTATACACCCATTCCTCTCTTCGCGGTTTCGTACTTAGCAGTATCGCAGTATGTCCCTCCATAATAAAAATATGTACCTCTGACCCTTCAATGGCTAGAAGAATCAAAAGTTTTCGATAACGCGAGCAAGTCGTCGAGCAGTGTTGCGTGATGGGAAGGGAGCTGAAAAAAAGGAACAGAGACTCTTAGTGGTTCTGCAAGTAAAGGAAAACATTAAAAAGCACTGAAACATAATGCTGTGGGGGGGGGGGGCCAATTTTTTCGCGGATTTTTGTTTTCCGCGGGTGTTCTCAGAACCTAACCCCCGCGGGAAGGAAGCGACAAGTATACTTATCCTTAGACACGTTAACGCGGCCGACTAGAGGGCCTGTTAGTTTCGTCATGTCCATCCCTCCGTATCTTCGTCCGTCCGTTTGTGTTTTTCGGCTCCCACTGGAGGGATTTCCGTGAAATTGGTACTGGAACTTGACAAAAATCATTCTAGAACACCCAAATTTTGTTAAATTCAGACAAAAATATCTGGAATTGTACATAAGTACTCAAGTAGGTTCTATTGTTGTCGGCGACGTAAATGAGTCATGAATCGTTCTTGTATAACACCCACTATTTTCATATATTTGACAGTGACGTGTAACCAGCCACTATACACAGAAACATTACTGCGTTTTCATTGCAAGTGTTGAAACGCGAACGCCCCACGTTCAACGACATGCGCACATTGACCATCTTGTTTAAATTTATATCACATTTTCTTGTGTTACGTGCCCACAACGCAAGTTTTAGAAAACTGAATTTTTATGTTTTTGGGTGCTCTGGAATATGTATAGCGAAGTTCTGGTGGAGAGTTTTTTTTTTAAATTGGGGATCGGTAACCTCTTATTCGTTAGGCTGAAGTGACCTAAGGCTTGTGCCTGCGGCCGCATGCATGCTGGGATTGCGGGTCCAAATCTCAGCGGGGGCATAGATGTCTGTTTCAGTGTTGTATGTAGTAAGGTAGAGATCTGTGCGGCGGCCCTATCCCTTGTCCAGTGGAGTCCTACGGAGTGTAGTGTTTCATTAAATATAATCCAGTTCAATATTAACCCTCTACACCTACAATGAATAGGTAGAAGAAGTTGGACTATGAAAAAAGGAAAAGCGCTGTATCGAGTTTTGTATAGATGTTAAAATATGCTAGGTTCACGTCCACGAACTACGGAAAATTAGCTACAAGGCTGTCGAAACAAACAAAACTGAAACGGGAATCTGCACTTGGGTGTTAAAAGCCTTGTTCGTTGTGGCGGAAATCAAAGGAGAGACAGAATACGAAATTACTTTCACCCACTTGAATGAAAAGCAGAACAAGAAAATGTCCATAAAACTGTCAGTATTTGAAATTTAAATTGGATATATGCCAAGCCCTAATGGACGCCATAGATGTAGAATACATTAGAATCACAGCCTTAGTCTATATTCTAATTTGTAACTAACATTTGCTCTATCATTCTATCTTATTTGCAGTGTAACCAAACAGCATGGAGCGGTCCTCTCGAGTAGAGAGTATTCGATCGTCCAGTCCATTTAATGCAAACCTAACGTCCACTACCAGGTATACAAGAGCCCTCCGCTGGCCCCTGCTCTGAGAAACACGAATCCAATCCTCCGCCTTACATCTTATATCTTTAAGGCATACCTTAATGTTATCCTCCGATCTGCGCCTGCGTATAGGTCTTCGAAGTGACTTCAGGCTTTCCGTCCAAATCTCTGTACGCATTTCTGTTCCCTTCGTTTCACTTGCCCCACCATGTCATTCTCATTTATCTGATAATCGTATGAACATTTGGTGTGCAGTACGTAATGTAAAACTCTTCGTTATGTAGTTTTCTCCGATATAATCCGTACATTCAGTATTTGAATTATAATACAAAGTATTTATGTGAACCAAGAACGAAGCCCTTAAAAGAATTAAGAAGAATTGGGGGTTTTGTAATTGAAACGTCTAGCAGAAAAAAAAATACTGAAGGAATGACGGACACGTAAAACCATGACGACGAATAAATATGTCGAGTCAAACCCCCTACCTAGGTTTATCGTATTCTTTACCGCAATTTTTGGCGGTGTACCTTGGGTGGCAGCAAATCGGAATATTGTTTAATGCGAAATTTCTGCTCAGATATTCACGGGCGCTAAGTAAGGGTGGCGCTACGTTAGAAGTTGTATAACGGGGTTTGATCATAGTTCTGTGTGGCAACATTACTGCACAAGCATATAGACTTAAATGAATTTAATATTAATTACCTTACAAGTTCAAATATGAAAACTGTAAGGAGTGCAAACATTTAAGTCCCTGAAGGGGATAATAATAATAAAGAATATTTGTCAGGATAAAATAAAGATACTAATTCTTTTGCAAATACAAAATATTGCAACTAAGTCAAGCATGACTTTTGGGTTCAGCAGCCATCTGAATCTAAAACAGTCACTTCTGCATTGCGGTAGTACTTTTCTCTGAATCGAAAGGACAAACGTACACTCTTAATATCGTGGTTTGTAGAACAATTAACATATTTATCAAATTGAAAATAAACAATCTTGGGAAGATCGGCGACTGAGAGCAAGATACAGTTTCAGAAGACCTGAACATTGGAGGCGACTGGTGTCACGCGTCCCTGGAGCTACAAGAACAAATATTAAATATGTATAAACGGTATTTTCTGTAACTTACTGACGCAAGTTAGAAACGATTGGCCAACACTACTCATATTGTTTTTACGGTCTCATAATATGTGTTGTTGTAGGGGTGATACAAAACTTCGCGGGTGAGAATTGCTCTATCTTACGCTTTACCAGACACTACTTCCAGGCTTGGCATTCAGAAATTATACAGTTCTGAGGTGTGGCCTCCCCGTTATGCTTGTAGAATACATAACGAAACAAATACGAGCCGTCACAGCAGAACTTTTTTTTTTGTAGTAATTGTGATAGCAGCTAAATATTTCGACTACGTGAATTATCCATCATGAGGCTCCAATTACCAGAAATGTAATGTAATTACAGCCTAATGACGGGTACTTTACATACCGAAACTTGTAGCTGCAATCACAATAGCTGCAGTAAATATTTTGCAGTGACGGCTTGTATTTGTACGGGTTTTCATCCCACAGTTTGCGTTATGTACAGTCCTCAGAGAAAAGATCATTTCTTCAAAAGAACTTAAGTATTTTTGACCAGGACGGCGGGCGTTTGCTAGACGCTATGAAATGAATATTTAAATGTAATTCAGTTTAATCTTCTTCTTCAAATTCGGGAAGACCTGGATTCGATCTTAGGTCAGTCCATGTGGGATTTGTGGCACTGAGACAGATTCATAGCAGATTATTTCGGTTTCCTCCGTCAGCATCATTCCACCATTGCTCCACACTCATCTTGTGAACCAAGCCTGGGAATATCACAAAAGTAAGGTTCTTTGGAAATCGGAGAGAATTGGTTTGAAAAGGAACCCATTTTTTCACCTTAAAAGGGTTAATGTCAGTATGTAACCACTGTGGTGTATGACACTTGTTACGAATAAACTACCCTCTTACCAACTAATTTATCAGTATCGCCTGTCACTTGTGTGTCTGGGAGTGTCTCTTTACACACCCACACTAACTAACTGAATTCTCGGTCTATTTTTTTTTCTTTGAAGGACAATGCAGACGTAGCTTCCGAAATTAAGACAAGGTCACTTCCCTCCACATCCTTTACCCTTCCCTGTCATCCATCCTCGAACAAGGGTAGCGTAGTCGGTATAGTGACATGGCTACCAGATGCAAACCTATGTCATTCTTCCTTTCCCCATAACAGGGTGTGAAGGTCCACACAGCCACATATTTATTAAATTGTACCGGTTTTTTTGCCAGAGTTCAAGAGGTTGGGGCATGTGACTGGGAACTTGACTTAATTTAATGCCGACAGTAAGTGTGAAAGCATTTATACCTCTTCTTACGTGGCTTGGACGGAGACAACTTTACATACGTATATAGTAACTTCACATTCCACCCTGCTTAGTGCGAGTTACTGACAACATTTGTATAAAAACAACGTACTGTTACGAACTATTTCCCATCACGTGAAATAGGTAGAAGAATTGTTTTCAGCTCTGGTAATCACTTACCATGCTCAGAAAACGTTACTCTCTCTTCATTACACGTTTTAACCCTTTTAATTTTTTCTGTCGCTCATTTGTAGGGACCTAAAAGTATCTTAGCGACGTCAGCAAATTCGTTCTCTCTTTCACATGAACGAGTGACATGGGTTATCTATCTCACGCATTTCTCGTCCTATTATTTTTGTTTCTCTTATTAACCAAAACTGCTGTACAATCACAATGTTCGGATATCATTTTCCCCTCTATTCTCCGGTAATATTTTTTTCTGCCTTATACCCTCGCTTTTCGAAACTAAAATTAAGAACACTTTCAACACCTCAAGCACGGTTACATTCTAGCCACATGTATACTAACTGCTTTAATATTAAAGGAGTGTGGATTTTGTTTAAAAAGTGTACAAAACTGTCATGACAGGGCTGTTTAAGTTTTTTATTTTCTTGTTGCACCAATTGTAAAGTAAAACTGTGAGACCACTGCTTAAAGTGATAGTGTAAATTTTAAAGTGGCGCAAGTATCATGACAGTACACCATTACGTTTAGGACACACTTGTACTTTATAATGACGGTCGGCAACGATTTCCTTGTTGGTGGATTGGGCGTGGAGTTACAACCAGAAAGGTCTCTGCCAAGCCCAGGTGTCTTTTCACGTAATTTCTGGTTTTGGGATACTGAGCCAAAGAGACAATTTTCAATCAAACCAGAAACAGTTAACAAACTGGAAAAAAAAATGCAGATACTTCTGCCACCTTTCCACTCGACTTTTTAAAGAAAAGTATTAAGTCTACGTCTTTCAGGTGGCAGACGCTCGCGCGCACGTGTGTGTATGTGTATGTGTGTGTGCAAAACTCAGGACCTATTTTGAAATCTGTCACGCATGTTCTTGTATGAGCTTTTTAAAATGGTGTAAGGTTTGTAGTAGTATATCATCCCATTTATGAGACACAGATTTTTAAAATTACTTACTTCTCGTTAGTTGGATACTACATGACATGGGGTTTGAAATAATATTTTGTGCAGCTGCATAGAATTTGGTGACAGTATTTTGCAAATATAATGTAATGTTCGCGGTGCTCCTTTAAGACATGTTATTACGTGTAAGGAGTCTGACATCTGACTTTGACTTCGTAGGCATTCTTAGAAACTGCTTCTTTCACATGTGGCACGGTCGTATCGCAGCTACGTCCTTACGTCTAACAAGGCCTTTGAGATTTGCATAGAGCCCATTATTTTTAATTTTCGTCTGTACAGACTTTCTACACTATTGTCAGTACCGCTTCGAGTACGTGGTTTTGCACAGTCAGACCGGAAAAATGGTGGATAGTACATCAGCTCATGCCACGCCACTGTCTTCTACGTTTCTACAAACGCAGTTAATGAAAATGAACCAATGATATAACCACTAACCGAGACGACTCAAAGTAATTTTAGAAAGGGTAAGAAAGTTAGAAATTTATAGCAGAAGATTTGGTGTAGGGAGAAATTTCTGGGTTAAGTAGAGATTTTTTGTTTCTGGGAGAAAAAGCGCGTTATATTATGAAACTAAACACTCTTGTCTATGCTATACGCTGTACACGAGTGTAGATATTATGATATTTGGCGTAGACAAGATCGTCAGTATTTAGGCGTCCTCGCAAAATTGCGAAAAGCGACTATCCGCTTCGCCATGTCTGTCCGCCCGCCCGCCCGCCCGCATGCAATAAATCCGCTTCCACCCAAAGGATTCTCATGGAATTCGACATTTAAAGATTTTTCGAATAACCGTTAAAAATTAACGTTTCAATAAATTCTGAGAAGAACAGCTGTCACTTCACATACATTTTTGATTATATGTAGCTCAATTTTTTTAGAACGAGAAATGCTTCAGACAAACTTTGGTCGGAAAATCACAAAACATATATTATGTTAAATAATTTTTTTTTAAATCGTGTCCTTTATGAGGTAATGTGGAAAAATATTGTAGGGGCGGACACGCCACAGATGACAAAATTGCGCATGCGCATTGTATGCTGGATACCTAGGGCTACAAACACACGCTCAGAATATGTAATGCTTATTGATTTTTTACTGTAACATTGGTTGCACGAAGGCGCCCCAGTGTTACGGCATTCGTACCTTGCCTGTCTTGTGTCAGATTAATGATTAATACACAATTTGTTGAATCCAGTATACACTTCAAATTCTTTATTGTTGTAAAAGATAATACGTATTGAGGCGCGATACTGAAGAAGAACGAAGAAAGAAAATAAAGCTTCCTCCTCGTTGTAGAAGAGACATTCCACCTTCCGGAAATTCACGGAACCTAGCTTGGTGGCTGCAGCCCGAAATTTCGAAGTAACGTACTGGTTTCATCTTCAAGCGGAGAAAAGGCCGCAAATACAACGCACACAGAACCTTAAGACTTACTGGCGTTAACATCCATATTATAGTATTTTATTTTATTATTTACATTTTATGTACTTACATTTTAAACACTCAAATTATATAACGTCTGATGCTACAGTGACCTGGGAGTATTGAGTTAGGATAACTGTTGTGGAAGGACTCTTTGAAAATATGTACAAACCTCGGTAGGCATAAATGGATCTAAGACCGAGATTTGAATCAGGGGCGCTGAGCACCCGACTATGACATTTACTGCAGCGTTAGATTCTTGTTTATGTCTGGACGTAACGGAATCAGCGGGTAAAGAAAAGCTGAACATGGACTAATTAGAGGCTCGTATTTCCGGATTAGTGAACAAAAGTGTGAGTGGTGTGGGGACGACCACTTTGTGGCGAAACGGCAAGTTGGAGTGGCCAGAGCGACTGAGAGGGCCTGATGCGCGGCTTAGGCGGATTAGGGTTTGTTGTCTGGCACCAGCGAAATTTTCGAGGGGATTTGATGCTATTCTGACAGGCGGGGTTTATCTTACCTAATGTGCAAGAGAACGACACTTCATTTTATGAGAATTGTCGTACTTCTCAATTACGGAAGACGGTTACGCATTTTTTTACTTTCTTTCGATTGGTATTATTTATGAAACGTCCAATTATGAAATGTGTGCGTGGATGATAAATTTAATGTAATTTAGACAGAAACGGTCAAAGGATATTTTAATCACTAACCCGTAGAAATCTAGAGGAACTGATGTCGAAAGATAAAAATTTCTTTAAGCATATTTGATCTCGGACATAAAATTGAACCCGAAACCTCCCGACCACGAAACAGTAACAAATGCTGTTTCGGTATTCGGTTTTTCATCAGGAAGCAAGCTGAATTACACATAAGCATTCAGCCTAATTAACTCCATGAAATTGTCTCTAATGAAAGTCTTGTAATATTTCGGATAGTTTGACTGCCGTTTATATAAGAACCAAACAAAAAATTATATCGAAACCACATATATCCAGAGCGTAACCATATATTCTATTTCCGTTTTAGTATCAACCTCGAATCCGACACTAGCTGCGAAACTGATCTTATCCCTTCAATTGTTCTTCATAATTATCTTTTTCTCTTGATGTACTATCCGTGCTCTACCTCCCATTTGTCTAGTTATACTAAATATACTCGCCCTATCACGTACCATTCGTTGAAATCTAGAAGTTACGAATTTGCTTGAAGTTTCTGCTAATCATTAAAACGATATGTATTTAGCAAATATATCCGTGAGTGCTTGGTCTACATGTAGGATTCACAGCCTTGGAAGTTTTGCGTGTGGTGTGTTCCGTATGCGATTCTTTATTCACTTTAATTTTTAGATTATTTTTTCCTTTATGGAAGCCCAAGTATATGGCAGATAGATTACAGGGTATGGATATATCTGCTAGGAATTCAATAGTTGTCCATTTTCTTCATTCTTGGCTTGCTAATCCATGCTTTCCAGTCAGCATAAATTATGCAGAACCGAAGATAGGTAAATTCTGAATGATGAATTAGTTATTATTTTAATTGTAGCATTGTTACAGTTTTAAAGCCGTTTTCTGTACTAACTGAAAAAATAAGAATTGTTTCAATTAGAATTACTTGGTTGCTAAAAACTGATACCAAAATATGCCTATTTAAAGGATGTGATACAGATTTAATATTTATAGAAAGTCGTTACTTATGAAACCCCTTCTACCACAGACCCGCTCAAACCGTAGCTCGCAGGTGACACGTTGTCCGCGGAGGCATTTGAAATGAGAAAGCTTTATTTTGACCCTTACCGTACCAAAGCTGAGATAGAACGCAGAAGTAATTCCGAAAACCTAACAGTTGTTTATTTATGGAGACATACATTACGTTACTGATTCAAGCAGTATATCCATAACGTAATATTGAGGTGCGTTCGTGCAACCTTTGTTGCAATGGAAAAGCAATACGTGTTACATATTATGAGTGTATGTTTCTAGCCTTAAGTATCCAGCATGCAATACGCATGCGCCATATTATCTGTAGCCTGCCCTACTCTACAATATTTTTCCACATTGTCTCATAAACTCCACGATTTTCGAAAAACAATTACTGAAAGTAAAATGTGTGTTTTGATTTTTTCTACCAACTTTGTCTGAAAAGTTTCTCATTCTAAGAAGACATCAACGAGATATGATAAAAATGTATATTTGTCTTCATGTAAAATACCCTTTATTCTTGTCCGATTTTAATATAACTTTAATTTTGTCGACAGATTTCGAAAATTACACAAATATCAAATTGTGTGAAAATCAGTCTAGTGGGAACCGAGTTGTTCCATGCGGTCAGACAGACGGACAGACGGACTTGACGAGGCTGACAGTCCTTTTTCGCAACTTTGCGAACGCGCCTAAAAATTAACTGAAAGTAGCGATACTCTAGCGTAAGTTATGATTTGAATTTTTTAAATAAATATTTCTTATTGCTATTAGTATATTTTCATTCCACATGATGTATAGAAAAATACGAAGGTAGGATTAGAAATGTAAAGTACACGTATTTATCCTTCATTCTGTATATTTAACTTCATGCTGCAGGCACGCGAACCAAATGTTGCCGCAGTTGGCCACACCATATTTAGTTATTTTCAAACTGAAACTGACAACGCTGTGTTCTGAAATGTACCCGTGAAATATTTATGGACTGCACAAATCTGAGAAGTGAATTCTGTGCAAGTTGCTTTGCGAAGGCACAGAGATGGTGCCGCAAAATGGCCTTGTGACTGCAGGAAAAGTATTTCTCTTGCGGACATCGGGAAGATTTAAAAATTCAGAACAACGCTACACAAATGTCTGTCAATGTTGGCCAATTTTGTTTCCCATACTTATCCTATTTTACCGGGCTGTTAATCCACAGTAGTGATAAACGTAATATAAAATATGCTTACAAGTATACGACGGATGTACTCTCTCAATTAAACGTGTTTGTACCAGTTTCATAGTCAATTACCGATTTACTGAGCTCAAGGTGTAACGATTCTGATTTGTTTTTGTGCACGGTTTTCTCTAATGTGCCACAGACGTTTTGAATTATATTCTTTCTCGATTTCTAATACTCTTCAGACATGAGCTTGAATATTGTTTTGAAACTGACTACAACCACTTCATATAATTCCCTTCCATCTCACCATATGCCCATAAATCAAGCCGTAATATGGGCAGGTAAAATCAGTAAGAGTCAAACACAACACGTACATATACAAAAGGCATGCATTTAGTTCTGCGACATGTTTCGACCTACAAGTAAGCCATGCTGAGGCTCAGGTGGATTAAAACGTATTAAGGAATTCAGACACAAAACGGGATATCAATCTGTAATATATTGATTCGGAGTACATCCAGTCGAAATAGACCCAGGCACAGGCTGTTCTGATATGATTTCTCTTCTGACGATGAAAAGGCCTATTTTGAAACAGGCTATGATTGCCGCCCCCCACTCTCCAGAAAGTTATTTTACTGTCGTTGAATTTACTTACTTGCTCAATACAATAAATGCTAAATACCTGCAAAGTTTAAAAAAATTGTCCTTTCGTAATGTGTTATGAAGAAGTCGCGGCTCTGTGTCGGGGGCCCCCCGGGGGTGTCGTCAGGGTAGTGGGACTGTCAGGTTTATGCGTGAGGAATTACAGGAAAACTGTGTGGCGTCCTGCCGTGCAGGTGACGTGGCAGCTACGTAGGGTTCGACAGAATTTGTCATGATGTCTGAGAAGCATTGTACCCCACAAATGCCGTTAATTTTCACATACGCTGAGCTAACCTACTTACTTACTCCATGGAGCAGAGTACTTCTTAAGAAGCTAACCGGTTCTCAGCTAGCGCAGAAATTCTCCGGATATTATGTAACGGAAAAGTCCATAACCGCGTTTACATGAGCCCGCCACCTGTTCCAATTTTGAGCCATATCAATCCAGTCCATGCCCCCCATACCACATCTTGAAGATCCATCTTAAGTATTCTGTCATCCACGTCTAGTTCTTCCAAGTGATCCCTTTTCCTCAGGTTTCCCCACAAAAGCCCTGTATGCACCTCTTCTCTCCCCCATACATGCTATGTGCCCCACCAATCTCATTATTATCGATTTGATCACCCGAATAATATTTGGTGAGGAATTCGCTAACATTGAGGGAGAAACGTAGGCTGAGGATGTTTGAGAATAGCGTACTGTCAAGAATATTTAGGCATAAGAGGGATGAGGTAACAGGGGATTGGAGCTAATCTACACTATACATAATGGAACAGTTTTGGAATAATATATTCAGTCGAGAGGCGGTTAAAACTCTCACCATTTCCTCAGCATCACGTGATGCAGAGACATGGAGATCACCCCATAACATGCCTATGCAGGCTCAGGGGTACAGCTCCAACGCATTCGCAACCCGACGCTACAAAGAGTTAGATGGTCAGCACTACGCTCTAGCTGCTTTAGTCCCGGGAAGAGTTTGGTGTAGAAAAATGGGTGGGCCTCGGAGTCGGTCTGGACGGCACGGAAAATCTCGCCTCTTCTGAGATTCGATCCCCGGACTGTCCAGGCCAGAGCCAGTCGCTGTACCGTTTACGCTGTCCCGGTCGCTGAAGTATGGAGGATTGATTCTGATTAATTTCAGAAATAGTTGAAGAGTTTTCAGCACCACCCTTCGTCCGCCTTAGTCCGTAGGAAAGGTCCGTCGATGTCTATTGCGTGGTTGCCAGAAGCATTATCGCTGTTGCATGGGTCTTGGTTTATTTGAGTTCATCTTCATTAGGTCACGTTGTAGCTCATGTTGTGTACTATCGAATGACAGATAGATTGATTAGTGAATAACAAAATTCAAAGCATCAGACAGTACACTGCCATGGCCTCGTTTGCGGTACTGTCCCTGCACTTAACAAGTGGGACTAAGAGATTACGGAAAACCTCACATATTGTAGCTGCTTAGGCCAAGATTCGTATTTGACACATATTAAACACGAGCCAGAGAGAGGAATTCAGTTACTGAGAAGCGAAACATGATAACAAAATTTGTAACTCTCATAAACTGGACCACATAAATTACTTCACTCACACACGAAGCTTCCTGATTTGTGGCAATGATAAGACTAGATTTGCCAGAAATAAGAATATATTCGTGTGAGCCACACTAAATGCTGAATACATTATCCGCCTTCTCTTTGGGGGTGGGGGATTGTTATAAAATATATCCCTTGTTTTAATTGCAGCTTGTTAGAAGTTACACACACACACACACAAACACACACACACTATATACTCGTAGACATAAATATTATAAACATAAGCCCTTCTTGTTCCACGTGTGAAGTCACGAGGTACGAGTAGTTGAAAAATTTCCATTTGTGCAGGGGAGATGCAATCAGTCGTCTGTATTTCACTGAAATGAATTTTGATATATGACCACACTTCAAAACGCATAGCTTTGAATTGGATTTTGCGTTTCAGCCATTCCATGGCACCACCTACATGAGATAATTTAGAATTAAATCGTCTCAAAAATACCTCAGATAATATAGAGACATGATGACCAAAAATTTATTTATGTAATATTTCTGAACGAATGATACCTAAATTTTTAAAAAGTATTCCACATCACCCTTAAAAGTTTCTAGAAGGTGAACTGTGTCATATCAGCGAAAAACAGATCCTGACACAAATATCTGTGTTTTCACTATCCCCTAAACTTCTGGAAAAGAATGGCTACATCGGCCAAACCTCTCGTAATGTCCTACATAATGTATAGGAACATATGAGGGAACCAAATAACAGCTACAGCCAAACCCTCCACAGAGCACACACATTTTTACCTTACCCGTATTGTTAGGGCATTCTTGAAGTAGTACGAAAACTCCAAATATTAAAGGCCGAAGGCAGTGGCGACCTGAGTATTGTCCGGCCTCCTGTAACTTCTCTAAATTTTTACATTTATTTATATAACACTAACCAAAAATTTCGAAAAATTGGTAAGTACCTTCATTTTCTGAAACACACAGCAATTTCTCAAAACAAAAAAAAAACCTTATATATTCGGTTAGGACTGTTCTGCGTTAAGTTGGTTTAACTTCAGTAGCATTCATCATTCAAAATAATTTTTCAAAGCCATCGTTACTACAACTTACTTTTCCCTGCTTCAATGAAAATATCGACGGCTTCATTGTGTTATCTTATTTCCACAATCTTAATTTTATTAAGATTATTTATTTTAGAACGTGTCAAACTTGAAAGCATAGTGGTTAGTTTGCTTACCGCCAGGTTTAACACTGTAGTGTCTGATTTTATCGTCATCGTAATCTGTTCCAAGTCCGAAGCGTTTTGGGCTGTTAAGACTTAAGAAGAACCTCTTCGTTGGCCCCGGTTCATGACTGCCTGCAGGTTTACTCTGTGCAAGTGTATATGAAAGTAGACTGCTTTATATCTTAAGAGACATTAATGGAATGGCTTTTCCTGTCTTCTGTTTTGTTACCATGTTGGTAAATATTCACTTCTGCTGGTATTACGTGTCTGCATTTTTCTTCATAACTTATTTATATATGTTTTAAAGTTCTTACAATAAACAGTTATAGTTCCGCTATGCAGCATTTACGGATTGTTCTTTCTAATATAAGAACACTACGTTCTCCGCGAAGTAGGAAGTGTATAATTATTCATGATATATAGTGACTTTAGGTGTCGGACCCTTAATATAAAGGTCGATCTTTATTTCAAATGGCACTGGTAGAGATTATTTCTACGCTCAGCTTCAAAGTAGTCGACCAGATGTACCTCGCAAATTGTGGATTATTTCTCTTCATTGCAGTATTATGGTATCTTCCCGAAGCGAATGAGACGTACCAAGAGATACCTCAGTCAGGGTATTCAGTCTTTGGGTCGAAGTTTGAACACGGGACCTTCCTTTACATAACTAGCAGGATTGTTACCCCTCGACCGCGCTATTCTACTCATTACTGGACAACTCCAGTATAACGTATCATTTCGACATATGAAATGCGGACTGTGCCACATGTGTTATGACCGGAATAATCCAAGTTTTGTTGTCGGTCATCTAGACAGCTCCATCCCACTCCAACAGGAATGACATTTTAAAGCATTAAATTGTAGTAAATAATATTTGTAATTTCGGTTCATATCTCACAAATTTTAACTCCTCACACAATATATCATGGTGACCAAATAAAGAAGATTGAAATGGGCGGTTCCAGTAGTACGTATGGAAGGAGGAATATGCATAGAGAAAAACTCCGAAAACCTGGGCTTTGATGTGAGGTTAACATTAACACTGATCTTAATGAAAAATGGTGAGAGGGCTTGGACTGGACGAATGTGTTTCACTGTAGGGTAAATGGCGAGCTGTTGTGAACAGGTTAATAAACCTTCGAGTTCCATTTAAATGAGAAAAACGTTTTGAAAATCTGAGGACTTATTATGTCTTCGAGAAGGACTCTGCTCTATGTAGTTAATTCATACCTCACATAAAACACACTCAGTCTTATTGCAAATACGGACGAATTAATGCTGCGTATTGAAATAATCGCTTTTACTTGCGAGACCAAAGGGCTTTGCGGGAAAAATACAGGGGTTTCGAATGGTAAAGCAGTTGATACACAAATTTACTGTGCTTCAAAGAGCTGAAAGGCGTAGTACCACTTAACGATGGGAGAATAGCGTTCCTGTGTAAAGCCCTAAAGCACTGTGGATGTCCGGGGAAATAAAGTTTAAATTTATGTGTAGTGAGGGAGGTTTGTTTTACTCACAGTAGAATATACTCTCCTGAAATAAACTGCTATTATTACTCATCCCAGGGTGCCTGTTAGCAGAATTCGTTTTCTATGGAACATCTGATACGTGTTATGAAGTCTTGGTGCATTAAGCTTTTTTTTTTGGGG
>JGI20166J26741_11188892_pt1 | contig 27936 bp, 18 predicted proteins | sample TergutCu122P5_FD_26741 | JGI IMG/M metagenome (IMG submission 26741)
GCGAACCCGAGATGCTGCGCCTGGGCGAGCGCCTCCGCGAAGCCCAGATGCTCGTTCGTCATCTGGTCCAGGATGTAGTTCGTGGTGCCGTTCACGATGCCCATCACCAGGGTGACCTCGTCGCCGACGAGCGACTCCCGCAGCGGCCGGATGATCGGGATCGCCCCGGCGACGGCCGCCTCGTAGTACAGGTCGACACCGGCGGCCTCGGCCCGGGCGAACAGGTCGGCACCCTGCGCGCCGAGCAGGGCCTTGTTCGCGGTCACAACGCTGGCGCCGTGGGCGATCGCCGTGCGCACCAGCTCCCCGGCGAAGTCGATGCCGCCCACCAGCTCGATCGCCACGTCGATGTCGTCGCGCCCGACGAGCCCCAGGGCGTCGTCCGTGAACAGGTCGCGAGGCAGGGTCGGCGGGGCCTCGTCGAGGGAGCGGACGGCGATACCCACGATGTCGATGGGCCGCCCGATCAGGCCGGCCAGCTGGTCGGCCTGCGTGGTCAGCAGGCGGGCGACATGCCCGCCCACCGTGCCGCACCCGAGGAGGGCGACCCGCAGTGGCGGGGCCGAAGAGGTGGTGGTCACGAGGGACGCTCCTTCCCGGCTGCGCGCGGCGCGCGACCGGTCTACATTGAACCACGCCGCCGTGCCGCCGGTCACGCCCCGGCGTCTGGGGAACGGTCAGCCGACGTCCAGGGACATCAGATCCGCGAGCGTCTCGCGGCGGATCAGCGTCGTCAGCTCGCCGTCCCGCACCGCGACCACCCCCGGTCGCAGCGCATGGTTGTAGTTGCTCGCCATCTCACGGCTGTACGCGCCCGAACCGGGCACCGCCACGAGGTCGCCCGGCGCGATGTCGGCGGGCAGGAACACGTCCCGGACGAGGATGTCCCCCGCCTCGCAGTGCTTCCCGACGACCCGGCACAGCACCGGGGGTGCCGACGACGTCCGGTTCGCCAGGACCGCCGAGTATTCGGCCGCGTACAAGGCGGGACGGATGTTGTCGCTCATGCCGCCGTCCACCGACACGTACACCCGCTGCGCGCCGGCATCGAGGTCGACGGTCTTGATGGTGCCCACCGTGTAGAGGGCCAGCGTCGTCGGCCCGACGACCGCCCGTCCCGGCTCGATCGACAGCCGCGGCGGCTCCACCCCGAACGCACGGGCCTCGTGGGCGACGACGCCCGACAGTTCCTCCGCCAGGCTGGCCGGCGACGACGGCGAGTCGGCGCTCGTGTAGGCGATCCCGAACCCGCCGCCCAGATCGAACTCCTCCAGGCGCGTCCCCGTGGCGTCGGTGAACTGCTGCATCAGCTTCATCGTGCGACGTACCGCCACCTCGAAACCCGACGTGTCGAAGATCTGCGACCCGATGTGGTTGTGGACGCCGAGCAACTCCAGGTGCGGACTGTAGAAGCAGCGCACCAGCGCGACCATCGCCTGCCCGTTCGCGATCGAGAAGCCGAACTTCTGGTCCTCATGGGCGGTCGCGATGTACTCGTGCGTGTGCGCCTCGACACCAGGATTGACGCGCACCATGACGTGCGCCCGCCAGTCGTGCTCGGCGCACAGGGTCTCGATGCGTGCGATCTCGTCGAGCGAATCCACGATGATGCGTCCCACCCCGTGCTCCAGCGCGGTCGCCAGTTCCTCGACGGTCTTGTTGTTGCCGTGGAAGCCGATGTGGGCCGGGTCGGCGCCGGCGTCCAACGCCACGGCCAACTCGCCGCCGCTGCACACGTCCAGCCACAGGCCCTCCTCCATCGCCCAGCGCACGATGCGCCGGCACAGGAACGCCTTACCCGCGTAGAACACGCGCCAGCCGTCGAACTCCGCCCGGAACGCACGCGCCCGGGCACGGAAATCCTCCTCGTCGAGCAGGTAGACCGGCGTGCCCAGCTCCTCGGCGGCCCGCACCACGGACACCCCGCCGGTCACCAACGCCCCGTCGTCGCCCCGGTGCACGGTCCGGCTCCACAGCCCAGGATCCAGCGCGTTGAGGTCCTCGGGCGCGCTGAGCCATTGCGGGCCGGCACCGGCGTCAGCGTGGATTTCCCCCGCCACATGGATATGAGCCATGCCCGACATTCTCCCACACGGGACCGCTGTGCCCCGACTGGTCGTTGCCCAAGAGCCGTCACAGCCTCCGCACTTGTCGAAAGGTTTGCGCCCGGTGGTCTAGACTAGGTGCGCCTTGGGCCCCCGTAGCTCAGGGGATAGAGCACCGCCCTCCGGAGGCGGGTGCGGGCGTTCGAATCGCCCCGGGGGCGCCGAGGACGGCATCACCCCCTGTCATCCCCGCCCACCCCGCAAACCACCGGAGGACCAGGGTGGGGCGCTAGGGTTGGTCTGCGCCGGGTCAGGCCCATGCGGCGCCGATCGCACTCCACGGCACCCGCGAAGGGAGGCGGACATGACCGCAGACGCCGACCGCGTGACGCTCGCGGACATGCCGGAGGACGTGTCCGACCGTTTCGGCCGGATCGGCCGCTGGCTGACCGTCGCCCGCCTGGAGAACCCCCGGTTCATCCTGGCGGTCTGGTTCGTCTCCCGGTTCGTCGTCCTGTTGGGCTGGGTCGTGTTCGCCCCCTCCAACAAGGGGGACGTCCAGTACTACTACAACGCGATCGCCCAGATGGGGCAGGCCGGCGCCGCCCACACCCTGACCGAGTACCCGACCCCGGTCATCTGGTTCATGCTCGTGCCCTGGTACCTGGGCGGGGGCACCCTCACCGGTTTCGTGTTCGTGTTCATGAGTCTGATGCTCGCGCTCGACGCGGCGTTCACCGTCACCCTGTGGCGCGCCGCCGGTCCGCTGCGCGGGCCGGCGACCCTCGTGTGGATCGTGTTCCTCCTGCTGCTCGGGCCTCTGCCGTTCATGCGGTTCGACCTGGTGACGTCCGTGCTGTCCGGCTGGGCGCTGCTGCTGGTGCTGCGGCAGCGCCCGGTGTGGGGCGGTGGGCTGGTCGGGGTCGGGGCGGCGATCAAGCTGTGGCCGGCGCTCCTGTGGCCGGCCCTGTGCGGCGGGTCACGCCGTCACAACATCAAGGCGACACTCGGCGTCGCCGTCTTCGGCGGCCTGTTCGCGCTGGGCGCCCTCGTCTACGGCGGCTGGGACCGGCTGCTCTCCCCGCTCGACTACCAGTCGGGTCGCGGCCTCCAGGTCGAGTCGATCTGGGCGACCGGCCCGATGCTCGCACGGGCGTTCCACCTCGGCGACTACGCCGTCACCTTGTCGCGGTTCCAGGCGTTCGAGATCTGGGGCACCGGCGTGCCGGGGTTCGCCGAGGCCGCCGGTGTGGCCGCGATCGCCGGATACGTCCTCATCGCGGGCGTGTACGTCACATGGTGGACCCGGGGCGCGGGCCGCCTGATGGAGGCCTGCGTGCTGATGCTGCTCGTCGTGACCACGCTGATCGTCACGAACAAGACGCTGAGCCCGCAGTACCTGCTGTGGCTTGCGGGGCCGCTGGCGTCCGCCTACGCCACCATGGGGTCGCGCAACCCGCACAACCGCTACTACGTCGCCGACCGGAACCGGCTCACCCGGATCACCCGGCTCATCCTCGCCATCGGGGCGCTCACGCTCGTCGTGTTCCCCATCGGGTACACGCCGCTGGTCAGCGACACGCGTGCGTGGACGGCCGTGCGCGTCTTCGTCACGCTGGTGCTCGCCGTGCGCAACGTCGGCCTTCTCTGGCTGCTCGGCGAACTGCTCGTCTGGGTCGTGCGCTTCTGTTCGCCCACCGCGTTCCGCGCCGCCCGGGACAGGCGACCCGTCGAGGAGCCGGCCGGACGACTCACGGCGCGGCTGAAAGAGGCGGGCGAGCGGGCACGGCGTCCGGTCCTGACCGCCAAGGGTCACACCCGGTGAGTGCCGCGCCGCCGACCGTGAAATGGCCGGACGCCTACGCCGCGCCGGCGATGGTGGCGGTCTGGGGGACGTGCCGGATGATCATGGCGGCCGTCTGGTTCGGCCGGAGTTGGTACATCGTCGCCGACGTCGCCTACTACGCCCAGCAGCTCGGGGCGGACGGCACGCACGGCCTGCGGGAGTACCCCACGCCCGTCGTCTGGCTGCTGTGGGGCCTGTTCCAGGCGGCCGGCCGCGACCCCGCGCGCTTCTTCCACCTGTTCGTCGTGATGATGCTGGTGCTCGACGCGATCACGACCGCCCTCCTGTGGCACTTGGCGAGCCGGAGGGCCGCCCTCTACTGGACCGTGTTCATCGCCCTGGTCGGGCCGCTGGTGTGGTCCCGGCTGGACCTGGTGCCCGCGTGCCTCGTGGCCTGGGCGCTGCTGCTGGTCCGGCGCCGTCCCGCGGCCGCCGGGGTCGCGCTGGCGCTGGGCGCCGCCGCCAAGTTCTGGCCGGCGCTGCTGATCGGCCCGTTGCTGTCGGGACGCGACGAACCCGGCCGTCGGGCGCGCGGCTTCCTGGTGGCGGGCGGCGCCGCCGCCTTGGCCTCGCTGGCGATCGACGGGTGGTCGCGCACGATCTCGCCGCTGGTGTGGCAGGCCGACCGCGGCCTGCAGATCGAGTCGGTGCCGGCGACGTGGCTGATGCTCCGGCACGTCGTCGATCCCGCCGTCACGGTGTCGTACACGGTGTTCAACGCCTACCAGGTGACCGGGCCGGGCGAATCCGCCTGGCTCGCCGTCTCCAGCGTGCTGACGGTCGCCGCGGTCGCGCTCGCCCTCGTGCTCGGCTGGATCGTCGGCGGGGGCGGCGCCGGATGGCCCGGGCAGGACTGGCGCGCGACGCGCCTCGTGGAGCGCCAGGACGACCTGGCCTGGGCCCGCGTGACCAGCGCGGTCGCGATCGTGGGCGCCGTGATCGTCGCCAACAAGACGCTCAGCCCCCAGTACGTCATCTGGCTCGCCGGGCCGCTCGCGCTGCTCGCCGGTCAGGCGCTGGACCGTCCCCGCCGGACGGCTCCCCTGCTGCTGGGCGCACTCGGCCTGGCCGTGGCGCTGGCCACGCAGCAGATCTACCCACTCCACTACGACGGGCTCACGCACAACCCCGGCGGAGCCCAGGTGAGCGCGCTGCTGGCCGTCCGGAACCTGCTCCTGGTGGTCATGACGGTGGTCGCGACGATCTGGGCCGTCCGCACGGGTCGGCGCGTGGGCCGGTCCGCCCGACGTTACAATGGCCGTAGCCGCGCATGATCGTTGCGCGCGGCCCATGACGACCCTCAACACGTGTGGAACGAGGCGTATGGCCAAGCCGCCGCTCACGATGAACGAGATCTTCCTCCCAGACTTCGGCGACAACTCCTGGCTCGTCGCGCAGATGCGCGACCGCTACCTGGCCGATCCCGCCGGTGTGCCCCCACGGTGGGCCGCCTTCTTCGCCGGACGTCCGGATCTCCTCCAGGTCGAGGATCCCCCGGCGGACCCGGCACCCGCGCCGTCCGATCCGAAGCCGGCGCCGTCGGATCCCGAGCCGGCGCCCATCGCGCTCGTCGACGACCCGCCACCGGCCGGTGTCCCGGATGTCGCCGACGTCCCCGAGGCCGGCACGGCGCCGGACATTCTGGCGGCCGACGCGATCACGCTGCCGCCCGTGGGCGCGGACGCCACGAACCCGGTCGCCACCGTCGAGCACCGCGAGCGGCGCGACGAGGCGCCCTCCACACCCGGCGAGGCCGGGGGCCTGTCGGCCGACATCCCGAACCCGCTGATCCGCCCGGAGCAGACCGCGGAGGGCCCGACGCTCGTCAAGCTGCGTGGGGTGGCACTGCGCACGGCGCAGAACATGGCGGCGTCCCTGCACGTGCCCACCGCGACGTCGTACCGTGACGTGCCGATGAAGCTCGCGATCGACCAGCGCGCCGCGATCAACAACTTCCTGCGCCGCAGCCGCGGCGGCAAGGTGAGCTTCACGCAGCTCATCGCCTGGGCGATGGTGCAGGCACTGCAGGACATCCCGGCGATGAACGTCGCCTATGCCGAGCCGGACGGCGTGCCCTGCCTGGTGCAACACCACGGCGTGAACCTGGGGGTCGCGATCGACCTGACCGCGTCCGACGGCACACACCAGCTCGTCGTCCCGGTCATCCGGGACTGCCAGGATCTGAACTTCTCCCAGTTCTGGGCCGCGTACGAGGACCTGCTGGGACGGGCCCGCGCGGGGCAGCTGACCGTCGCCGACTACCAGGGCGCCACGTGCAGCATCACCAACCCGGGCAGCATCGGCACGACCGCGTCGCGCCCCCGCCTCATGCCGGGGCAGAGCGTGATCCTCGGCGCCGGCGCGATCGCCTACCCGGCCCCGTTCGCCGGGGCCAGCTCCCACACGATGGCCGATCTCGGCGTGTCGAAGGTCACGACCCTGTCGAGCACGTACGACCACCGGGTGATCCAGGGGGCGCACTCGGGGATGTTCCTCGGCCGGATCAGCGACCTGCTGCTCGGCGCCTCCGGCTTCTACGACCGGATCTTCTTGTCGCTGCGCATCCCCTACCCGCCGCTCACATGGTCGCAGGACATCTCGACGGCCCGCAGCAACCAGACGAGCCGCCAGGCCCGCATCGCCGGACTCGTCCAGGCCTACCGCCAGTTCGGCCACCTCATGGCCGACATCGACCCGCTCGAGTACCGCCAGCGCACCCACCCCGACCTGGAGTTGGAGACGCACGGCCTGACGCTGTGGGACCTCGACCGTCAGTTCCCCGTGTGGAACGTCGGCGGGCGCACCGGGGACATCCTGCCGCTGCGCGACATCATCGACATCCTGCGCGACTCGTACTGCCACACCATCGGCATCGAGTACCAGCACATCCAGGACCCCGAGCAGCGCGCCTGGTGGCAGGCGCACGTCGAACGTCCCCACACGCCCCGGCCCCGCACCGAGCAGCTGCGCATCCTCGACATGCTGTCCGAGGCGGAGGTCTTCGAGACGTTCCTCCAGACGAAGTACGTCGGGCAGACGCGGTTCTCGCTGGAGGGCGCCGAGAGCGCGATCGTCGTGCTGGCCCAGCTGTGCGAGAGCGCCGCCGACCATGCGTTTGCGGAGGTATGCATCGGCATGCCCCACCGCGGACGGCTGAACGTGCTGGCCAACATCGCCGGCAAGCTGTACAGCCAGATCTTCCGCGAGTTCGACAACCGCGCGCCCGAGAGCGAAATGATCTCGGGCGATGTCAAGTACCACCTCGGTGCGGAGGGCAACTACACGGCCGCCTCGGGCGCCAGCGTCAACGTGTCGGTGGCGGCCAACCCGTCGCACCTGGAGGCCGTCAGCCCGGTGCTGGAGGGCATCGCCCGGGCGAAGATCGACCGGCTCGCCGACCCGTCCAGCTTCGCCGTGCTGCCCGTCCTGATGCACGGCGACGCATCGTTTGCCGGCCAGGGCGTCGTGTACGAGACGCTGCAGATGAGCCAGCTACGGGCCTACCGCACCGGGGGGACGATCCACGTCGTCGTGAACAACCAGGTCGGTTTCACGACGCCGCCCGACGAGGCCCGCTCGTCGGTGTACTCCACGGATGTCGCCAAGGCGGTGCAGGCCCCGGTGCTGCACGTCAACGGTGACGATCCCGACGCGTGCGCCCGTGTGGCCGCGCTCGCGTTCGCCTTCCGCCAGCGGTTCCACAAGGACGTCGTCATCGACATGGTGTGCTACCGCCGGCGGGGCCACAACGAGGGCGACGACCCGAGCCTGACGCAGCCGCAGATGTACGACCTGATCGAGCAGAAGCGCCCCGTCCGGAAGATCTTCACGGAGGCGCTCGTCGGCCGCGGCGACATCTCGCTCGAAGACGCCGAGCAGGCCGTGAACCGGTTCCGTGACCGCCTGGAGCAGGTGTTCGCGAACGTCCGCGACCCGAACGTGCCCCGGGAGCCGGACGAGTACCGCATCGCCCCGCGCTACCCCGACAAGCCGCGCGCGAAGGCGGCACCCGCGATCAGCCGCGAGATGATGTCGGTGATCGCCGGCGTGTACGGCAACCTGCCCGATGGTTTCCACGTCCATCCGAAGGCCGCCCCGCAGCTCGCCCGGCGCGCCGACGCGATCATCAACGGCCCCATCGACTGGGCGACGGCCGAACTGCTGGCGATCGGATCCCTGCTCATGGAGCACCACCCGGTGCGCCTCGTCGGGCAGGACACGCGCCGCGGCACGTTCTCCCAGCGCTTCGGCTCGGTCGTCGACCGCGTCACGAACGAGCACTGGGTGCCACTGAAACACCTCACGAACGACCAGGCGCCGTTCGACATCTTCAACTCGCTGCTGAGCGAGTACGCGGCGATGGGCTTCGAGTACGGCTACTCGCTGGCCGCGCCGGAGGCCCTCGTCTGCTGGGAGGCCCAGTACGGCGACTTCGCCAACGGCGCCCAGACGATCACCGACGAGTTCGTCGTCGGCGGCGCCACGAAGTGGGGCCAGCAGTCCGGGGTGGTGCTGCTGTTGCCGCACGGCTACGAAGGCGCAGGCCCGGACCACTCGTCGGCCCGCCTGGAGCGGTTCCTGCAGCTGTGCAGCGACGACAACATGACGGTCGCGCAGCCGTCCACGCCCGCCAGCTACTTCCATCTGCTGCGCACGCACGTGCTCGTCGACTGGCACCAGCCGCTCATCGTCGCCACGCCGAAGTCGATGCTGCGCAACAAGATGGCCCTGTGCTCTCCGGACGACTTCATCCACGGCACGTGGCATCCGGCGCTGCCGGACCCCTCGATCGACGACCCGGCGCGCGTCACCCGCGTGACGCTGTGCTCGGGCAAGATGCGGTGGGACCTGATGGCCGAGCGGGAGCGTCAAGGCCTGCAGGACGAGGTCGCCATCATCAGCCTGGAACGGCTCTACCCGCTGCCCGACGAGGGCCTGGCGCGCGCGCTCGCCCCGTACCTGAACGCCACCGACTTCCGGTGGGTGCAGGACGAGCCGGCCAACCAGGGCGCCTGGGAGTTCCTGCGGTTGCACCTGCCGGGTGCGATGAGCAGCCGCCTGGGGCGGGCGTTCGCCCTGCGCGGGTACACGCGCCCCGCCTCCGAAGTGCCCTCCGTCGGCTCCGGCCCCGTCAACGCGGCCCAACAGAAGGCGCTGCTCGCAGCCGCGCTGCGGCCGTCCTGACGGTACCGCAGACCGCAAGACACAGCCCACTCACAGGGGATTGCGGGTGCCGGATTGGGTGTTCTCCGGCACAATAGACGTGTCCGTTGTGCCGATTTCCCAGACAAGGGCCTCCTGAGGTGGCATGATGGGATGTCATTCGGCGCCCTTGGGCGGAGTGCGCGCACGGACACGGTAGACACTCGGAGGGAACACCGGTCGCCTCGGCGGGTCGGCCCCCTCCACAAAGGAGCATGCGATCTATGGATTGGCGCCACAGGGCAGCCTGCCTCGCCGAGGACCCGGAGCTTTTCTTCCCGGTCGGCAACACCGGACCCGCCTTGGCCCAGATCGAGGATGCCAAGAAGGTGTGCCGCCACTGTGACGTGCGCGACCAGTGCCTCCAGTGGGCGCTGGAGACCGGCCAGGACCATGGCGTGTGGGGTGGAGCCAGCGAGGAGGAACGACGCGCCATGCGCCGCCGCGCCGCCCGGTCGCGCCGCCCATCGGCCGATGCCCCGCCGCGCCCGGCCGTTCTGCGCTGAGCCCGGCCGTGCCGCGCCTGGCGCAGCACCAACCTCGGTCAGCGCCCGTCGGTGATGGGGACGGTCACGCGCGCCGTGACGCCCGACCCGTCCGGATTGTTGCCGAGGGTGAAGCCGCCGCCGAGGTCACTGACCAAGGTCTGCACGATCGACAACCCGAGCGACGTACGCGAGGCCAGATTCAGGTCGGACGGCAGCGGTCGCCCGTCGTTCACGACGTCCACGACGAGCCTGCCACCATCGCGCTGCGGCCGGATGGTGACGGTGCCCGAGCCCGAAGCCAACCCGTGCTCCACGGCGTTCTGGCACAGCTCGGTGATCGCGAGCGACAGCGCTGCGGCCACGTCGGCCGGTACGAGCCCGAACGACCCCTCGCGCCGGCCCGTCACCGTGCCCGATGCCGCGGCCACGTCCTGCACCATCGACAACAGCTGGTCGGCCACCTGGTCGAACCGCACCGTCTCGTCGAAGGTCTGCGACAGGATCTCGTGCACGATCGCGATCGACTGGACGCGCGACACGGCATCCTTCAAGGCCGCCTTCGCCTCCGGGGAGTTCATCCGTCGAGACTGGAGGCGCAGCAGGGCCGCAACCGTCTGAAGGTTGTTCTTGACGCGGTGGTGAATCTCGGAGATCATCGCGTCCTTGGTCGTCAGCTGGCGTTCCCGGTCCCGTAGGGCCGTCGAGTCGGCGCACAGCACGACATCGCCGACCGGCGCGTCCGACTGGGACAGCGGGAGCCGCCGCAGCCGCACGGACGCCTCGGGGAGATCGAGGCTCATCTCCTCGGCCGACCGGCCGAATGCGTCCGGCAGCGAGGTGGCGATGACGTCGCACGTGGCCAGCGTCTCGGTGACCTCGCACAGGACCTGCCCCTCCAACTCCCCGACGAGGCCCAGCCGGCGGTAGGCGGACAGCGCGTTCGGGCTGGCGTACGTGACCACCCCGTTCGCGTCGGTACGGATGAGGCCGTCGCCGACCCGCGGACTGGACAGCATGGTGCTGGGCGGGTCGACGGGATAGATGCCGCGCCACAGCATGTCGGTCAGAATCCCGGCAACCTCCAGATAGCAGTCCTCAAGCGCCCCCGGCGCCCGGATGCCCATCTGGTTCGTGTGACGCTCGACGACCGCGATACACCGGCCCTGGCGCATCACGGGGATCGCCCACACGCCGACCGGAATGCCGGCCGACAGCTGGTTGTCGCTCGTCTCACAGATCCGGTGTGCCTGGAACGCCTCGGTCACCTGGTGGTCCGGCTCGTAGGCGATCGACTCCCCCACCAGGTCGTCCTCCAGGGCGGTCGGGCCGGTGTTGGGCCGCAACTGAGCGCCCGCCCAGAACACGTTCGCGTCCGTGCTGTCGGGCAGCCACATCACCAGGTCCGAGAAGCTCGTGTCGGCCAACAGGTGCCACTCCCGCACCACCGCCTGCAACCAGGCCCGCTCCGCGGCGGGCAGGTCGGTGTGCTGGCTCATGACCTCCGGCAGCAGCAGCATTGCTCCACTGTAGCTTGGGCGCCTGCCACCGGCGTGGCAGAATGGACGGTCCAGGCCGCGGACGCCGCGTTCGTCCGCCTGGCAACATGCGAGCCCGATAAGGAGGATCCGACATGGGCAAAGGTGGTCGCAAGCGCCGCGCTCGCCGCAAGAACGCCGCCAACCACGGCAAGCGTCCCACGGCCTGACGTCACGACGCCGACGGCGCGGCCGGCCTGATCGCAGGCCGGCCGCGCCTTTGTCATGTCCGCGCGGAAGGGGGCGCCGCCGGGACCGTCTTGCCCGACATGTTGGAATCGGACCGACGCGCCGCAATAAGATGCCCGGACTCCCTGACATTTCCGACTCGCGCCCCGACGCCGTTCCGATAGCCTTTTCCCCCTGACGTTGGCGATCCCGGCGGGACGTTTGCCCGCCTGGGCTTCCTCATTCACAACATGCCATTGTCAAGCCAGAACGCAATGTTCGCCCCAGTGGATGGGTATTCCTTCCCCTCGCAAAGGACTCGCCGGAATGGTCTTGATTCTCGAAAGGGGCTGTGCCATAGTGGGTCACGGAGAGACGCAGGATGACCCCCAAAGTTTGCGCCGGTGTCTTTTCATCCCGAGTGAAACCTAGTCCAGAAAAGAGGTGATATTCCATGCTCGGTCTCGGTGCGATTCTGACCTCGTACATCAACAACATCCTGGCGGCCGTCTTCGCTTTGGCGTCGATCTCCGCCACCGGTTGGACGTCGATCGTGAACCTGTTCACGCCGTTCTGACGCGCGTCCCCGGTCCCGCCTCGGTGGGGCCCGGCACAGGACCGCCGAGCTGGACAATCCAGCGGAGCGGTCCTTGTGCTGTCCCGCCCCGCGGCACCGCCCGTGCCGGTCAGGCCGCCTGCACGCTCACGTGCATCGACTCGACACGGACGCGCAGCACGCGCGTCGCCGATTCCGGCGGGGAGCAGCGGCGCAGGAGCGCCGTGATCGTTTCCTCGGCCTCGAAATAGTCCATGCAGGCCTCGCAGGCCATCAGGTGGGTGCGGATCGCCTGGCACGCCTCGTCCGACAGTTCCCCGTGGAGGAACGCGTGCGCCTCGTGCATGGCCACCACGCAGTCGTCGGCACTGTCCTCGTCGAAATCGTCCTCCACCCACGGAAGACAACATCCCAAACGGGTGACCTGGCTCATCGCTCACCGCCCCTCTGCCGTCCGATACCCTGCTGTGCCGCATAATCTGCCATCTTCACGCGCAACGCCGCCCGCGCCCGGTTGAGCCGCGACATCACGGTGCCGATCGGGGTGTCCATGATCTCGGCGATCTGCTTGTAGGAGAACCCTTCGATGTCCGCGAGGATCACCGCCTGGCGGAACTCCGGCGACAGCGAGTCGAGGGCCTCCGTCACGGCCGAATCCGAGATCTGCGCCAACGCGGACGCCTCCGCGCTCGGCAGGCCCACCGCGTCATGCGACGCGGCCTTCGCCAGCTGCCAGTCCTCCACCTCGTCGCCCGGCCCGATCTGCGGCTGCCGCCGGGCCTTGCGGTAGTTGTTGATATAGGTGTTCGTGAGAATGCGATACAGCCACGCGCGCAGGTTGGTTCCGGGCCGGAACTGCCGGAACGAGGCGAACGCCTTCGCGTAGGTGTCCTGGACGATGTCCTCCGCATCGGCGGGGTTCCGCGTCATGCGCAGGGCCGCCCCGTACAGCTGGTCCAGGTAGCCGATCGCGTCCCGCTCGAACCTGGCGGCACGCTCCTCATCCGTCTCCGTCGCGCGCACATCGGGGATCTCGTCGGCCGCGACATCATCGGCCGGGAGGGAGGTGATCATGGCAGTCATCGAGAACAACAATAGCCAACCCGGCACCGTCCCTGCAGGAGGAACCGGGAGCGGGGCGCTGACCAGGGAAGTTCTCACACCGATGGAACGAACCAGCGCACCGGGTGTATTCCGGGCCCGCGCGTGCAATCGGACCGCCCGTGCGCTAGACATGAGGCATGAACCTGATCCTCCTCGCCGGACGGGCCCTGTTCGCGGCCTACTTCGTCGTCGATGGTGCCGACCGCGCCGGACGCACGCCGGAGCAACTGTCGTCCGCCCAAGACACCCTCGACGCGTGGCTGCCGCGGCTGCGCCGCGTCGTCCCGCCGCGCCTGGCCGACCGCGTGCCGGCTGACGCCGCAACGTGGATGAAAGCCCTGGGCGGCCTCGAGATCGCGGCCGGCGTCTGCTACGGGCTGAACGTCCTGCCGCGTCCCGCCGCGGCCGTCCTCGCCGCCGCCAGCCTGCCGGCCGCCGCCACCGGCCTGCTCACGTCCGACCCCGCGAGGGGGCGCGAGGCCGCGACGCACGGGCTGGCCCTGCTCGGGGCCGCGATCGTCGCCACCCAGGAGGTGCCGCGCCCGACGCTGCTGCGGCGCCTCGCCCGCGCCTCGCGGGCGGTGACGCTCCCCGTCCGCGCCCCGCTGCATGTCGTCGCCATCGTCCGGCGCGCCGTCCCGAAGGCGGCGTGAGCTGAACACGCCGCCAACCCCGTGGCCCGCGCCGCACGCGACGCGGCCCCTTGCGGCGCGCGTTCCCGTGCCCGGCAGCAAATCGCTGACGAACCGGGCGGTACTGCTCGCGGCGCTCGCCGACGGCCCCGGGCTCGTGACGGGCGTGCCGGACTCGCGCGACACGCAGCTCATGACGACGGGACTGGCTGCCCTCGGCACCCGCATCGACGATCTCGGGGGTGGGACGCGGCGGATCACGCCCCCGGAGCGGCCGACGCCCGCACCGGACGGGATCGACTGTGGGTTGGCCGGCACCGTGATGCGTTTCCTGCCGCCCGTCGCCGCGCTGGCACCCGGCACGACCCGCTTCACCGGCGACCCACGGGCGTCCCAGCGTCCGCTCCGCCCGCTGCTGGACGCCCTGGAGCAGCTGGGCGTCCGGATCGCGAGCGCGACCGGCTCCGTGCCGTTCACGCTGGAGGCGCCGGCCGGCCTCGGCGGGCCGCAGGCGAGCATCGACGCCAGCACCTCGAGCCAGTTCGTCTCCGGTCTGCTGCTCGCGGCGGCCCGCTTCCCGCACGGCCTGGACCTGCGCCACACCGGCGGCACCGTGCCGTCGGCGCCCCACATCGAGATGACGCTGCAGGCCCTGCGGGACCGGGGGGTGGACGCCGCCTGGCCCGAGCCGACTCGCTGGATCGTCCGTCCGGGCACGTTGCGCGCCCACGACGAGGCGATCGAGCCCGACCTGACCAACGCCGCCGCGTTCCTGGTCGCCGGCGTGCTCAGCCGCGGCTGGACCGAGGTGCCGGGGTGGCCCAAGGTGACGACCCAGCCGGGAGACGCTATCCGCGGCGTGCTGCGCGCCTTCGGTGCGCGCGCCGGCTTCGTCGACGATCCGGGCCAGGGCACCGGTCAGGGCGTCGTGCGCGCCTCCTGGGCCGGAGGCCTGCGCGGGATCGACCTGGATCTGCACGACGCCAGCGAGCTCACCCCAGTCGTCGCAGGGCTGGCTGCGTTCGCCGAGGGCGTAACCACGATCCGTGGTGTCGGCCACATCCGCGGCCACGAGACGGACCGGATCGCCGCGATCACCGCCACGCTGCAGGCTGTCGGCGTGTCGGCGGAGCCAACGGCCGACGGCCTGGTCGTCCACGGCGCCGGCGCTGGGGCCGGCGTGCACGGAGCGCACCTGAAGACGTACGCCGACCACCGCATGGCGCACCTCGGCGCGCTGCTCGGCCTGGTCGTGCCAGGCGTGACCCTGGACGACGTCGGCGCGACGGCGAAGACGATGCCCGACTTCGCGGAGCGATGGGCCGCGATGCTGGCCGGGGAGCCCCGATGAGCCCGGTCGTACGGGGCCGGCGCGGCGAGTCGTTCGACGACACCGCCGACGCGGCCGTGTTCGATCGCCCCCGCCGGGGCAGCCGCGCCCGCACGAAGGACCGTCCCGACCATTCCGGGGCACCGCTGGGCCGCGTGCTCGGCGTCGACCGCGGACGCTTCGAGGTGCGCCTCGACGGGCGGACGCTGCGCGCGGTGAAGGCCCGCGAGCTGGGGCGCAAGGGCGTGATCGTCGGGGACCTCGCCCGGCTCGTCGGGGACCTGAGCGGCGCGCCCGGCACGCTGGCGCGGATCGTCGGCGTGGCGCCCCGCACGACCGAGTTGCGGCGCACGGCCGACGACGCGGACCCAAGCGAGCGTCCCATCGTCGCCAACGCCGACCGGCTCCTGATCGTCACATCCCTGGCCGATCCCCCGCCCCGCCCCGCCATGATCGACCGCATCCTCGTCGCCGCCTACGATGCGGGCGTCTCCCCGATCCTCGGCCTCACGAAGGCCGACCTGGCCGACCCGGCCGATCTCGCCCGGCAGTACGCGGACCTGGACGTGCCCGTCGTCGTGCTGTGGCCCGGCGCGGATCTCACCCCGTTGCGGGACATGCTCCGCGGGCACCGCTGCGTGTTCGTCGGCCATTCCGGCGTCGGCAAGTCCACCCTGATCAACGCGCTCGTGCCGACGGCGGGACGCACCACCGGGGATGTGAACGATGTGACGGGACGCGGCCGCCACACGTCCACGTCGGCGGTCGCCATCGAGTTGCCCGGCGGCGACGGCTGGGTGATCGACACCCCGGGGGTGCGCAGTTTCGGCTTGTCGCACGTCCGGCTCGCCTCGGTTCTCGGGGCGTTCCCGGACCTGGCGGACCTCGCCGAAGACTGCCCCCGCGGCTGCCGCCACGAGACCGGCGCGGTGGACTGCGCCTTCGACGAGGCCGTGGCGGACGGGCGGCTCGATGCGGCCCGGCTGGTCTCGCTGCGGCGCATCCTGCTCGCGGTCGCGGACCAGCCGCTGCTCAGCTAGACGGCGCGTCGGTGCGGTCTGGCCCGCGGCGCGGTGCCGGCTTGGGTAACGTGGGACGCATGAGCAGCGCAAACGGCTACACCGACGACCTGCGGCTGGCGCACCTGCTGGCCAACGACGCCGACTCGATCGCCATGAGCCGGTTCAAGGCCGCCGATCTGTCGGTGACGGTCAAGCCCGACGCGACCGCCGTGACGGACGCCGACAAGGCCGTCGAGACGGCTCTGCGCAAGACGCTGGCGACGGCCCGTCCCCGCGACGCCGTGCACGGCGAGGAGCAGGAGGACACGGGCTGGGGGCCGCGGCGCTGGGTCATCGACCCGATCGACGGCACCGCCAACTACCTGCGCGGCGTGCCCGTGTGGGCGACGCTGATCGGCCTGATGGTGGACGGCCGGGTGCGCGTCGGCGTGGTGAGCGCGCCCGCGCTGGGACGCCGCTGGTGGGCGGCCGAAGGCCAGGGCGCCTTCACCGGCAAGACCCTGTTCCACGGCCAGCGCCTTCATGCGTCCGGGGTCGCCGAGGTCGGCGACGCGTTCCTGTCGTACTCGAGCATCGGCGGCTGGATGGACACCCCGCGCGCCCGGGCGTTCGCCAACCTGCTGCACGACTGCGGCCGCACGCGCGCGTTCGGCGACTTCTGGAGCTACATGCTGGTCGCGGAGGGCGTGGTCGACCTCGCGTGCGAACCCCAGTTGGCGCTCCATGACATGGCGGCCCTCGACGTGATCGTGCGCGAGGCGGGGGGACGCTTCACGAATCTCGACGGCGACCCGGGTCCCGTCGGTCCGGGCGCGCTGGCCACGAACGGCGTGCTGCACGACGACGTGGTGGCCCGGCTCGCCCCCGATCCGCGCTGAGGCCCCCCCGGCGCGGGGCTTCTACGCGGCGGCGTCGAGGACGCGGACGCGGATGGTCCCCGGGATCGCTTGCAGGTTGTCCAGAAGGCCGGGCTCGGCGCTGGTGACATCGGTCACGACGTAGCCGATCGGCCCCGCCGTGGACAGCGCCTGGTAGGCGATGTTCGCCTGGTGGGCCGACAGGACGGCGTTGAGGTGGGCCAGCACGCCCGGCACGTTCTCGTGGATGTGCATGACGCGGTGCCCCTGCTGGGGCGGGGTGGCGACCTGCGGCAGGTTCACGCTCATCACCGTCGAGCCGGTCGCCAGGTAGTCGGCGAGTTTCGTCGCGACGAAGTGGCCGATGTCCACCTGCGCCTCCATCGTCGACCCGCCGATGTGCGGCGTGAGGATCGTGTTGGGGATGCCCTGCAGCGGCGTCGTGAAGCGGTCGCCGGCGTTCTTCGGTTCGGTCGGGAACACGTCGACGGCCGCGCCGGCGATGTGCCCGCTGCGCAGGTTGTCCGCCAGGGCGTCCACGTCCACGACGAAGCCCCGGCTCAGGTTCAGGAACTGGGCCCGTGGCTTCATCAGGGAAAACTCCCGCGCCCCGAAGAAGCCGGCGTTCTCGGGACGTCCGTCCACGTGCAGCGTCACCGTGTCGGCCTTCGCGAGCAGTTCCTCCAGCGTGGCGCACCGCTGGGCGTTCCCGAGGGCCAGCTTGTCGGCCACGTCGTAGAACAGGATGCGCATCCCGAACGCCTCGGCGACGACCGACAGCTGGGAGCCGATGTTGCCGTAGCCGACGATGCCGAGGGTACGGCCGCGCACCTCGTGCGCGCCGATCGCCGACTTGTCCCACGCCCCGTCCTGGGTTGCGTTCGTCTTCTCGACCAGGCGGCGAGCCAGCGCGATGATCTCGCACAGCACCAGTTCGACGACGCTGCGCGTGTTCGAGTAGGGGGCGTTGAAGCAGGCGATGCCCCGCCGGGCGGCCGCGTCCAGGTCGATCTGGTTCGTGCCGATGCAGAACGCCCCGATCGCCTGGAGGGACGGTGGCGCCGCCGCGATGACCGCCTCCGTCACCTTCGTGTTGGAGCGGATGCCGAGGACGGACACCCCGTCCAGCGCCGCGACAAGGTCGTCGACCGACAGCGAGCCCTTCGCGGTGACCACGTCGAGACCCGCCTGGGCGAGGATCGGCGTGGCGTCGGCGTGGATGTTCTCAAGCAGCAGGGCCTTCATGCCGACTCATCTTAGGCGTGCGGGCCAGACCTGCCCCCGTGGGGTCTCACGCCGCCAGGCACGACGGGCCGAGCAACGCCTTCAGATCGGCCATGAGCGGTTGTGAGGCGGTGACACGCAGGGCGTCCTCCAACCGGAACATCACGGAGCGGCCCGGGCTGGTGAGGCGCAGCTGCACCTCCGTCACCCCCGGATGGGCGCCGAGCACCGCCTTCAGGCTGTCGACGACCGGGGGCGTGCACCGCGTCGTGGGCAGCGAGATGACAACGGGGCCGGACCGGTCCGCGGTCACCTCCGGGAACGACACCTCGGACGCGGCCAGCTCGACCCCCTCGTCCCGCACGTTCAGGCGGCCCTTGATGCGCACGACCGCGTCGGGTGCCAGCTGGACGGCGCACTGGTCGTACACCTTCGGGTAGACCATCACGGGCACCGCGGCGTCCAGGTCCTCCACCTGGATGATCGCCCACACCGACCCGGCCTTCGTCTGCTTGCGCTGCACCTGCGTCACCATGCCGCAGATCGTGACGCTCCCCTCGCCCGCGTCGGCGACCGCCGGCAGCTGGTCGATGCGCACGCTCCGCTGGGCGGCGAGCATCCGCTCCAGCCCCCGCAGCGGGTGGTCGGACACGTACAGACCCAGCATCTCGCGCTCGAACGCGAGCTTGGTCATCTTCTCCCACTCCGGCACGTCCGGCACCGGCGGGCCGTGGAACACGGGGCTGGACGAGGCGCCCCCGGGGGCGGCGAACAGATCGTCCTGGCCGCGCTCGGCGTTCCGCTTCATCGGCACGACGAGGTCGACGGCCTGCTCGAACACCTCCATGAGCGCCCGCCGGGCGTGCCCCAGCGAGTCGAACGCCCCGGCCTTGATCAGCGACTCCACGACCCGCTTGTTGCACACGACCGCCGGGGCGGCGTCGAGGAACTCGTAGAAGCTCGACACGGGGCCGTGCTCCTCGCGGGCCCCGACGATCCCGGCGACGACGTTGTCCCCCACGTTGCGCACCGCCGCGAGCCCGAACCGGATGTCGTTGCCGACGGCCGTGAACGTCGCCGCCGAGGCGTTGATGTCCGGGGGCAGCACGTCGATGCCCATGCGGCGGCACTCGCCGAGATACAGCGCCAGCTTGTCGCGGTCCGTCTTCACCGACTCCAACAGGGCCGCCATGTACTCGACCGGGTGGTTCGCCTTCATGTAGGCCGTCCAGTACGACACCATGCCGTACGCCACCGTGTGCGACTTGTTGAACGCGTAGCCGCTGAACGGCACGAGGATGTCCCACAGGGCCTTGATCGCGCCGTCGGAGTAGCCGTTGGTCCGCATCGCCGAACTGAACGGCTCGTATTCGCGTGCCAGGACCTCGGGCTTCTTCTTGCCCATCGCCTTGCGCAGCAGGTCGGCGGCGCCGAGGGAGTAGCTGGCGACGCGCCGGGCGATCTGCTGCACCTGCTCCTGATAGACGATCAGGCCGTACGTCGGCGCGAGGATGTCGTCGAGCACGCCCGCGAACTCGGGATGGATCGGGGTGATCGGCTGCTTGCCGTTCTTGCGCAGGGCGTAATCGGTGTGGGCGTTCGCGGCCATCGGGCCGGGGCGGTACAGCGAGTTCACGGCGGAGATGTCGTCGAAGCTGTCCGGCTGCATCAGGCGCAGCAGTGAACGCATGCCGTCGGAGTCGAGCTGGAACACCCCGAGCGTCTCCGCGTTCGACAGGAGCTTGAACACGCCCGGGTCGTCCGGGTGCTGGGACAGGTCGTCCAGGTCGACGTCCACACCCCGGTTCGCCTGCAGGTTCGCGCGGGCGTCGTCGAGGATCGTCAGGTTGCGCAACCCGAGGAAGTCCATCTTGACCAGGCCCAACGCCTCCGAGGACCCCTGGTCGAACTGGGTGATGATCGCCCCGTCGCTCTCGCGGCGCATGATCGGGATCACGTCCTCCAGCGGCGCGCTCGACATGATCATGCCGCACGCGTGCACACCCCACTGCCGCTTCAGGCCCTCGATGCCCATCGCGGTCTCGACGACCTGGCGCACCTCCGGGTCGGTCTCGTACTGCTCCCGCAGCGGCGCGGCCTCCCCGAAGCGGTCGTGCTCGGGGTTGCCCATCATGTCGACGAGCGTGAACGGGTGGTCCTTGTCCTGTCCGGGCGGGGGGACGAGCTTCGTGATGCGGTCGCCGAGCGCGTACGGCTTGTCGAGCACCCGCGCGGCGTCCTTCACGGCCTGCTTGGCCATGATCGTGCCGTAGGTGACGATCTGGGCGACGTGGTCGGCGCCGTACTTGCGGGTCACGTAGTCGATCACGTCGCCGCGGCGGCGCTCGTCGAAATCCACGTCGAAGTCGGGCAGGCTCGGGCGCTCCGGGTTGAGGAACCGCTCGAACAGCAGGTCGTAGCGCAGCGGGTCGATCTCGGTGATGCGCATCGCGTACGCGACGATCGACCCGGCGCCCGACCCGCGGCCGGGCCCGACGCTGATGCCCTGCGCCTTGGCCCAGTTGACGTAGTCGGCGACCACGAGGAAGTACCCGGCGTAGTGCTTCTGGACGATCACGCCCATCTCGAGGTCGGCCCGTTCCCGCACGTGCGGCGGCAGCGGGTCGCCGTAGCGGGCCCGCAGGCCCCGCTCGGCCTCCTCGCGGAACCAGCTCTCCTCGGTGTGGCCGGCCGGGACGTCGAACTGGGGCATGTACCGTCCCAGTTCCTCCTCGAACACGACCTCGCAGCGCTCGGCGATCGCCAGGGTGTTGTCGCACGCCTCGGGCAGGTCGGCGAACAGGGCCCGCATCTGCTCGGGGGTCTTCAGGTAGTAGCCCGTGCCGTCGAACTTGAAGCGTTTCGCGTCGGACAGCCGCGAACCGCTGGACACGCACAGCAGGATGTCCTGGCTGGTCGCGTCCTCGGCCCGGACGTAGTGCAGGTCGTTCGTGGCCACCAGCGGTGCGCCGATGTCGCGGGCGAGGTCGAGCAGGCCCGTGCGGACCCGGTTCTCGATCGCCAGGCCGTGATCCATCAGTTCGACGAAGTAGTTGTCCCGCCCGAAGATGTCCTGGAACTCCCCCGCCGAGGCCACCGCCTCCTTGTACTTGCCGAGGCGCAGATACGTCTGGACCTCGCCCGACGGGCAGCCGGTCGTCGCGATCAGGCCCTCGTGGTAGCGGTGCAGCAACTCCCGGTCGGCACGCGGCTTGTAGAAGAACCCCTCCAGGCTCGACTTGCTCGACAGCCGGAACAGGTTGTGCATGCCCGCCGTCGTCTCGCTCCACAGCGTCATGTGCGTGTAGGCGCCGGAGGCGGCGACATCGTCGCCCGTGCCGTCGCCGAACTGGACCCGGCGCCGCTCCTGGCGGGGCGTGCCGGGCGTCAGGTACGCCTCCAGGCCGATGATCGGCTTCACGCCCAGCTTCCGCGCGGTCGCATAGAACTCGTACGCGCCGAACAGGTCGCCGTGGTCGGTGATCGCAAGGGCGGGCATCTCCAACTCGGCGGCCCGCCCCAGCAGATCCTTGACCCGCGCCGCACCGTCGAGCATCGAGTAGTCGGTGTGATTGTGCAGGTGCACGAAGCCGGACGGGCTCACGGTGTGGTCAGGCCTCCTTGCGGGATCGGGCGCCTCCCGGGTCTGGCCCGGACGGACGCGTGCCCTCCAGATTAGCCCGCCGTCCCGCCCCCGGATGACGCGACACCCGGGCCCCGGCTCCGGCCCTCGGACGAACCGTGCGGGAGCGGTTCGGCTATATTCGCTCATGGCCGGCGTGCGCTCCGGCCCCGATGCCCCAGGCCCTGAGGAGACCCACGTGCGACGAACCCCACCAGTGGCGGGACGGCTCATCGCCGTCGCGACGGGTGCGGTTCTGGCCGCGTCGCTGGCCGGCGCGCCGGCGCCCGCCTCGGCTGCGGTGACCGCTCCCTGCCCGGCGGCGATCCCCATGTGGTACCCCGCCGACACGCCCACCCCGGCGCCCACGGGTCCCTCGACCGCCGATCAGCCACGGGAAACCTCGCTCGGCTGGCTCGCCCCCGCCGGGCTGGCCACCGTCCTCGTCCTCGGCGCCGGCCTCGGCCTGCGAGCGTCCCGGCGCACCCGTCCCGCCGCCCTCACGGACGCGACGCCCGGCGGGACGACGTCATGACCGAGGCGCCGACCACGCCATCTGCGCCACGATGCGACCCAGGTCACGGTGGACGACCTGCGCCCGTCCCGGCTCCGCCCGCCTGAACTTGACACCCGACAGCACCAGCCCCTCGTCCGGGCTGCCCGACAACAACACGCCGGTGGTGGCCAGGTCGATGAGGGTCTGCATCACCGGCTCGTACATGTGCCGGGCGGCGCCGCCGGCACGTCGCGCGATCACGACGTGAAGCCCCACGTCGCCGCTCTGGGCCAGGAGCGGGGACAGCAGCGCGACCGGGTTGCCGGATGCGGTCGCCACCAGGTCGTAGTCGTCGATCAGCACCCACGCCTCGGGGCCGCTCCACCACGACCGTGCACGGAGCTGGTCCGCCGTGACATCGCGGCCCGGCAGGCGCGTCGTGAGGAACGCGGCCACGCCACCGAGCAGGTCCTGCGCGTCGTCGCGGGTCGCCATGTAGCCGCCACGGTAGTCCGCGGGGACTTCCCCGAGCATCGTGCGACGCAGGTCCACGACGAAGATCTGCGCCTGCTGCGGGGTTGACACACGCATGATCTCCTCCGTGAGCGAGCGAAGCATCGTGGTCTTGCCCGACTGGGCGTCGCCGAGCACCATGAGGTGGCGTTCCCCGGCCGGGTCGAACGTCAGCAGCCCGAGGTGGCTCTCCTCCTGGCCGAGGATGATCCGGGATTCGCCCACCGCCAACGCGCGGAGCTGGTCCAGGCCGATCCGCGCGGGCAGCACCTGCAGACGGGGTGCGGGCGCGCCCGACCAGGCCTGATCGATCGAGGCCAGGGCATCGGCCACGCCGGCCGCAAGCGTGGCCACGCGCTGGTCGTGATCGAGGCGTGGGAGGGCGACCAGCGCATGATGCCTGCCGGCCTGGCCACGGCCCGGGCGGCCCTCCGGCACGGCTAACGCGAGCGCACGGTCCAGCACCGTCGACGCCGGGTCGCCGAGGCGCAGTTCGAAGCGCCCGCCCATCACGTCGATCACGGCCTGCCGCAGGTCCATCCAGCGTCCCGACGACACGATGACGTGAACACCGAAGCCGAGGCCGCGTGCCGCGAGGGCCGCCACCGCCGCCTCATGGGTTTCGTGGTCGGCGCGCAACGTCGCCCAGTTGTCGACGACCAGGAAGACGTCGCCGTGGCCGTCGTCCAGTTCGCCCCGCGCCCGACGCGCCCGATACGCGGCCATCGAGTCGATGCGGTGTTCACGGAAGAACGCCTCACGCCGGTCCATGATGTCGGTCACCTCGGCGATCAACCGGACGAGAACGGCAGGCTGGTCGCGGGTGACGACGGCCGCGACATGGGGTGCGCCGTCGAACGGCAGGAACGTGCCACCGCCGAAGTCGATGACGTAGAACTGGGCCTCGCGCGAGGTGCGGGTCGCGCACACGCCCAGCACGAGCGAACGCAGGAACGTCGACTTGCCGCTCAGAGGCCCCCCGATGACGGCCACATTCCCGCCGGCGCCCGACAGGTCGAACACGAGGGGCTCGCGGCGCTGCTCCAGTGGCACGTCGACCAGGCCGACCGGCACGATCAGCGGCCCCCGCTCCCGCCACTGTTTCGACACCAATCCGAGCACCGGGTCGACGGCCACGTCGCCCAGCACCATGTCCATCGTGGCGGGTATCTCCAGCGGCGGCAGCCACACCTGGTGCGCCTTCGGTCCCTCCCCTGCCATCAGGGCGACACCGATGGCCATCTGGGTCATGCCGCGCCAGCGCTCGTCGGCGTCGGGCATGGCCCGGCGGGCGCCTTCGTCCGCCCCGCGTCCGGGTGCGGGTGGGGTGCGCACCTCCGGCGGTGGTGGCGGGTCATCGGCGCCGAACCCGGCAGGCGGGGGCAGGTGGACGGGCGCAGACGTGAACGGTACGACGGTCCGGATGGGGGCGGCGGCGGGGCGTGCCTCTTGTGCGGCCTGGACGGCCCGGGCGGTCGGCGGGGCTGCGACGTAACACGCCCGGAAGCGGATCAGCTGGTCGGTGCCCGGCTTCAGGTACCCGACGCCGGGCAACGGCGGCAGTGCGTAGGCGGCCTCGTTGCCGAGCACCGTCTTGGACTCGGCGGCAGAGAACGTGCGTAGGCCGATGCGGTAGGACAGGTGCGAGTCCAGGCCCTTCAGCTTGTTCTCCTCCAGCCGTTGCGACGACAGCAGCAGATGGATCGACAGGGACCGTCCGACCCGTCCGATCTGGACGAACACGTCGATGAACTCCGGCTTGGCGCTCAACAGTTCGGAGAACTCGTCCAGGATGATGAACAGTGCCGGCAGCGGCGGACCCTGGTGCTCGCCGGCCAGCCGGGCCGCCTCGTACTCGGTGACGCTGGCCAGGTTGCCCGCGCGGCTCAGCAGTTCGTACCGCCGGGTGATCTCGCCCTTGAGGGCGTCGGCCATGCGGTCGACCAGCCCCAGGTCGGATTCGAGGTTGGAGATCATCGCCGAGACGTGCGGCAGGTCGGCCATGCCGCCGAACGTCGCGCCGCCCTTGAAGTCGACGAGCACGAAGTTCAACTGCTCGGGGGAATGCGTCAGCGCGAGCGCGAGAACGAGCGTCCGCAGCACCTCCGACTTGCCCGAGCCGGTCGCGCCGACGAGCAGACCGTGGGGACCCATGCCGCCCTGCGCGGATTCCTTGATGTCCAGGAGCACGGGAATGCCCTCGGGGGTCACGCCGAACGGCACCCGCAGCAGGTCGTGCCCGGTGCGCCGGGGCCAGTCCCGGGCGGGCGTGAAGTCGCGGACGTCACCGAGGCCGAGCAGCTCGGCCAGGTCGGCGCTGCGTTTCGGATCGGCCAAGCCGACGGCGGCCACCGTGTCGTCCGGACGTTCGGCGCCCGTCCACGGTGTCAGCCGGCGGGCCACCGCCTCGGCCTCCGTGACGGTCATGGCGTCGGCGACGCCGCCGAGCGGCGGCTTCCCGGCGAGGATGACGTCGACGCGGTCGTCGACCTGGCCGGGGCTGCTGGGGCGGCACACGAGCCGTCCCGTCGTCGCGGAGGTGGCCATGCCCCACGTCACCATGAGCGGCAGCACGGTCACGCCGACAGCACCCTCCACCGAACCGAGACGGGTGGACACGGGCAGGTCCGCGTCGTCGACGACGAGCAGCAGATGGGGCCAGGCGGTCGTCGCCGTGCGCGGGGCGAACGTGGGGCGTGTGGCGATGTCGTCGCCCAGCATGGCGGCCAAGTCTTCGAACCGGGAGTTCACGAGCCGGGCGGGGCCGGCGTCGTCGATCACCTCGTCTGAGCGGGCGTGCGGCAGCCATTTCACCCAGTCCCATTCGGGCCGGACCCGTTCGGAGCACAACACGGCGATCTTGAGCAGATCGGGCGACACGAAGGTGGCCAGGTGCGCGATGAGTGCCCGGACGAGTGGCCGGGCCACCCCGAGGTCACCGATCGCTTCCAGGTGGGCCAGCGGCCCCAAGTCCACACCGAGGGGCAGCCCCTCCACGATGCTGTGGGTCGCCACGAAACTGTTCAACGCCGAGTAGCACACGGGGTCCGGGTCGGCCAGCGGCGCCATCTCGGGCACGACGAGTTCCATCGACAGGTGCTGGTCGGCGACGCCGACGCGCGCCCGCAGCAGCGTGGTCGAGCTGGCATCCCGCTCCCACACGCGCACCCCCTGGGCCGCGACGAGGACGAGCGAAGTCGGCGGCGGCATGTCCCACACCGTCGCCCGCCGCTGCAGCTCGGCGGCCGACCGCACGGTCGCGCGCGTCTCGGCCAGGTACGCGAGATACTCCCGCCGCATCGTCATGACCTTGTCACGGTGGGAACTGATCTGCCGGTACAGGTTGATCCCTGCCATGCCGAGCATCGCCACGACCATGGCGGCGCTGGTCAGCAGGCTGGTCAGTTTCGTCGAGTTGCTCACCGCCATGAACACCATGACGCCCATCGAGCCCATCATCGGCAGAAGCGTGGACAGTACGTTGCCCATGCCCTGACTGGTCTCCTTGTTGGGCGGGACTTCCAGGGTGATGTCGCCTCCGGGCATGACCGGCACGGCCACGATTGCGGTGTCGACGGGCATGATGGTCACGGGCAGGGCCTCCTGGAGGGGATAGCCGGGGATGGTGGATAGCATAGCCAGTGGAGCGATCCCCCGCCGCGACGGGCGTCCGTCGAACCCCGCAGCGCGGTCCTCGGGGGATCTGCCGGCGGAGGGGGACGATGGCGGACGCGCGCGTCACGATCACGGTGGTCGGCCCGGGGGGCGAGACCGACGTGGCCGTCGTGCCGCTGACGGCGATATCGGAGGTCGTCGCCACGGTCCAGCCACAGTTTCGTGGTCGGGTCGGCCTGAGCTCTGGGACGCTGGCGGCGCCTTGGGGACGGATCGGTCCGGACGTCCGCGCGGGCACGGTCCTGACGTTGCTGCCAGGTGACGGCGCCGAGGCGGTGCGTCTGGCGCAGGCCCGCGCCCACACCGATCACGAGGAGCCCCGCCGCGCGTTCCTGCGGGCGGGCGTGTGGACGCTGGGGGCCGCGCTCGTCGTGTCGTCCTGGGTGATGGCCCTCGCTCGGTCTGGTGGGGCGCAGGATGGGGTCGCATGGGCACAGACAGGCGTTGCCACAGTCGTGGCCGTGGGGCTGCTGGTCTGGGCGCTGGGCGCGGGCACGTCCCCCTCGGAATCGGACGAGGCGCCGGGGCCGGCCGTACGTGCCGGCCTGGCCTGGGGACTCGGCTGGGCGCCGGCCGGCGGCGTCCTCGTGGGCGGCGCGCTGGGACGGGTCGTCGCCCAGGCTCTTGCCTTGACGCCGCCTGTCGGCGCCGCCGTGTCGGCCTGGTTGGTGACTGTTCTCGGCGTGCTCGTCTGGGTCTGGCACCCGCACGTGGTCCGGCGGACCGCTGCGTGGGCCGCGGGGCTTGCCGCCGCGGTCGTCACGGCGACCGTCCTGCTCCCCGGCGGCCCTGGCCTCGTCGTGCCGGGCGTCGTGGCGGTCCTGTCGGTGCTCGTCGTGATCGCCCCCCGGGCCGCCCCCCAGGTTCCGGATGACCAGTTGGTGAACGTGCCGCTGCTGCTCACGTCCGCCCCGCAGGCCCGCGGCGCAGCTCTCCGCCGCCCCGGCGCCGTGACGCGACCGCGCGTGAACCTCCTGGTCAGCGAGGCGAACACGATGTGGTCTGTCGTGGCGTCCCTCGCTGCCGCCGGCATCGCCGTCGCCACCTGGCCGCTGACCGCGACCGCGTCGCCGGCCGGACGCGACGGCTGGTCGGCCCTGGTCATGCTGGTGGCGGCCATGCTCATTCTGGCGTTTGCCCCGGCCGCTTCGACGCTGCCCGTCGTGAGGGCGGTCCCGCGCCTCGCCGCCGTCGCGATCGTCGTCGAATGGGCGCTGAACCCTCATGGAGCTTTCGGGGCACTGCCCGGCTGGGCTGTCATGGCCGGGCTCACCGGGCTGGCACTTGTCGTGCTGGGAGCCACCTGGGCCTCAACCCGTCCCCAGGGCGCCCCCCTGCTCGGCCGGGCCGGTGATGTGGCGCTCGTCCTTGCCGAAATGGCGGTCATCCCCGCGGCCATCCTGGCCTCCGGCCTGTTCGACCTCATCTGGCACGCGGTCTGGTGATCGATCCTGTGACGGGTGGGAGCCTATGTGCTCTGGGGCGGGGCGTCGGCTGTAGCAGGCCGCGATCGAGCATGTCGGTCATGCCCCGCATAGTGGTGTAGGGGGGTGATCGGGCCGGGTCCGGCGTGTTGGCTGGATGTGGGGGCGGTCACCGCGTGATTCTTCGAGAAGAACAG
>JGI20166J26741_11200003_pt1 | contig 27926 bp, 26 predicted proteins | sample TergutCu122P5_FD_26741 | JGI IMG/M metagenome (IMG submission 26741)
CGTCTGCCAGTCCTGCTCGCTGCACCCGCTCTGCCAGCAGGCAGGCGAACTCTTCGGCGGGCGTCTCGCGCAGATAGACGCCGTTCATCCAGGTCAGTTTCGCGAAGTCGAAGATCGCCGGGTTCTTCGAGATGCGATCCAGGCTGAAGCGCGTCTTCAGAGTCTCGGCGTCGATGATCGTCGTCTCGCCATCCAGGCTCCAGCCCAAAAGCGCCAGGTAGTTCAGCAGAGCTGCGGGCAGGTAGCCCTCGTCCGCGTAGTCCTCGACGCCGGTTGCGCCGTGGCGCTTCGAGAGCTTCTTGCCGTCCGGACCCCAGATCATTGACAGGTGCGCGAAGGTCGGAATCGGCGCGCCAAGGCCCTCCAGTACCAGGATCTGCTTGGGTGTGTTACTCACATGGTCGTCGCCCCGGATAACGTGCGTGATGGCCATCTCCGCGTCATCGACGATGCTCGCGAAGTTATAGGTGGGGCTGCCGTCGCTGCGCATCAGTACGAAGTCGTCGATGGCCTCAGCCGGAAACTCCGTGTGGTCGCGCACGGCGTCATCGAAGGCGACCGGGCCATGACCGGCCGGGATCTTCAGCCTCCAGGCGAAGGGCTCGCCGGCCTCAGCGCGCGCCTGAGACTGCTCGTCAGTGAGCGCGCGACAGGTCCCATCGTAGCCGGAGAACCCGCCCTTAGCCCGCGCTGCCTCACGGCGTTCTGCGAGCTCTTCGGGCGAGCAGAAACACCGGTAGGCCCAGCCGCGCTCGCGCAGCGTCTCCAGCGCGCGGACGTAGCTCTCAGCGCGCTGAGTCTGAAAGTAGGGGCCGAAGTCGCCGCCGACGCGGGGCCCTTCGTCCCAGTCCACACCCAGCCACTCCAGGCCGCGCATGATCTGGGCAATGTTTTCCGGGGTCGAGCGCTCTGGGTCAGTGTCGTCGATACGCAGAATGAAGCTGCCTTCGCAGCTGCGGGCAAAAGCCCAGTTGTAGATGGCCGTGCGCGCGCCGCCCAGGTGCAGAGAGCCGGTGGGCGAGGGGGCGAAGCGCACCCGCGCGCGATGCGCTTCGTTTACGGCATGTTCAAGAGACATAAAACCTCAGTTCTTCTCCTGTTCTACGACTTCTTCCCAGGGTATAAGACCCTTTTGAAGCTTTTCAAAGCGGTCGTTGAAGGCATCGATCATTGCAAGCGAAGATCCCAACATGTCGTCGATCATCTCGCGGCCAACGATACTATCGGCATAGGTCTGGCCCACGCGGTAGAATGTCTCGCCGTTTTCTGGTTTGACTGTCCAGCAGCCGTCATACAGTTTCAATGTCACCGCGCAAGCCGCGCGACAAGCTTCTTCGATCTGCTCAGGGGCGAAGTTGAACGGTAAAAACGAATACAGGATAACCGACTGATTGTCAGGATAGACGCGGATGGTGATAGGCGCATCAAGGTCATCGGTAGTGAACCCGGTGTCAAGTTGGAAGTTTTCTTTGTCGACATCATAGCGGTAACTTTTGCTATCAAAAAAGTCCGTAACTGCAGCAAAGATCTGCTCAGCTTGAGTTTTATTATCGTCAGCCATCGTCTAGTCCTCCTTATTGTCCTCAGCGAATAGCTGCTCATAGGTGATCATGTCGCGATCATAGAGGAACAACTTCTCATTGTATTCATCGGCCGCGTCAAAGCAACACTGCAGAAGCTTGCGATAGGCGCCCTGACCGAGCATACTGCCGTTATAGCTCTGTGAGACCATATAGCGCACGCGCCCGGTTTGTTCGTCCATGAGCATGAAACCCAGCAGGAACTGCTTGTTGATCTCGTTGAGCGCGGTGGCGATTTTAGCCCTGTTTTTTCCTGTCAGGCAATAGGGCATGACCGAAGCGAAACTCACCTGATATGACTGCGGCCACATCTGAACATCGATCCGGATGTCAAGGTCATCGCTTAGCCAGTAGAAGTCAAGGTGATAGTCCGCATCAAACCTGTTATAGTTGATCTCATCAGCATCCAGAGTGTCGCAGATCGCCCGGAAGACCTGGTCGGCTTCCTTCTTTATGGCAGGATCCAGCTCTTTGGTATCAGCCATAGTCACTTCCTTCCTCTCGGTTTTCTTCTTGTGTCGTATCCATACCTTTACTACCGTACCTGAACTACTGCTGGCATGCGCGCCAGCTCAACCTTATCTCATAAAACCAACATGCGATTCGTGGCGCGACGCCACCTCTGCGAATTCGCGCTCGCCGCTTGCCAACTCAAAGTCGTTCTTATTCAGGATCAGCTCGCTGCCTGCCGCAAACTGCTCACGCAGAACCGCCTTACCCCAGGTTCGCTCAAAGAGGTTGCGCACGAAGCGCGCGTTGCTGAACTCTTTGGCCGTAATCGCGTCGTCATTAAGCGCCAGGAAATACTTGTGCGCCGCCTCCGCAAAGGCGTCGTCATACTTGAGCAGATCGTGCGCGCTTCCCTCCACGAGCGACATAAATATCCCATACAGATCCTCGCGCCCATAGTTGGAGAACTCCAGGAGATAGGGCATGCGGCTTTCCAGCCCTGCGTTACCCCGCATAAGTGTGGCCATCTCGTCGGTGTAGCCCGCCATGATGACGACGAAGTCGTTGCGATGGTTCTCCATCTCTGAAATCAGCGTATCAAGCGCCTCGCGCCCATAGTCATAGCTGCTGTCATCACCACGGAAGAGCGAGTAGGCTTCGTCAATGAATATCACTGATCCGTAGGCATCGCGGCACATGCTTGCGGTCTTCGGGGCGGTTTCTCCCACATAACGACCGCAGAAATCGCGCCCGTTGTACTCGAAAAAGTCACCGTTACGCAAAACGCCTTTCTCTTTAAGCAGCTTACCGACGATACGGGCCACAGTCGTCTTGCCCGTACCGGGATTGCCCACAAAACGCATGTGGATGCTGGGGGAGGCGAGCTCGCCATGCGAGAGCGAGGTCTCGACCTGGGCAATGATTTCCCGCACCCGCTGTTTGATCGTATTCATGCCTACGAGCGCATCAAGCTGTTCGAAGCCGCTGAGCGTATCGGACTTGACATCCTTGGCAAGCGCGCTGATGTCGTCTGCCATGATCTCCGTGTCGTCGCGCCCCTTCTTGGCGTTTGCAAGAAGCTTGTGGTAGATCATGTCATTGACGATCTTGCCTACGGTGTCTATACCATAGAAACGCCCGTCACTTTTCTCCTCGCTGACCCGCGCCTCAAAGATCGACGCCGCCTTCTCATCAAGCGTAAAACCATAGTTTTTCAGCTGTGAGCGGGCGCACTCCAGCAGTTCCTCCTTGCTGAAGGGGACAATCGAGACTGTTCGCAGCAAAAGTATATCGCTGATGTCGTCAGCCAGCTTGTTGAGCACCGCTTTCTCTACAAACGGCACCCGGAACACCACGATGGCGCCAGACGGTTTCTTCGTAATGTCTTTGAGCAACTCACGAAACGCCGGATCATCGGTGGCGCCCATCCACTCGCGAATGTCGAGGCAGACGATGCGGCCGCCGTCCTTCGGCAGCGTCTTAATGGCATCGCGCGCGTCAGAGATACTCTTGTCCTGCGAGTTGACCTGACGAGAAAGCGTGAGCTCAAGCACAGGGTTTTTCGTGGTTGCCTTGAGCAGTTCGATGTCATCGAGCAGCTCAGAGAAAAGTTCCATAGAAGTAGTGAAGCCATAGCCCTCATTGACTGCGAACAGGTAACTGCGGGCGGTGAACGAATCATGGCGTCCGGTCTTGATGAACTGCGGAGCGATGAGCGCGCATTCCTCGGCCAACTGCTTGAATTCAGCGCCTCCCGCAAGATCCTGAATGCGCTGGAGGATGGGTTTTTCAGGTGGAACAGGCGTATCGTTCTCATCAGACTTTTTGGTTGAATTTTTTTCCAGAACCGATTTTTCTTCGGATTTGGCCTCTGTCTCATCAGCGGACGACTCAGACTCGCCTTTGTCTTCTTCCTCACTGACGGTGCAGGTGATAACCTTCTTAGGATCATCGATTTCAAAGTGCTTTCTGAGCAGTTCGTAGACCGAGTCGATCAGCGTATCTTCACTGAGATTCGGATTCTTGATAAGGAATTCACAGGAAGCGATGGCGGTCTTGGTGACCTCACTGTCAGGAGTTACGCTCGAGGAGAATTCAGAGGTAAGCACCTCAACGGGCGTGTGAGGCGCTTCTCGCTGAGACAACACCCAACTTTGATCAAGTTCCAGCTCAAGCTTACGGTTTTTCATAGAGCCTCCTTAGCTGCTGTGAAATTATTATCTCACCAAGGGGGAGCAGAGAGTGCAGGGACAAGGCCCCTCCACCTGCCCCTCTGCACGCCAACACGAAGGCGGGCGGCAAAACTGCCGCCTCCCCCTCGCGTTGCGAACGACCTCGGCCCACAAAGGCTGCTCCCCCTTGGGCGCGGTGAGGTCGTCGCAACGCTGAAACTATTATCTCTTACCTGCACGCAAGAAGAAAGTGATGCTATAGTGAACACATCATCAAGAGGCTGACGGGCCGCAAGGCTCGCCGGCAGTTGGATCGAGGGACCGAGCCCGACGACATCCCGGCAACCGACGCGCAAGAGCGCGCACGGTGCCCCATCTCGGCAGCAGAGGCTGGAAGATGACGACAGGCACAGACGCCCTCGCTCCAGCCGCGAGGGTTTTTTATTGCGCGCGAGCGCGAAGGAGGAAGACACCGTGGCACAGAATTATCTCTTCACATCCGAGAGTGTAACCGAAGGGCATCCTGACAAGATCTGCGATCAGATATCGGATGCGATCCTGGATGGCATCCTGGAAGACGAGATCCGCCGCGAAGAGCGCGAACCGGGTGGCCTGAAGCACGTGCGCTGTGCCTGCGAAGCCTTCACAACAACCGGTCTGGTTGTTGTAGGCGGCGAGATCCGTACGCGTGCCTATGTGGACGTAGACAGCACCGTGCGCCGTGTCATCAACGAAATCGGCTACAACGACGCGGCCTATGGCTTCGACTCGAAGACCTGCGGCGTGATCTCGACCCTGCATTCTCAGAGCCCCGACATCGCCATGGGCGTCGACGAGAGCTTTGAAGCGCAGCGCGGCGAGGCGTCTGATCCCCTTGAGAGCGTCGGCGCGGGAGATCAAGGTATGATGTTTGGCTATGCCTGTACGGACACCTCGCAGTTCATGCCCATGCCGATCTATCTGGCGCACCGTCTGGCCGAGCGCCTGACCGAAGTGCGCAAGAGCGGGCTGCTGGATTACCTGCGCCCCGACGGCAAAACTCAGGTTAGCGTACGCTATGAGAACGATCGTCCGGTTGCCGTGGAGAAGATACTGATCTCGTCCCAGCATGCCGACGGCGTCAACATTGAGGCGCAGATGAAACCCGACTTCATCGAGCAGATCATACGTCCGGTCTTTGCCGCGGAAGGCATCGAACACGACGCCGCCGAGATCTACGTAAACCCGACGGGGCGCTTCGTCATAGGAGGCCCGATGGGCGACTCCGGACTGACCGGACGCAAGATCATCGTCGACACCTACGGCGGCTTCGGGCGCCACGGCGGGGGAGCGTTTTCCGGCAAGGACTGCACGAAGGTGGACCGCTCGGCGGCCTATGCGGCGCGCTGGGTAGCCAAAAACGTCGTGGCTGCCGGTCTTGCGCGGCGCTGCGAGATCCAGCTGGCCTACGCCATCGGCGTGGCGCGCCCATTTTCACTCATGCTTAACACTTTTGGGACTGAAGAAGTAGCTGTCGATGTCATTGAAAAGGCAATTGGCGAGGTCTTCGACCTGCGCCCCGGCGCGATCATCCGCGACCTGGATCTACGCCGTCCGATCTTTCGTAAAACAGCCGCCTACGGCCACTTCGGCCGTCAGGAGGAGGGGTTTACCTGGGAGGCCTGCAACCGCATCGACGCCCTGAAAAACGCCGTATGACAGAGGGAACGGCCCCCTTTGTCACCGGTTAATCCTGTGCGCCGAGATAGGCGATGATGTCGTCGCTCTCGTAGAGGATCTCGCCGTCATGGCGCAGTGCGGGAACCTGGAGCTTACCGCCCAGGCTTCTCAGCTCGTCGGCGATTGTCGGGTCATGCGCGTCTTTCAGGGGGAGATCGACGTTGTTTCGCGCCATCCAGGCACGTACCTTCAGGCAGAACGGTCAAGTTTCAAAGATGTAGAGTTCCATGGGATTCTCCGATCGTGTGAGTATGCGAACGATTTCATCATAACACTGCCGCCCGTCACCGGCTCTCAGGCTCAGCTCTCCTGCTCTCAGGCTTACTTCAGCATAATCAGAAGACAAGCGCTGAAAGAGGGACAAAGACTCGTTGTCACCGAGTCTTGTCCGGGGTGGTTGGTATAATCGAAGCATGTTGATAGAGGTGTTACTTGATATCCCGGCGCGCGCGTTAGACGCGCCGTTTTCCTATAGCTGGACCGGCGGCGAGCCCTCGCCGGGGATCGGGGACTGCGTGCTGGTTGAATTCGGCACGCGTCCGGCGCTGGGCTATGTGGTCGGGATCAATCTCCTGGGGCAGGTAGGGGAGAAGACCAAACCGATCACCGAGATCCTGGTGTCGTCGGCTTTCGATGAGAAAGCGCTGCAGTTGGCAGCCTGGATGGCTTCGTACTACGCCGCGCCGCTCATCAGCTGCCTGCGCCTGTTCTTGGCGCCCGCCCTGTTGCCGCAATTGAAGAAGAACGCGGAAGGCGACTATCAGGTGGTCGTGCCGGCAAAACCACGTCAGCAGGCGCAAGGGGGAAAAGAGAACTCAGATGAAACCTCCCTTGAGGGCACAGGAGGCGCTCAGGGGGCTTCTAAAGACTTTGCGCGCATCATGACTGCCCTGAGGCCTGAAGGCCTGAGTCAGGAGCAGGAGAGCGCGCTCAGCGCGCTGCGCGAGGCGCTGATCTCCGGCAGTCCGCAGGCCTTCGTAATCGCGGGGGTGACCGGATCCGGCAAGACCGAGATCTACCTGCAGGCCATCGAGCAGGTGTTGGAGGCCGGCAAAACCGCACTGACGCTGGTGCCTGAGATTTCGCTGACGCCCCAGACCGTCGGGCGCTATCGCTCGCGCTTCGGGGATCGGGTCGCCGTGCTTCACTCGCGCCTGACGCCGCGCCAGCGCGCACGTGAGTTCGAACGCATCCGCACGAGCGCCGCTCCGGTGGTCGTCGGCGCTCGCTCGGCACTCTTTGCCCCGCACAGGAATCTGGGACTGATCGTCATCGATGAGGAGCATGACGGCTCCTACAAGCAAAACAACTCACCGCGCTATCACGCGCGCGAGGTCGCCGAGCAGCTGGCGCGACTTCACGGCGCGGTGCTGGTACTGGGCAGCGCCACCCCCTCGCTTGAAAGCCTGCAGGCCGCCCGGCAGGGGAGCAGTGCGACGCTCCCTTATACGAAGCTCACGCTGAAGCAACGGGTAAACGGACGCCCCCTGCCGCCGGTCACCGTCGTCGACCTGACGCGCGAGTTCGAGAGCGGCAACCGCTCGATGTTTTCGCGCCAGTTGAGCAGCGCGCTCAAACAGGTGCACGAGAGGGGAGAGAAGGCGTTGCTGCTGCTCAACCGGCGCGGATTCTCCTCGTTTCTGCTGTGCCGACAGTGCGGCTATGTGCCTCACTGTGAAAGCTGCTCGACCTCGCTCGCGTATCATGCGACCGACAACAGTCTGCGCTGCCACCAGTGCAACGCGATCCTTCCGGTGCCGGATCGTTGCCCTGAGTGCGACTCACCCTACCTGAAGAAATTCGGCATAGGAACCCAGCAGGTCGAAGAGGAGCTCAAAGGACTGATTCCCGACTGGCCCGTAGTGCGCATGGATCGTGATACGACCAGCGGCGCCCACGCGCACGAGGAGCTGCTGCGCGAATTCCAGGACCTGGAGAGCGGCGTGCTGGTCGGCACGCAGATGATCGCCAAGGGCCTGGATTTCCCGGATGTGACGCTCGTTGGCGTCGTCACCGCCGACATCACCTTGAACCTGCCGGACTTCCGCGCGCCTGAACGCACCTACCAACTGCTGGAACAGGTTGCAGGACGGGCGGGGCGCGACGTTTTGCCCGGCACGGTGATCGTGCAAACCTATCTGCCGGAGGAGTCGGCCATCGCGGCGGCGGCTCACCACGACGAGGAGCGACTTTATGGCGAAGAGCGACGGCTGCGCCAGAGCCTGCAGTATCCGCCTTACGGACATCTCTGCAACGTAGTGCTGACCTCAGCAGACAAGCAAAAGGTCGCAGACTATGCCGAAAACCTTGCGCGGGCACTACGGGCTGACGGGGATCTGGAACGTGCCGATGTCAGGATCCTGGGGCCGACGCCCTGCATCATAGAGCGCGCCAAGAAACTCTGGCGCTTCCATCTGGTACTCAAGTCTGGTCCGGAGACGACGCTGGGCCCGCTCGTCAAGGCCGCCCTGCAAGGAATGAAATCTGCAAAAGGCGTGAACATAGCCGTCGACGTCGACCCCTATGAGATGATGTGATAATGCAAGCGGGAACCAAAACAATGAGAAGTCTATCAGCCGTCATCTTCGACATGGACGGACTGATGTTTGATACCGAGCGCCTTGGGTGGCGTCTGCTCAACCAGGCGGGAGTTGAATTCGGCTGCAATCCGATAAGCATGGAGCGTTATACGCAGGCGATCGGAAAGACGCACACCGAGACCCGCAAGATATTCTCCGAGATGTGCGACCACGACTACGCGCTCTATAACGCGGTTGAGGCGCGCTTCTGGGCGCTTGACCGCGAGTATATCAGGCGGGCGGGTCCTCCGACGAAGCCCGGTCTGCGGGATCTTCTGCAAAGCCTCAAAGAGCGTGGGGTACCCTGCGCCCTGGCAAGTTCTACCCGAACCGAGCGGGTAGAGGAACATCTGAACGCGGCGGAAATAACAAGCTACTTCCAGGTCGTCGTCGGAGGCGAGCAGGCGCCTGCAAGCAAGCCAGACCCGGGGATATTCTTGTTAGCCGCCGAGCAGCTCGGGCAGCCGGCTCAGCGCTGCCTGGTGCTGGAAGACTCCTGCGCGGGCGTGCGAGCAGGCAGGAGCGCCGGCATGTATGTGATCATGGTGCCCGACATCGTCCAACCGACGCCCGAGATACGCGCAAAGGCCGACCTGGTACTTGAAAGCCTCACCGACGTGGAGCGCCTCATCGTCACCGGACGACTCAGCTTCTCGCCCACGTAGCACCCCTCAAAGGGGAGAACGCCTCTCAGGCAGCTGACTAAAAAATTAACATAATGTTTATTATCAGACATTTATGTTATGTTTGGAAACGTCTTGCAACCTTTCGGAGGCTTCATCGGTATTATAGGTGTAGTACTACGCATGGAAAGACTACGACAGTAAAGGTGTTGTTATGCCCACAGCCTGGTCGCCTGCAGATCTTCAGAACCTTGTTACCGTGTATCAGCCGGTCGTGTATCGTCTGGCGCTCAGCTACACACGCACGATCACCGATGCCGAAGACATCACACAAGAGGTCTTTCTGCGCCTGTTGAAAGCACATCCAAGCTTCACCGACGAAGAGCACCGGAAAGCCTGGCTTCTGCGCGTGACGATCAACTGCTGCAAGTCGCATCTGGGATCCTACTGGCGACGCAAGGTGAGCCAGTTCCCTGCGGAGAGCGGTAGTAATGATACTGAGATAGTAGTATTTAATGGGGAGCCTTCCCGTGAGAGGCGTTCGCCGGAGGCTATCCAGGAAGCTCACGAACAACAGGAGTCTGTGTTGAAGGCCGTGGCTCGCCTGCCCTGGAAGCAACGGGTTTGTATCCATCTCTTCTACTTTGAGGACGCCTCAATAGAGATGATCGCACAGGTCCTCAGCATGAAACCCAGCACCGTCAAATCCCATCTGTACCGCGCGCGCCTTACGCTCAAGGCGACGCTTAAGGAGGTCTACGATGAACTTTAGAGACCGTTATCGCCAGGAAATGAACCGCTCTACTCCGAGTCCTGAAAGTACCCAACAACTTCAGGCCGCTCTCCAGGCTGCCAAAAGGCCTAAAGCCTCCCAGCTCCGCCGCCTCCAGTGGGGCCTCGGCACGGCGGCGCTGTCCTGCGCGGCGCTGATCGCCGTAGTGGCGCTGTGGCAACCTTGGAACCGCCCGGTTCCTGCACCTCTGATAGCAGACGCCTCCGTTGCAACCAGCACCTCGCCGCAGCTACAGACGGGCGGCGCCAACTACAAGAACGTCATCGCCGTATACAAACGTCTGGCGCAGGAGGAAAAGGCCTATGATGAGCAGATGCGGCGAGATCTCAAAGGATCAGCAGCTACTAAAGAAAATGCAGTTACCGAATCGACAGGGTCCGAAGCAGCGCCTCAGATCTCCGATCCGCTCTTTTCGCAAGATACTGCCGCCAGGCCGACCGCACAGAGCGCACTGCCGGATTACTCCAACACGAACATCCAGGTCGAAGGTGTACAGGAGGCTGATATCGTCAAGACCGACGGTCGCTACCTCTACGCGCTGGGTTCAACCGGTCTGCGGATCATCAATCCGAATAACGGACATCCCCGCCTGCTCGGTACCCTCAGCTCTGAGAGCGACGCGAACGCGTTCTTCGACCTCTATGTCACCGGAGACCGGCTTATCGGTCTGCGTCGGGGCTACCTGGCCCCTGTCAACACGGAAGGAAACGTCCGCAGCGACTCCGGACCCTTGCGCCAGTCCAAGCCAAACGCGCCGACAAGCGCCCCGCAGTGCTCTCTGGCCGATGTGGTCACAGCCGTCATCTTCGACGTGAGCGATCCGGCGCATCCCCGCCGCCTCAACAGCATCAGCCAGAGCGGCAGCTACGTAAGTTCACGCATGATCGACACGAAGCTCTACCTCGTTACCACCGACTATCCTGACCCCTCCCCGCTTTACTACGGGAACAAACGCAGCTCCTGGACTGCTCCGCGCGTCTACAGCTCTACTGACCGCATCGTCCCTTTTACCGCAGAAAACGGCTCCCCCACCCTGCTTGACCCGAACGAGATCTCGATCTATCCCACCGCCCGGGATACCAATTACGCCGTGGCCTGCGCCCTTGAGACTGCCGGTGACGGCAGCCTGCTTTCACGGCGCTCGATCTTAGGCGGCGGATCGATGGTCTACGCCAGCCTTGATAACCTCTACGTGATCGGTGTGGACTACTTGGAGCAGCGTTCAAAGATCACCGACGCCAGCATGATCACGCGGATTGCCTTAGACGACGGCCGCTTAAGCGTCAAGGCGACAACGCGGGTGCCCGGCTGTGTCGATGACCAGTTCTCGCTTGACGAGTCCGCCGGGGTTCTGCGCGTAGTCACCAACGTCACCGGTTACCGCCGCCAAAGTCACGGCTGGCTTGAACCCACTGGCTCCCAAACGGTAACCAACGTGTACTGCCTGGACAGCGATCTGCGCGTCACCGGTAAGATCGAGGACATCGCGCCGGACGAGCGGGTTTACTCCTGCCGCTATGTGGGCGACTACGCTTACTTCGTGACCTTCCGCACGATGGATCCGCTCTTCACGGCAGACCTCAGCGACCCTGGCCATCCCCGGCTTGTGGGCGCGTTGAAGATCCCCGGATTCTCCGAGTATCTGCATCCCTGGTCGAAGACCGAACTCTTTGGCCTCGGCAGCACCGTCGTCGCCGGTCACGACGGCGGCGTCAGACAGGACAGTCTGAAGATCGCGATGTTTGACACGAGCGACCCGACCAACGTCAAGGTCAAGCACGAGATCACGATTCCCGGCAAGTACTACTCAGAGGCAAGCTACGACCATCATGCGATACTGATCAGCCCTGCGAAAAACCTGATCGCCTTTCCCGCAGATAACTCGTACCTGATTTATCGTTATGATAGGGACAAGGGCTTCACGAACGTCACCGAAGTGACTACCGTCTACTCCGATGACCGCATCGCAGTTCCGGAGGGAGCTCCGGAGAGCTATCTGCGCGGCCTGTTCATCAACGACTACTTCTACGTCCTTACGCCTGAGGCGATCGCCAGCTACCAGATGCCGGAATTTACAACGGTTGCCAGCGCCTACTTTGACGAACTGTAAGCGCGTCTTCGCTCAGAGAACGCCCGGGTCGCAGCCCGGGCGTTCTCCGGTTCAGATTCCCACGAGATAGGTATCCATGAAGCTTCTGACGCTCAGACTGTGCGACTGATCGGTAATCGAGGCCGCCAGACTCTCGGCCTCATCACGGCTCTTGAAGGCCCGCACCGCGCGTTTCAAGTCGCCTGTCGCCGCCGACACGATCTCAACGCGCCAGAGATCGCGTATTGCAATGTCCTCACCGCTGTGATCGCGGTAGAGGATGTCGTCGTGCCACTCAAGATCAAAGTCGTCGTAGGCGTCGAGACGCACGATACGCACCCGCCAGATATCGCAGGGCTGCTCCGGAGTCGGATCCGGCAAAACGCGCTGATCGTCGTCGTAGCGGTCGCTCATAGATACAGTCCTCCTGCCGTCTCGAGCACTTCAGTGTCCGCCCCATAAAAGCGCGCCGGACTCTTCAGCGCTTCAAGGGCCTTCTGGGTGTAGGCGCGCGCCTCCGGGTAGGCCTCAGCGTCGATCATAATGTGCCCATGGGAGCGTGCAGGGGCGCAAGCGATGAGCTGCTCTATCAGCCAGGCGCCGTCGCCTAAGGCGCGGGCGGCCGGTATGAGGCGTTTTGGCAGCGCCATCGTATCGGCTTCGTGGACGATGGCCTGCGCGCGAGCGCGTATATCTTCCGCAGAGAGTACCGTAAGCATGAACGAGGCCTGTTCGATCGCCTGACAAAAGCGCTCGAGCTCTTTTGCCCGGGTGATGAGGCTGGTTGCTTTAGCGGTATAGAGAAGGTTTTTTGCCATACGCGCTCTCCCAGGTAAGGACCGCGCGATTTACGGAAGGCGCACCGCACCGATGTACTCGGAGCGATAGCTGGAAACCTCACGCACGTTAGCGCCCGTGTAAGGCGCTTCGATCATCATGCCGTTTCCTGAATAGATTGTCACGTGATGGATGGTGCTGGGGTCGCTGGTATTCGTGGCGAAGAACATCAGATCGCCCGGCTTCAGCAGATCGCGCCTGCTTGCGGGGATGTAGCTTCCCACCCAGTACTGATCGCGGCTGGTACGCGGGATATTGATGCCGAGCTGACGATAGCAGTACTGCGCAAGACCCGAGCAGTCAAAGCCCGCAGGCGTCGTCCCGCCCCAGACGTAGGGCACGCCGATATATTTGCGCGCGATGTCAATGACTTCCGGGTGCCCCGCACCGAGCGCCGAAGGATTGAAGGGGCGCAAGGGCAAACCGATGCCGCCGCCGCCGCCGCTACTACTTGAACCGCCGCCTGACGACGAGGATCCGCCTCCTCCTGAGGATGAAGATCCGCCGGATGACGAGCCGCCGCCGCTGTTAGAGGGACGTGATCCGGAACCGGAGCTCGACTCGTTTTTCGCAGCAGCAGCGGCGGCTGCGGCCGCGGCCGCGGCACGACGCTGCGCCTCCTCGGCCTGCGCCTTCTGCTCCGCCGCGATGGCGTCCTTAACCTGTGAATTCAGGGAGTCGACGTAGCTTTTCTGCCTCACGATAAGACTTTGAACCTGCTGGAGATTTTCGAGTTCAGCCGCTTCCTGCTCTTCCTGGACGGCCTGCTGCTGCTTCAAGGTATACTGCGTATGCTCGATCTTGCTTCGCGTACTGCGAACGTTCTGAATCAGATCGGCATCGTTTTGCGAGATACGCGCCACGTAGTCGACGCGGGTAACAAACTCCTGAAAACTGTTCGCCCCCAGGATCATCGTAATGAAGGACTCGTCGCCGGTGCGATAGGTCGCCGCGGCGCGAAGATTCAACTGCTGCTGATACTGAGCCAGCTGCTCCTGAGCCTTGGAAAGCTCTTTCTGGCTCGCGGCGATCTTCTGCTTCGTCTCTTCGGTTTTCGCCTGCGCCTGGTAGTAATCTTCCGAAGCGCTCTCCATCTGCGTGGAAAGCGATTTCAATTGACTCTGCGCCGCCGCCGCCTGCTTCTTGAGATCCGATACGGAAGCGCTCTTCGCTTCTGCTGTCTTCGTATCGGTCGGCGCCGCTGACGCGACCGAAGGCACGACGCCACAGCTACTGATCAGCAGCAGGGCCGCACAAAGCGAAGTACAAAAACGTTTATAAAACAGTGACTTTTCCACATATATAGTATACTACGCTTCATAAAGTCTACACATGAGCGTAACCAAAGCGTATTTACAAGGTGATGAGGACTGAACAGGGGATGTCCGGCTCAAGCTGCGTGCGCCCGTGCAGAAAACTCAGCTCGATAAAAAACGAATAGCCCACCAGGGTGGCGCCGCAGCGGTGCACCAGACGGGATTTCGCTCCCGCAGTACCGCCGGTAGCCAGCACGTCGTCAACGATAAGCACCCGGTCGTCAGGCTTCAGCGCATCCTCGTGTATCTCAAGCTGGTTTTCCCCGTATTCAAGCACATAGGTCTCCGCGATGGTCTTATAGGGCAGCTTGCCCGGCTTGCGCGCCGGCACGAAGCCCGCGCCCAGAGCATAGGCAATGGTCGAGGCGAAGAAAAAGCCCCGCGCCTCAGCGCCGATGATCTTGGTCACTCTGCTCCCACGAAAGGGCGCGCACATCGCGTCGATAGCGGCCTTGAAGGCGGCGGCATCGTCCAAAAGCGGCGTGATGTCCTTGAAGCTTACGCCTGGCTTCGGCCAGTCTTCGATCGTACGGATATAGCTTTGAAAATCCATGGGTAACCTTTCTCAGAGCAGGTCGGTCAGTTTGTCGTGCAGGGCGCGATGGAACAGATTCGCCTTCAGAATGCGGGTATATTCATCGATAGCGTCGAGATGTTCTTTGAGCCGGGCGCGCGACTCCGGCGTCTTATGACGATAGGTCGGGCGGAGAAACTGCTCGTAGATCAGAGCTTCGCGATCCGCGAAGGTCACATACATGCGCAGATGACGCGGCTCGACTCCGACGCTGCGCAGACCCCAGGCCGCCCGAACGCAGTCGAGGTCGCTCCCGCTTACCCCCCGTCCCGAGGCGAGCTGTTCGGTAGCGATAATGCCGAAGTCCTGGAGCTCGCGGATGAAGCTTTCCGGCGCCTTGGTCAGGCGGGAGGCTTCGATCATGTCAAGCACGGCGGATACCGGCTGCGGGCGCGCCTCCGGGACGGTCCCCCGCGTGTTTCCCAGCAACGCTTCGATTTCAGGCACCTGCCCGCCCATTTCGTGTTCGCGCAGCTTTTTATTGATGACGGAAAGCGGCAGGAAATACTGCTCCTGCAGCCGCAGGATAAGGGTGATGCGCTCGACATCGGCAAGCGTGAACTGACGGTATCCGCTTTCAGTGCGGCCTGGCTCAATCAGCCCCTCGTCCTCAAGATAGCGTAACTTGGAAACCGAAAGATCAGTGAATTCGCGCTTGAGCCGCTGGACAACCTCTCCGATAGTCAGATAGCTGCTCACTACAGGCCGTTTTCCTCTGGACGACTGGTGAAAAGCAGGTGGAAGGTCCCTATCTGTATCTCATCACCTTCCTTCAGTTCGGCTGCGTCGACGACCTCCCCGTTTACATAGGTACCATTCAGCGAGCCGACGTCTTCAAGAGCAAACGAACCGTCTGCTTTCGTAATAACGGCGTGATCGCGCGAAACGGTCCGGTCATTTAAGAAGAGCTCCGAGCGAGGATCGCGGCCGATGCTCATCCGATCGCTCTCCAGATAGAAACACTCGCTCACATGGGGGCCTTTGGTCACCACCAGGCAGTAGGGACGCGCATGTTGCGGCATGCCGCAGACTTCAGTCGATTCTTTCGTGGCGGTGGTAACCGGAGAAAACGATGTGGTCGGCTGACGGATCTCCTCCAGGCAGGCGTCACAGATGCTTCCTTCGCCGGAAACGGACTTGCCGCACATGTCGCAGTTCATCGTCATCTCCTTTCCTTTCGTCCCGTGTTATTGCAGGCCTTCGCGCGCCTTTTCGATCTCTTCTCTGAAGGCCTCCAGCAGCTCGGGATCCGCAAGCAGTTGCTGCATCTTGATCGGATCTATCCGATTCTTGATATAGGGATCCTTCAGAATGTCAAACAGGTGGCGCCCCGCGTCCAACTCATCGATGATGTAGTTGATGGCGCGACGCTCAAGCACGCCGATCCCGAATTGATAGCCTGATTCACTGGTCTCAGGCTTTGACCGATCTTCGGATTTTGATGAACTCATTGCTGTGCCTCCTAAGAACAAAAGCTTCGTATAACTCTCAGTTGGGGACTGCGCGCCGCCCCTGCTTCATCCAGACGTCGCACCGGCGTGCTATGAGGCGCCTCATGCAACAGGCCTGCGTCTGTTTCCGCCTCCTTCACGATGGCCTTCAGTGCCCCTGCCAACGCGTCCAACGCGGCAAGAGGCTCAGTCTCGGTCGGCTCCAGCATCAGGGCCTCTTCAACGATCAGCGGGAAGTAGATCGTGGGCGGGTGAAAGCCGTAGTCAAGCAGGCGCTTCGCCACATCCAGCGTCGAGACGCCGTAGTGTTCTTTCAGCCGCGCCCCCGTCAGGACGAACTCGTGCATGCAGATGCGATCATAGGCCACCGGAAGCGTGTCGGCCAGCACGGCGCGCAGATAGTTCGCGGAAAGCACCGCTTGTTCGGCCACGGCGCGCAGGCCCTCGGCCCCCAGCGCCTTGATATAGGTGTAGGCGCGCACAAACACACCAAAGTTGCCCATATACGTGCGCATCCGTCCGATGCTCTTCTCTGGCGTCTGACGCCGGTAGTCCCCCGCTTCGGTTCGCGCTGCCACGGGCCCCGGCAGCCAGGGCGCAAGATCTGCGCTCACGCAGAGGGGGCCTGCCCCCGGGCCTCCCCCGCCATGCGGCGTGGAGAAGGTTTTGTGCAGGTTGATATGAAGCGCGTCGAAGCCCAGGTCGCCCGGACGCGCGATGCCCAGGATCGCGTTCAGGTTTGCTCCGTCACAGTAGGCAAAGGCCCCCACTTCATGCACCGCCGCCGTGATCTCAAGAATCTGGGGATCGAAGATCCCCACCGTATTCGGATTGGTGAGCATGAAGGCGGCCGTATCCTGATCCAGCGCCATGCGCAGGGCCTCCAGATCGACCAGTCCTTCTTTCGTTGACGGAATCGTCACCACTTCATAGCCTGCCATCGACACCGAAGCGGGATTCGTTCCGTGGGCGGTGTCGGGAAGGATGACCTTCTTGCGAGGGTTGCCCGCAGCGGTCAGCGCTGCGCGAAAGACCATCAGGGCGCTGTGTTCTCCATGCGCCCCGGCAGCCGGCTGCAGGCAGACGCCCGGCAGTCCGGAGATCGCGGCCAGATCCTGCTGGAGTTCATACATCAGCTGCAGCGCGCCTTGAACTGTCTTTTCGGGTTGCGCCGGATGCAGTTGAGCAAAACCTGGCAGGCGCGCCGTCTGCTCGTTGATACGCGGGTTGTACTTCATCGTACAGGAGCCCAGAGGGTAGGATCCCGTATCGACCCCGAAGTTCATGCGCGCCAGATGATCGTAATGACGCATGACTTCTATCTCGCTTACTTCGGGCAGGGCGGGCGGCGTAGAGCGCGCGTAGTCGCCAAACAGAGCCGCGGCCTTGACGCCTGCGACAGCGGCGGCGGGAACACCGACGCCACGCGCGGACGGACGGGACTGCTCATAGAGCGTCGGGCGGGGTCCGTGATCGCTGATAACTTCAGGCATGAGCGCTCACCTCCCTGACAAAGGCCTCCAGCTCTTCGTCGCTGCGCTTCTCGGTAACCGCTATCAAAAGGCCGGCGTCCCCCACCCGGATACCGGGCAGAATACCCGCGTCGATAAGCGCGTCGCAGACGCAGTCCAGCGCCTCGGCTCCCTTCCATTCAAGCAGAAATTCGTAGCCATAGCGCGCCTCGGGCTGTGGGTCGCTGAAGCGTCCCGTCGCCAGCAGCGCATCGTGCAGGCGGTGGGCCTTAGCGCAGGACGCCAGTGCGATGTCGCGCAGCCCCTGCGGCCCCGTCGCCGCCAGATAGGCCCCCGCGGCCAGCGCGTTTAAGGCATGATTGCTGCAGATATTCGACGTCGCTTTTTCACGACGGATGTGTTGCTCACGCGTGGCAAGCGTCAGCACATAGGCGGCGTGGCCGCAGGCGTCGGTCGTCTTACCGACCAGACGCCCCGGGATCTGGCGCATCACCGCTTCCTTGCAGGCAAAGATGCCGAGCCCTGGTCCCCCGAAACTCATGGCGTTTCCCAGGCACTGCGCCTCCCCCGTCGCGATGTCGGCGCCCAACTCGCCTGGTGACTTTACTACCGACAGCAAAAGCGGATTGCAGTCCACTACCGCCAGAGCGCCCATCTCGTGCGCCGCTTCGATCAACGGCGCGATGTCTTCGATAACGCCATAGTAGTTCGGGTACGGGAGCAGCACGGCGGCGACCTGATCGTCAAGCGCAGCGCGCAGCGCCTCGGCGTCGCAGCAGTAGGCTCCCTCGCTGATAACTTCAAGGCCAAATACGCCCGACTGCGCATAGGTGCGCAGAGTTTCGATCTTCTCAGGATGGAGGCTGCCCGCCACCAGCACCTTCGTAGACCTGCGCGTAACGCGACAGGCCATGAGCGCAGCTTCGACCAGAGCGGTTGCCCCGTCATACATGCTGGCGTTGGCGACCTGAAGACCGCAGAGCTCGCACACGCCGGTCTGAAACTCGTAGATGGCCTGCAGAGTGCCCTGACTGACCTCAGGTTGATAAGGCGTGTAGGCCGTAAAGAACTCAGGACGCTGCAGGATGTTGTCAATGAACGCCGGCTGATAATGGTCGTAGATGCCGCCGCCGGCAAAGCAGACCAGATCCTCGCAGGTATTACGATTGGCGCGCGCAAGTTTCGTCAGATGCGCCGAAAGCACCAGCTCCTCACATCCCGGATCAAGGTCGAGTCCGCCGCGCAGACGCGCGGTCTTCGGGACGTCGCAGAACAGTTCGTCTATCGTCGTCGCCCCGACACGGGACAGCATCTGCTCACGCTCAGCGGCAGTGATAGGTAGATAGTTCATAAGAATATGTTCTCACTGATCGGACTACTGCGCGATCAGAGCTTCGTAGGCAGACGCGTCCAAAAGACCGTCAACCTGCGCGGGGTCGCTCAGAGTAAACTTGACGATCCAGCCGGCGCCGTAGGGGTCATCGTTTATCGTCTCAGGCGCAGACTCAAGTTCGGTATTTGTGGCGACTACCTCGCCCGACAGCGGAGCGAGCAGCTCGGAGACTGACTTCACCGACTCGACCTCACCGAACACCGCACCTGCCTCAAAAGCCTCTCCGACCGTCGGAAGATTCACAAAGACTAAGCCACCCAGCTGATCCTGTGCGTAGTCACTGATCCCGACCGTCGCCTGATCTGACTCAATCTTGACCCACTCGTGGTCCCTGGTATATTTGAACTCACTAGGAATAATCATACTGAAGGCTCCTTTTTCTTTCGTTTCTTTCCCTTTTGATTATACAGAATCTTTCACATAGAACGGAGGTTTGACTACCTCTGCCGAAACTCGTCTTCCCCGGATGTCCAGTTCGACTGCGGTCCCCGGTTTTGAGAACTCGCGCGGCAGGTAGGCGGTCGCGATGCCGACGCCCAGAGTCGGCGAATGGGATCCGCTGGCAACCGTCCCCAGTTTCTGATCCAGCGCGAAGACTTCGCAGCCATGACGCGGGACTCCTCGCTCAAGTCGCAGATAACGCAGGACTTCTGCCGGAGGGGTTTCGCGCTGGGCTGCAACGACCTCGGCGCCAACATAGCCGGATTTCGTCTTCGGGCAAACCCAGCCAAGACCTGCCTCAAGCGGGCTGCGCGTGCGGTCCATGTCGCTGCCATACAAGCTGTAACACACCTCAAGACGCAGGGTATCGCGCGCGCCCAGACCCGCAGGACTAACCTCGGGAAACGACAGCAGAGCCCGCCAGAGCGCGGGCGCGTCACTGCTGCGCACGAATACCTCTACGCCGTCCTCGCCGGTATAGCCCGTCCGGGCTATCAGCGCCGGAAGCGTCCCCTGCAGAAGCGCCTCGCTGACATGGAAGCGCTCGGGAGCGATCCAGTCCGCGCCCGCGAGTTCAGCTATGACCTGCAGGGCACGGGGTCCCTGTACCGCGACAAGCGCCGTACGGTCGCTTTCGTCAACGATTTCTACCCCGTCGGGCGCATGCGAACTCAGCCAGTCAAAGTCAGTCGCGCGGTTAGCGGCGTTTGCCACGATAAGATACTCACCGCCGGTGTTGTAGACGATCAGGTCATCGATGATGTGGCCGTCCTCATCAAGCATCAGGGTGTACTGCGCCGCGCCGACCTCATCGATGCGATCAAGATCATTGGTCAGCATGCGTTGAAGAAAAGGCTTCAGTGCCGCGCCCGTCAGGCGAAACTCCCCCATATGCGAGACGTCAAAGATCCCCACCGCGTTACGCGTCGCGTGATGCTCGCTGATCAGACCCGCATACTCAATCGGCATCTCATAGCCTGCAAATGGCGCCATCTTCGCCCCCAAAGCCACCTGTTCTTTATACAGCGGCGTCCTCTTCAGTACTCCGCCCTCCAGCTCATCACCAGACATAAAGACCCCTTTCCACTACACGAAAGCCATAAAACAGAGCGACACATGACTACATCGGTCGACATCGCCTGACCAGGCGTCACAGATCGTAACGGCCCTGTGCCGCCCCGAAGAGCTGTGGCAACGCCGCCGGCAGACGTCTAGCGCCGTAGTCGTTTGACGATAGTGTACCAGACCCGCGCCAGGAAAAACGGTTTATTCACCTCTTCGGTAGAGACAAGCGGCGTGGTGGCGATCAGGCGGTTGTTCTGCAGAAACTGGACCATGCCCAGTTGCTGGCCTTTTTTGATGGGAGCCTTGCCCTCCCATATGATGACCTTGCGACTTATGGCGCCCTCCAGATCGTTGACATTGGCGGTTGTCTCGCGGCTCAGCGCCACCGGCACCTGTCGATCCAGATAGTCGCTGACCGTCGCGCGTCCCAGGATGGTCCCCTTGAGCGCAAGCGTCTGAGGACGATAGTGCGTAAAGCCAAAGTCAAGCAGCGCCGCGGCCTCGACAAAGCGCGTGGCTATCTGATCGGTTCCCAGAACTACCGCATAGAGCTGAATGTTTCCTCGCTGAGCCGAACCGGCAAGACAGTAGCCCGCAACGTCAGTAAAACCGGTTTTGATACCGTTGGCGCCATTGTACATCAGAAGAAGATCGTTGGTGGTCTTATAGCGATGCGTCGCCACATTCGTGACGATCTTCACCTCGCGGGTAGCGACGACCTCACGAAATTCAGGAAGCGTCATCGCGTAACGCGCCATCGTTGCGATGTCATTTGCCGTACTGTAGGGACCCGCGTCGGTAACCCCGTCGGGATCGACAAAGTGCGTGTTGGTCATCCCGAGATCAGCTGCCTTCTTGTTCATGTCCTGAACAAAGGCTGTCTCACTGCCGCTGGAGAGCACCGCGAGCGCTTTCGCCGCGTCGTTTCCTGAAGGGATCAGCAGGGCCTGAAGTAGCTGGTGGCGGGTAAGTATCTCACCGGACTTCAGACCGGCCGTACTGTCGCCTGGCTCCAGCTGAAAGGGCGGTACCGTGAACTGCTTGTCGGGATCCAGGGCTTGAATCGCGATGATCGCCGTCATGATCTTGGTAACCGAGGCTATCGCGTGACGGGCGTCGGCATCGCGCGCCCACAGGACCTGACCGTCGCTTGTAAGCAGCAGGCCCGACTTCATACTGACGTTGGGCATGCTGCGTTCGGGCAGCTTCAGCGCAAGGTAGGTCTGATCGCCCACCCTGTCGGTCGGCAAAACAGTGGCAAAGCTCCGCGCCGGCGCCGCAAAGGTCGCGCACAGGACGACAGCTGCAAGAAGCAGCGTCAGAACTCGACGCGGGCGATTCGATACTACCGGCAACCCAGACATGGACACAGTCAGTTGGTCGCCGTCTCAGCGGGCTTGCTGGGCGTAGTCGGTACAGGCGTCGGGGCGCCGGCGCCCGGTTTTGTACCGACTTGGATGATCGTCGGTTCTGTCTTATACACGCTGTTATAGGTCTTCTGATAGACCAGCCGCCCGTCTTTTGTGACCGTCTGCGTGAAGGCGACCTTGCCACCGCCGCGCCCCTGCTGCTTGACAACCTCGGTTCCCACCGGAAGCGTCGGGTCGTCGACCCGCTGCTCGGGCGCTGGCGTACGCGACAGCCAGGTTCCCGGCGAGATCTCGATCGTATAGCCCGGATCGACCCCGTAAAACGAGACCGTCACCGAGGTCTTCGTAGAGCTCGTGGCGATCAGGATCGGATGCCCGATCGTGTTGACAAACTTGAAGTCAGGACCCGGCCAGGAAACCGCCGCGTCCCTGCCCAAAGGATAGCTGCTGATGAAGAGCGAGTGGTTAACGCGCTCGGTGATCTTGACACCGGAAAGAAGCGCCGCGTTGAACAGCGTAGTGTTGACCTGGCAGATACCCCCGCCTACCTGAGACTCAAGCACGCCGTCGACGATCGCGCCCGCCTCCTGATAGCCTTTGGCGGCGTTCGCTTCGCCGACCGTACCGTTTAAGGAGAAGGTCGTATCCGGCATGACGATCGTGCCGTCAAGCGCCTTGGCCAGGAGCGTGATATTAGTCAGACGCCCTGGATTGCCGGCGGAAAAGTAGGTCGTGTAGGTAGAGATACGCTCTTTGATGCCCAGCTCTTCAGCCTTCTGTGTCGTAAAATCGGGGGCAACCTCATGCGTTACGACGATGACGGTTTTATGGCCTCCGTCCGCCTGCATCTGAGTTGCCAGATCCTGGGCGAGCTTGGCCGGATCCGCTCCTAGCCCGTTTTTTGAAGGCTGAATCGTCACCGCGCCGTTAGAGACAGAAAAACTCGCGGGAACCGGCGCGGTACCGACCGTTGCGCCCATAAGCGGAATGAGATGTTTTGCCACAGCGCTGCTTGCTACCACCGGCACCAGCACAACGCCCGACGCGCTCTTCTGCTTCGGCATGGTAAGACGCGCTTCCTCCTTCTCGAGATCGTTGCTCAACTTGAAGACAAAGAGCTTACGCAGAAGCCCTGAGTCAAGTTGCCAGCTTTTATCCCCGTACTTGGCCATGATCGCGTCCTTGACGGCATTTTCGGCCACCTGCGCGGCCTCCTGCGCTTCCGCCTTGCTGATAGCACGCGCCGCTGTTTTCACCGGAGCGGCAACCGTTTTCTGGTCACTTATGCCGGCGATCACCAGCAGGTTTGTCAGAACGGACTTCTGGAGCTCTCTGCCGTCAGATCCGGCGGTTACAGAAAACGTCCCGCCTGCTCCCGCAAGATTCACGGTGGCGTTAACAGGGGCCTTATCGGTGACTGCAATGATCTTCGCGTAGGCGTCGGCCGCTTTCGTTCCTTCAAGACTGGCGCGTAACATGACGGGCTGAGGCTTGAAGTAGGACAGAAAACGCGTTTCAGCAGCGCGCAGCAGATTTTTCTGCCTCCCTATCTGGTACGCGTCGGACACCATCTGGTCGACGTCGTAGCGTATGCCCAGTTCGACGGGCTTTATCTGCCAGCTTTGCTTGTCATAGGTAACCGTTACCGTGCGTTTCTGCGCACGGTCGAACTCGGCGGTCAGGAAACTCCGCGCCTGCGCGCGAGTTTTTCCGCCCAGGTCGATCCCGTTGACCTGTGCGCCCCGATGGATTCTGCCCCTGCTGCCCAGGAGATCGCCTCCTATCAGAAGAGCGAACAGGACTACGACAGCAGCCGCAGCCGCCAGAATTCTCTGTCGTTTGATCTTACGTTGCTTAAGCGAGCGTTGTTGCATGCGGAGAGCATGGTGCTCAGACACCGACACCGGCTTTATCTCTTGCACAGGTTCAGCCACACAAATCCCTTCATAGATGTTTCGCCAGAGAACTCCGCCCCCTCTCAAGCGCAATAGCCCACCATCTATGCTACCTTCTGCGGCGCAAAAGGACAAAACAATTTACTAATCTGTTATCGAAGCCTAACCTCAGGCTTGGCGCAGACGCCGGACGGCAATGATGACATAGCAGATGAAGGTAATCAGGGAAAGCGCCATGCCGCTATATACCAGCCAGATACCTGCCGGCGCGGCCTGTGTGTTAAAGCCGGGAAACGCGGGCGATTGAGTCCAGGCCAGACCCGGAATCTTCATGACATTGGCGATCAGCCAGGAAAAACCCGCCAGCAGAAACACGGTCGTCGCCTTGCCCACGAAGAGCACGTCGATACGCCCTACCCCATAGCGATGCAGCGGTATGGTCCCCAGAAGAAGAATGGCGTCGCGCGCGATAAGCACAACAAGGATCCAGAGCGGAAGGCGCCCCACGATGTAGAGACCGATGAGCCCCGCCGCGATCAGGAAGCGATCAACAAAGGGGTCGATGAGTTTACCCAGCTCTGAAACCTGATTGGTTCGCCGCGCAATCTGTCCGTCGATAAAGTCGCTGGCGCCCGCTGCCGCAAAGAGCACAAAGGCAAGGATGTCATGCTTGCCGCCGATCAGTACCGAAAACGCCAAGGGCACCATCATCAGACGGACGAAGGTGATCAGATTAGGTACGGTATAGATCTGGCGCAGCAGATCGTCGGAGCGCTGCGGCGTCGTATGAGGAGGTTCCCCGTCCATCTAGACAATGACCTCGCTTCCGACTGAGACGAATTTCTCAACCAGGTCGGGCACGGTCAATTTCTGCTTCTCCTGCCCGGTCGCTTCAAAGACGATGCGCCCCTCCTGCATCATGATGAGCCGATCGCCGAAGCGCAGGGCGTCGCCCATGTTGTGCGTGACCATCAGCGTCGTCAGCTGGTGTTCGCGTACCAGCTGCAGGCTGATCTCCTGGACTTTCGCCGCGGTCTTGGGGTCAAGAGCTGCCGTATGTTCGTCCAGAAGAAGCACCTTGGGGTCGCGCATAGAAGCCATCAGCAGGGTCAGAGCCTGACGCTGCCCGCCGGACAGGAGTCCCACACGCGCCGTCAGACGATCCTCAAGACCCAACTCAAGCGACGTGAGCATCTCCTTGAATAGAACGCGCTCAGCCCGGGTCACGCCGCTCCCTAAACCGCGCCGCTTGCCCCGACGATTGGCAAGCGCCAGGTTCTCTTCGATCGTCATGCTGGACGCCGTTCCAAGCATAGGGTCCTGAAAGACACGCCCGATGTAGGGCGCCCGCTTGTGTTCCGCGGTAAAGGTCACGTCCTTCTTGTCGACATAGATACGTCCCGCATCGCTTAAAATCGATCCGGACACGACGTTGAGCAGAGTGGACTTTCCACTGCCGTTGCCGCCGATGATGACGACGAACTCCCCGCGCCGCATATTCAGGTTCACGTTACAGAGCGCCCGACGTTCGTTGGCCGTCCCGGGGTAGAAGGTTTTGCTGATGTTCTTACAGATCAGCATCGTGCCTCCTTCTCACGCGTCCACGCAACTGCTTGACCTGCACGATAGCAACGGGAGAAAACAGAGCGATCGCAACGGTGATAGCCGTAAACAGTCGCAGGTCGGTCGCCTTCATGCCCGCCTGGATGACCAGCGCGATGATAATGCGATACAGAATCGCTCCCAGACTGATCGAAATCAGTGAGCGCAAGGTTGAAGACTTCCCGAAGAGTACTTCGCCGATAATCAGCGAGGCCAGACCGATGACGATGGATCCGATGCCCATCTGCACATCCGCGTAACCCTGGTACTGGGCCAGCAGCGATCCTCCCAGACCCACCAGGGCGTTGGAGAGCATGAGCCCGACGGTCTTCGAGATGTTAATGTTGATCCCCTGGGCGCGCGCCATGTCGGGATTGCTGCCGGTCGCCCGGACAGAACTGCCATAGGACGTGCGCAGAAACCAGGTACAGAGCACGATCACCACAACCACGCAGGTACCGGCCAGCGCGATAGTCGCTGGATTACGGGGGTTCGCGAGGTTCTCGAACAGCTTGGCGCTCGTCAGGCCGTCAACCAGCGAATGGGTGCCCAGAAGCGAGATATTCGAGGTGTCCGCCATGATGCGGATGTTGATCGAATAGAGTCCGATATTAGTCAAAATGCCCGCGAGCAATGCGGGGATCTTGAGCCGGGTATGCAGGAAGGCCGTGATAAGTCCGGCGACGGCCCCCGCCCCGAAGGACGCGGCAAGACAAAAGAGCGGACTGACACCATGCGTCATCATGATGGCGGTCGTCGCGGCGCCGGTCACGACCGTTCCCTCGATCGTCAGGTCGGCGAAATCGAGAACCCGGTAGGTGATCCAGACCCCTATCGTGACAATAGCCCAGACGAGTCCTAAGGCCACCGCTCCGGTGATGATGTCAGTCACTGCTCTTCTGTCCTACTCACGTTATGCATAACCTCGCTGCAGCTCTAGGAGATGTCAGCGGGAGCCTTAACGAATTCCTTGTACTTGTCCGGTATCGTGATACCGATCGCCTTGACGACGTCAGCGTTGATCACGACTGTAGGATTCTCCGCAAACTGGATCGGCATGTCAGCCGGCTTCTTCCCGTTCTTGAGGATGTCGACGGCCATCTTGCCCGCAGCCTTGCCCAACGACAGATAGTCAACGCCCACCGTAGCAAGCGCGCCGCCTTTGACCATGTTTGGTTCGGCCGCAATCACCGGCTTCTTCGCGGCGTTGGTCACACCTGCAACAGTTGCCATGGCTGAAGCCAGGGTGTTGTCAGTCGGCAGATAGATGAAGTCGCACTTCGTGACGAGCGACTGGATCGCCTGCTGCACGTCGTTGGCGCCGGTTACGGTGACCTCAACCCACTTCAGACCCTTTGCCTCGATCTCCTTCTTAGCCAGGTTGATCTGAAGGATCGAGTTCGATTCGCTTGAGTTGTAGCAGAGCCCCACGGTCTTGGCGGTGGGAACAAGCTCGATACCCAGATCAATCTGCTTATCCACCGGATTCATGTCAGAGGTGCCTGTCACGTTGCCGCCCGGCGCGTCATTGCTCGCGACGAGCTTGGCGTCGACGAAATCAGTAACCGCCGTGGCTACGATCGGAATATCTTTCGTCTGGCTTGCCACCGCCTGCGCGCTCGGCGTAGCGATCGCAAAGATCAGGTCCTTCTTGTCGCTGACGAACTTCGTGGCGATTGTGTTGAGCGTGTTCGTGTCACCCTGGGCATTCTGGAAGTCGATATCGTACTTCACACCCTGCGCGTCAAGCTCCTCCGTGAAGCCCTTGTAGGCCGCGTCAAGAGCCGGATGCTCAACAATCTGCACCGCGCCGATCTTAAAGGTCTTCTCAGCTGGCGTGTTCGCGTTGTCTGCGCTCTTCGTGGCGCAGCCTGCGAGCGAAACCAGCATCGCAACAATCAGCAACGCCGCAACTGCTACGACCCCCTTCTTTGTACCTACCATCTGTCCTGCCTCCTTCTCTTATGCGGTTCCCCGCGTAGTGTAGTGCACCGGAGTGCCCGTTTACCGTAATTCATTATTACAAAAAACGTCCTCCAGCGTGTGCCAGAGGACGAGTAAGACCCGTGTTACCACCTCTATTCGCCGTGGCCTCACGACTCCGGCCTCACCGAGTGCCCCTCGGACACTCATCGCTGTTACGGGCGAACCCGGCTTGTTCTACTGGGCAGACCGTCTGCGATCCACCGTTCTTCAAGCAGCTCAGGAGAGTATATTCAGGATTCCTGTCGCGCCCCTCGCACCATCCGGGAACTCTCTGTGCGACACGCCGAACCCTTACCTGGCCCCGTCAATGCTGATTAGATAATCATACCGGAACAAATAGATATATCCAACGCTTTCGTGCTTTTAAGTCTTAAGTCATTGAAACTGTGGTCGGTTACCTCCTATGACTCGAGCGTTTTACCGTGAGTCAAAGGTAGTAAATGGAGTGCAGGAATGTAAGGTGTGGGTTATTTGACGCTTACACATAAGCGGCATACGCTAATAGCGTCCACTCATTATA
>JGI20166J26741_11211114_pt1 | contig 27887 bp, 13 predicted proteins | sample TergutCu122P5_FD_26741 | JGI IMG/M metagenome (IMG submission 26741)
TTTAATATGAATTTGGTAATCAGTAAGTGTGTAACAGCTGTCAAAGTTTCAAACGTCTCTGGCCATTATCTCCGTAACCGTTCAACTTTGGATATAGGTGCTTTGGGTTATATCGGTATAGTTTAACATAAGGAACCCCCTCCCGAAGTTTGGCACGTTCCTCCTGGGACACCCTGTATATGTTATACTTAAACCGAAGGTATTTATTTGCACATACCGCGTCGCCCATTGTACGTATTGAAAACCCAGTGTGCGTTTGGTAGAACAGTAATTACATTTTGACGGGACCCAACCTAGCAGAGAGTTGTTTTCGACTCTTCTAAAACCGTAACATCGTATATTTATATCTCAACATTATTAGTTGCCTAATTGCTAGAGAATGTCAGGATTCAGTTATCTTGCAAAATCTAAACGTCTTGGTCTGTGACCTTGATACTTTTCTTCCTTGCAAACCCATTAAAACTTTGTGAGAACTGTGCATAACACTTGCTCTGCCACTCAGAATCCATGCATGTTGGCCACAGAATGTAAATTCCTAGAATAAACAGCAGGTATGATCCTTCAGTAACACTGTGAACTGCGTTTTTATATTGCGATACCTTGTATTCTGACAGTCAGCGCCTGCATTAAATACATTTAAACCAAACGCATGTTTCAAATTTTCATAAACGTAAACGCTATTGTCTTAAGGCATCTCATCGCCTAGTGATGTAAACACTAAAAAGAATAAAACCAACTATTGTATCCGTCGAAACTACTTGTGGTATAAAACACAACTACATATACACCTTTCGGCTTTCATTGGCAGTTGCAGAAAACTATCTTTGTACTCGTACTTTCTTCCGCACAGCATGAAAATGGCCAAAACGTTTACATGTTTTTGGGTTTGATACACTGAAATATAATTTGTTTTTGACGGATACAGTATATGGTTTTATTGTTTTAAATTAAATGCTGTTGCATATTTTGTACTCATCCATATTTTTCAAAATTTAAAAATTTTCCTCGGAAATAAAAATCACGTGATGAATAATAACGCTCACATCTCAGTAATTACATAGTGAGAATCAATAATGCGATGCTTAGTTCTGATTGCAGAAAAAGGAACTGACTTAAATGAATCTTAATCATGTTTGTTTATGGAAACAACACTGTGATGTGTCAGATCAGTGTCGTACAGAATTTAAATATGATAATCCCAACACAGATGGACTTTGAATGGGCGGAAATTCATCACAGACGACTGATACTTTATATGTATATTCTTCTTAATGCTGGAAGTGATTTTGAGCCTAACATGTTATAGGCTGTAATTTTTACATTGTGTTTTGCATTCCGTGAACACTTATTTTAATGTCATTTATAAAATTCACCTCAACATTGAGGGAGAGTCCAAATCAAATATTGCGAATGTGTTCGCGGTGCTACCGGAAGTTCATGCCACAAAGAAAGTCTCTCCCCTCACGTTTTTCTGAGAAAACCCACCAAGGATGCAAATGTCGTAACGTCCAGTTTATGACAACTGTCAGCCTTTTTCTCTTCTTCCATTTCCACACGATTGAAATGCATTCAGAAAGACAAGCTAACTGAAAGTTTATTCAGAATGGGCGTGCTTGGAAATACAAAAAGGAAGGCTGTTGACCACCATTCCCTCTTCGGATTGTTATACAAACCGAACATCGCGTATTTTGTTTCAGTTGGTTCGAGAGACAACTTTACCACAAGATCACTATCAGGAACGTCCAAATAAAAAAAATACCCCACATGTAATGCAATTGGAGGCGGACGAGCGTTTTATATGGAGTAAATCATTGAAGTGCATGGGGAAGTTGGACGTTATATTTAGTTTTGTTAAGGAATACAGATAATGTTGATACTTTTGCAGTTCCATATGTGCAGACACGCCATTCATATCTCAGTAAGGTTATACGTGTAATGTTATTCATGTTTATGTGAAGCCTCATAGTATTTGAATAATAATTACGCTATCAGGAACAGTACCTACGTTTTAATGTATTATCAAATGATGCACTTTTAACTATGAATTCTCTGGGCTCTTGTGATTTCCATAATAATAATACGCAGATATATCCATGAGTGCATGTTGCTTGTTGGATTTATGTAAAGTAGAATACCAAATTGCTTGAAAATCCGTCTAGTGGGAGCCAAGTGATTCCGTATGGACAGGCAAACGTGCTGAAGCTTCGCTTTTCGCGACTTTGCAAACACGCCTAAAAAAGGAGATTCGAAACATGCCTGCGTGTGTCTTGCATTTCCCTACGTATGAGTTCATCACATTGTTATTTCATGCTGCAAAACATATTCCTTGTCCTATAAAAACCTCAAATTTCGTATCGTTGTCATGTGTGTAACTGTTTATTTACAAATATTTTGTTTGTGATATATAGTTATGTTTATTCTCTCTCTCTCTCTCGCTCCATATTCATGTTATTTTGCTGGCTCCAGTAATTCATTAGTTATCGCAGTCTATACGGAAGATGCACAAGCTGCCAGGCTCTTGTTTTATAGCCCACAAATGAAAATCTTCCACCAACATTGAATGTATATTTTTCGAGGATTTCTTACCATATGCAATTTATATGCTTAAATTATTTTTGCAACTGCCTTTAATGCAAATACTTTGGTAAAAAAATATGCGAAATTTTTTAGAATGCAGGAATTTATTTTTAAAAACATGATGTAGTTAAAGACTCAAATATATTAATGACGTATTATCGAAGTAACGTTTATTAATGGAAAGTGATTTTTTAAACCCTCGAATGGTGAAATGCGGAGAAGTTCTTTGTCAACTGAGCCGTTGTTAGCAAGTCCGCTTTATGTAGTTTTAGGCACAAACATTTTCCAGTACTGCTATTATTTATAAATTTATTTCCCATTTAAACAGGCCAAGACAAAGACGTAATGTTTAACTAAACTTCAGAATTCACGTGCATGAGCTAGGAATTTGAGTAAGTGCATATGTTATGCTAGCCTTATTTTCGGATACATTGAGTGTCTTTTGTTATTTGCACTTCACACTTTGCAAACATAGTCATAATTGCTGTGAAACTTTTGCTGCTCTCCCATAAAAGCAGAAACAGGACACGGTGTCATGTCTATCGTTGTTGTATTGTTTAGACGCTTATGTACTGGCATGTGGGTGACTGTGACTGTACAGTTTAATTAAATTAATATAACAATTCTTTCAACTCTCCTTCCCCGAAATTCGATTGTGGAACCTTAACTGATTCCAATGACATGCAGGTTTCTCTGTATATTAAGTCAAGTCATTCTCACTTATATAGGATAAACTCCAATATATGGTAGGGGAAAGAATAATTTTTTCCAGTGCTTATTCATGAACAGCAGTATGAACACATAGGAGGATTGAATGTATCGCTTCACGCATTCTTGGCCTCTGCACTGGATGGTCAGCTTCAACCGTCGGCCGCGCAGTGCCGGGTTGTTTTCAGTGTCCATATTGGCTCCAGAGCCGATCTGGACACTGCGGAGAAGATATGATTCCCCATTTTTGCAGTATGATGAAGGTTAAACACATTTATATAGCCTTGCGTACGGTCAACATAATAAGAAAGCTAATGATTTTAATTCTTTTATCAAATCTTATAGCGACATATAAAACTGTCGTATGACAAACTTTTCTGTCTTATTTTGATAGCACTCCATAAAAGTGTTTACTGAATTCTGGGAGGCAGGCCAAACATGCTTTGTGATTGTAGAGGACTTATTTTTTATATTTAGTAGAAGATTTGCACTCTTTCAACAACCGCTATTGAAAGACTATTGCCTTCTATATGTAGGGCGGGTTCATTGTTCGAATCCTGATCATGAAAGAAGAGGCCAGGTGCCATTACCGCATCCCCAACAAAAAAAAAATCAGTTCTTTTTTGCACAACCTTAAAAAACTTGCGATGATGGGGTGGGGGTAAAAGTGTGGCGGTGTTTCGCAGCACGAGCATAAAGTTGAACCGCAGCGCGTGCGATCAAGGGGGCCAAGGACTGTTTTTTAGGAAGAGGGGAAGCGGAGAGATGGGTGTGTGCTGTGGAGGAAAGGAAGTGTGCTATTTTTTATTCACGAAGTTTTTTTTAATGAGATGAGTTCTACGTCATCTGTCAGTGTCAGACCTCGCATCTCAGAGCTGCAGTACCGAGTCTTCATTCATTTCCTGATTGAACCCCTCTCGTACATACTTAGCGGTGTCCTAACCACCCAGTACTAAGCAAATTAATCTTACGCTGTTGTTGTGCTGTACCACAGTGTAATTTATAGCACTCAACTGCTCTCCGTTAAAAGAAGCAGTTAGCTTAATAACATAGCAGGTTGTCAACTATTAAAACATCTGAATTTACTTGATAGATACCTATTTCTAAACTTGATCTGTGAAACAAGAATGTATTTTTCGTGTTTTCGCTGATTTTTCTTTGTGAATTCGGGATTTAAAGAAGTCAAGCTTAAGCACCACATTATTTATACAAGGGGTATAGGAGGTATGCCTGTAGCGTCACTAACTCCCGATTGGATTAAAGAGTGATCAGTGATGTTTTCACTTTGAGGCCGTATTTATTCTTGGAGGAAACCGAGTATGTGTTGGGTACTAAATTCGTTTAGTATACGGCAATTTGCTGCTAATTATGACGACAGCAATCGCATATCATTGAATATTTTATAACCTCCTTACTCATGTCATTGAAATTTATGCATATCCTCCCTAATCACATATTATTGAATTCTATTTAAGTTACCTACTGTCACTTCTTGAATTCTGTGACATATCACTCTTCTCCATATAAATTCCATATTCACTTGTAATCGAAACCTTCGCAGTTGGTACGTCCTCGTCAATTTATAAACCAGATCGGATCAACAATTCGAAAGTTTCGAATGTTATTTGTACTGTCAATTGTGGAAAGCTTTTCAACGTCAAAAGTAACAAACACCATGTATAAAACGAGAGTAGTTTTTTTTACGCAAAATGTTGTACGCGTCTGCACCTGGTTTGAAATTTGATTGACATGTCAATAGTTACGTCATAGCAGCCAGGGATTAAAAAGAATTTTGGACATCTGCATAGGTAAATTTTTTCGTAGAATAGAAACCCCACGTAGCACCCCAAATGTCGAGTGTTATGCAAGAATAGACATCAGCAGTGAGAAGACAGAACACAATTGCGAGTCAACGTATTGTCACATAGCTTACAAGACAATCTAACTTTTCTTTATTTTCTCACTTCCTTTCTAAATAAAATATATGTACTTGAGCATGTGTAAAAGTATATGCACAGGGGGAAAACACGACCGTTAACAAAGCATCATTCTTATAATCGAAATAGTCTGTCAATCAATCGGTCTTTCCACTTGTTAGTAATGTATGGCATTTTTCCCCATAATATGTGAATAACTGCCTAGCATCTTGAAGAATTTAAAAGGAACATGACTTTTACCACTTATGGCATAGCAGCAGTCTCTTAACATCTATTATGGATGTCAATACTGAGGTCAAATTTAGTGGCTTATTACCGTTGTCGTTTCGAATGTAAATATGGCATGCCTGAATCAGATAGTGCGTGTGTACTTTGCACTTTTGGTAAATTTGTCAGTTTATGGAGTATTTTGGTGTAGACACTCATGAATTCGACATGTACAGACAACATCTTCATACTTAGACGAAAACGTAGTGAACAGAGTTGGTATCGTCTTCAATAAAGGAAGGAATTTTATGTACCTGAAGTTTTTATTATTTAGAAAACTGAATTTAAAAAAAAGCTTAAACGGATACATGATAAAACACACCACTTCGTACAAATATTGAAAACAAGATGTCAGAGTTTGTATAATGTGTTTATTGAATGGTTTATCAAAATATGTTCTTCCGTATGGTTTTTACGTGAAATTTTAATATAATGTCCTTGGTGAAGTTTTTGGATTTCTGCTGTCGTGTATTCGAGATAGTTAAAGTGTGTGTTGCCGGTTTATCATCTCTGACAGCAGTGAATAAGTAATGCAGTCCGGACAAGGACAGTCATTCAAACGGAAACTTTTATTTGCCTCTTATTAGGGGGATTATTGTAACGTTAAAAAAGATCGCGATGTTAGCGGTTAACTACATTCTGAAAACTCAGCCCGAATCACAGGCTTCTGATATATCAGCTCATTCTATCCATTCTTCTTCGCTGTGCCATGCTGTAAAACGATTTTATTCAATGTCCTGAGTGACATATGGTTGAACCGATATATTTTGAAATTAATAAAGGAGTTCACGTATAAGAAGATTGCAAAACGAAAATGCTATCTTCTCGAAATCCATCAAAATGATTTTGATTTTTGGTGGCTCTTGTAAAGATGTGTATTCAAAACAATACTGCGTAGAATACGTGTAACATAATCAGCAGCACTTCAGACAGGGTCTCTTTTTCACTTTACAAATGCATCTGTGCTCAAGATTCATTGCCGTATGTGCAAATTGACGGAGCTTACTGATACTGGGTCAATACTGATGAAACTGGAAATCATGTAAGGTGAGAATGTATTATCGGGACAGAGAAAGAAGGGTAGAAAGGACTAGGAGTCTCAAAGAAATTGATCCGTAAATTATGGAAAGTCGCGTTAATCAGCAGGCACTATGGCATATTTAGCACTTTGCTGAATGAGTCATGGACTTCTGAGAAACGTGAAGAACTCATGTAATTTTTTACGTTCAGTTTGTAAGTGTACCTCTGAAAGAAACATAAATTTAAGAACTCCACATAATAATGCTATATCGACAGAACGAATCAAAAGGCCGTATTCCGACTCGCTTAGACATTGGAACAACGGAACCTAATGATGTGATGCCATTTTTTAATATCTTCCGTTGTGTATATAAAAACTTTAACCTCTTTGGTTGTTCCCACTATGGGCCTACTAGAGAATACCGAAAGATATTATTAAAGCTACTCCATTATCTTGCCACCATATACGGTAGCCGTGGCTGTTAAAGTACAGCAGTTTTGGATGCGACGCGGATCTTCATTATCAGTCTTTTTGATTTCTACAGCGTTACTTAATTTAACGTGTTATTTACTCTACTGACAACAATAGGAACCCTGTTCCGAGCAAAGAACGGGGCTTTTTGCTTGCAGTCCATTCACTAAGAATTCGCGATAGCAGAACTCTACTCCAACGAGTGGCGGAGAAAATATCACAGGGCAAATAGTCTTATACCTGGAAGGGCAATTGAATGTTGTGCTTCAGGAGCATATATTGCGATATGCACTATTGGATCATTAATGCTTTTTCATACACGTTTATTCATTTCAGTAGTCACTAGCGGTATATATTTCCTTGGGTTGTTTTTTTAACTACCGAATGAGTAGATCACTGCCCTTACACACATACACACATACACACACACACACTAATAGTCTTAAAGCTGTATGGTTTTGTTTTATTTCATTTCAATACATTTTGTTGTAAGATGAACATAAACGCACAATCTGTACCACTAGAACGAGTTCAACCCTCCACCTGCCCCTACCTTATACAAACGACCCCTGCCTGAAAGGCCCTTCTCTTGTCGTATGGTCTGGTCGCCAAATTGTGGATTTACTGCGTGTGTCGTATGATTTGTAGCGTTCTCTGCCATCAGCACCATTTTATAACGTTATATATAGATCCCACGGTGCCCTCTTTGTTACTGTCGTGAAAGGGAAAATGTGTAAATGTCGTTATCAAAGAACTGCTTTTCCCCAAAAAATGTATCCAAATTCGACTCGGCCATAAAACAACGATTGGACACACCCCAAGTGTAAAATATTTGCATGTTTGGGACACAGTACCTGGACACAGGAAATATCGGGTGCAGCTGCAAAGTGTGTCTACTTCAAAAAACTTGGTTCGTATGTGGGTAAATAAATGAAGAAAGGGACGGAGGTTTGGTCAGAGAACTTACATGTAAGGAACGTACAATTACTGTTATTAATATTTAATTCAAAAGAACGAACTAGTGCATAGATCCCATCTGTCCAAGCTTTTTTTTTTGTGTCATTTATACATCTTGAACGAACTTCCATTACAGGCCAAACATTCGTGCCGGCTCTACATTTTTCAAGCTGAACATACCAAATTCTAAAGCATAAGTCATGAGACGTTTCACTGTAAAGCGTAGAGATTTCACACGTAATGGCTGAGACCTAAACTCAGAATAAATTGTAAATCAAATATGCAAAATTAACTGTTCTATCTGATGCTGGATTAGAAGCCAATATAGACAGTACCTTCTCAGTCATATATAGTTTACGTTATGGAAGGCTTGACAGTGTAAACGAGAAAAATAAATGACATTAGTAGTGTACCTTTAATTACAAAGAACAGAAAGTGGTAATTATAATATTTTCATAGTGGTGCATAATGGCGTATAATTGGAGATTTGTTGGATTATTTCGGTTCAAGGAATCACATTCCGATTCCTTATTTACTGCGGTAGGGATTTCAAGCCTGAATTTTGATTTCGTTCATAGTATATGGATTGATAAAATTTTTCATAATGCTAGCTGTCGCTTATGTATTTTTGAGTTCTAGCAGTTTATAATAATTCAAATTTATAATTACATTTCCTTTTCCTGGAAAACTATAGGTGTTGTGCAATAAGGAATTTTTTCCTTCGCCATGGACGGGTAAGTAGGGACTTTTTTTTAAGTGTGCCTTTTGGGAAAATCGAAAACTTGTGTGTCCCTGAATGTCAATCCGACTCGTATTTTTAAAATACCTATCTTCAGGAATTTTAATATGACACCGGCCAGTCTTTTGGGTACTATCACCACTAAGAACATTTAGTTTAAGCTTATAAAATTGTATATCTGAAGCGGAAAAAAATAACGTTTTAACTTTGCGAAGTGTGTTCTTAACTTTTGATTTGATACACATTACCGTATGACTGAAAGAAACAGATTATTGAGTTGTGGGCTGAAATTAACTGGCTTTAAGACAGGACCCAAAGAGGACTTTCGTGAACATGACGACGGAACGTCGATTTTCTTAAAATCTAGTAATTTTTTAACAGCAGAGCCACTCCCAGTTTTTCAAGATATACTGTCAGCTGTGTGCCTTTTTCAATGGCTGATGAATTTGTGATATTGGGCGTAGCACAATGGCTTGTGTCACCTGCTACTTAATTTTAAATCAGCATATTATCCCCATGACACATTTAGGCCCGTGTGATTCTTACGCTGATAAGAGTAAGCACCGTTTGCCAGTGTGAGGTTCGCACGGCAGGAACTGTGAAGAGCATTGTTCTCTGGAATGTGACGCCATGAATAGCAGCAGTTACCAATGTTTCGGAGGAACTGCAGACATTTTCTTCAGGGTTGGGGACTCTTATACCCTGAAAATGGAGGCAGTGGTTTCCTCCGAAACATTGTTTATGGAATACCTGTCTACAAAGCGTCATTTTCTAGAAGACAGTAACATGCAAAGAGCAATTGTTTTCATATACGGTATTAAAATATTAAATTTAGAACCCTGTGGTCAAAAGACCCAGACGGAAGTGACTGGTCGTAGCGTGGAATTCAGGAAGCAAATTTGAATTTGCTAGGCCCACTGCAATCTGAACTATAAATTTGTGTCTGAAACAAGTGTTTGCTTAATCGTCCAGTTGTAGCGTGTTTCACTGTTTTATATCCTGGTGACATCTCTTCTTTCCTATTTCTTAATTAAGTTCCGACTATCCTGAAACACTCGAGAATTAGTGGTGTTAGACGACGCTGGATCTGTGATGATTGTGATACAGTAGTTGCGACGGTCTTTTGTTGAGCCAAAGGAGGAGCTTCGGGTGCAATTCCGTCTGGTAACGTAATTAGTCTCCTTTCGGTACGGGGTATGGGGTTGAAAGGGGAAAGTTATGGTGAGGGTGAAGACTGGTTTTTTATATATGAAATCCGTGGGGTGAGCTCTTATAGAGGTAGGGGTGTGCTTCATTTTTTCTACTGATCAGATCTTAAGGCGGGGGAGGGTTGAGATGGGAGACAGACCTAGAGTGCAAATCCCTGTAGATAAAAAAATATCCACCCCTAACTTAGGGGTACCGAGTTGAACGAGTGAGTCATACGAATTTTTTTCTATCTTTAGCCTATGTGTATTTCTTTTTTACAGCCTGTGATACGTCTCATCATTCGTCTGTTGTTACAACTTTACAAGAATATTACTTCCCTATATGCATTATGATAAAACAGAAGTTTCCAAAAACCTGAAAGAGGTATTGAAGAACAAGGTCGAGAATTGAGTTTCCGGAATCGATTCATCACTAAGTCGATGAAGAATGTAGAACGCACCTCATGATAACCTGGATTTACCGCAGTACAAATTATTGCTTAATTTTGTGGATTTTTTTTATTGCCAATAGTTACGAATGTGAGGACAGTTTTATTACGTCTGTTGTGTAGTGTCGTCTCACTTCTGCTTGTTATTTGCATGTCGAATTTTTTATGTATCAGGTCTTTTGGGAGAGGCCAGCCTTTAAGTCGGTATTGAAAATTTTAAGAGACTATTTTAAAATGCCTGATGGAGAACATGAGTTTTGGCCAGAAAAGAATGGGAATCTGTCGTGAGGGAAGCCAAAACTAAATTTAAAGGGCAGTCGTGCTCAAGAAAAGGAAGAAGAAGAGAAGAAGAAGAAGAAGAAGAAGAAGAAGAAGAAGAAGAAGAAGAAGAAGAAGAAGAGGAGAAGAAGAAGAAGAAGAAGAAGAAGAAGAAGAAGGAGGAGGAGGAGGAGAAGAAGAAGAAGAAGAAGAAGAAGAAGAAGAAGAGAAGGGGAGAAGAAGAAGAAGAAGATTATTATTATTATTATCATCATTTTAAAACGCCGAATGAGGTATTGTCACTTTCTTTGTAGTAATCGAGTAATGATCTGTGATTGATTTATTAATTCTTGTGTTACTTTTGGGAGGATTTATGTCTGCTTAACACACCCTATACAAGACAAGTCTTACATATTTAAAATTCTTATGTAAAGACTATTTTTTTCTGTACAATAGCATAACCGAATAATATATAATTATATGCGTACATACCTGCGGAAACATGTTCTTCTAACTGAAATCATTTGTACTGTGGAGAAGTTTAAGAACATTTGTTATTCAGAAAACGTAATTAGATAGATGTTTTCTATTTGTGATCTCGGACTCAGTTGAAAACATTTGGAGCTCATGTCTTGAAAAAAGGCCGACACACGACGCCTAAGTTCGCTTGGCGGTTGCGCTGTCCACAATACTGACTTTATAACTAATTGCTGAATTGAAATTTGGAAACACGTGCCCCTCTACAGCTAGAAGAGCTTGAGTAGTTCTGCCAGTAAGTGAAACCGAGAGCGTATAGTCTCCGATTTTTCAGAGAAAGGCTGAAACCAAAATGTTCTTACGTGGTGCTTAGTTGGTTGAGAGTGTGGTCTGCAATGCACTCATACAATCTCTTACTGAATTGTTTATAGGGATAAATTGAGGTCACATGCATGAACTGAGCTCTTAAACGGTTTAAAGCGGTTTCCAAATTTCCTGGAAAGGAAGATCTTCTGAAATGCAACACCGCCTATTTTGAGACGTGGATACCCATCATAATTCTGACACTCAACGCAGTGAGAATTTTATGGCTCTCTCTTTGAAAATGATTTTCTATTGTAAGCTTCCATTTGTATAGTCCACTATGCGTAAATAAACAGGGTTGCGTGTAAAGTTGCGGCATTGCATTATTATGTACACGATATGAATAATTTGGAAGAGTGGATGTATAAAGTTATTTATATTCTTGGTACTGTCCGTTGGATAGAAGACCGAACGAACACCAGAACTGGCTGCATCAGTGGCGAAATAAAGAATATCTCCTGGGATTTAAACCCCGTCCTCAAGCCCTTAGAGAGGCCACTATAGTGACTGAGCTGTCCCGGTATCTATCAGATTTCATCTTCGTCCTACGCGTCAAATGCCAATCGTATGATTTGGGCCCTCTTGCACTTCCTGCATAAGAAGTTGCAAACTTCTTTTTCGCTAAAAAATTTCGCCTATCGATTTGATGCATTCATTTTGGGAAGAAAACAGAAGAAATTAAAAGAAAACAAGTATGACATGGTGAACAGTTCCTGTGGCCAGAAACTGCACCTCCTCAAGTACGTTACAACAACAGTCTGCATGTCTTATCTACCAGGCATGGAAGCTGTAGTAGTTTCCATTACAGTCCAGTTTAATTACTCGCTATATACATTTTTTGTAGCGCATAAAAAATCTCGTGGGTCTAACGCACAAGCTAAGACCCCAAGGGGAAAGTAAAAAAGGGGAAAGGAAAGATAAAAAACACTGGCTTGAAGAACGAGGGAGTCCCTAAATTAATTTGCCTGCACTAAACAATGCAAGGGCGTCCGTTCCACGCATTCGCTAATGGAAGTCGTTTGAAAAAATTGCCTTTTTTTTTGCTATCTCATTTTATTATTCATGTGGTTATCTTTCATCCCTTATTTTTCCTTTCCACCCTTTCTTACTATCACCCCTCACAGCTTTTTATGCAATGTTTTTTATATTTGAAACGTATAGAACTTTGTCTTTGAAAGAAGTTACTTTTTCTTTTTAACGGATCATACTCATCAGCTCACAAAAAAATTAAAAAATGTAAAACTGCAGAGTACTACATTAGATTACCTGCTACTCTACAACAGTGACGCACATTTTCATTACGTTAATCATCTTTAGATTCTAATGAAAATAACTAAGAACTCCTTTACGCAGCACCTGGGATTAATCAATGTAGTATGGCGCAAATCAAAACAGCTCCATCTTACAACGCATTGCGGGTAAGTGGTTGGCATACCTGCTCCTTTATTAGGAGATCCTGGGTTTGAATCTGGTATTCTAATTGCAAGGCTGTACAAAAGAAATGTTGAGATAGCAAACCTTCGTCCCTTCCTGTCGGATGCCGTAGAGCGAAGCGACACCATCAGAAGCAGACAAAAGCAAATGTAACAGAGGGGTGTACAAAATTTTAAAAACCTAGGAACCACCACAAAATTTTAGCGGTCAGAACGGTGACATGAAACAAGCTCCATAATGAGGTCCTACAATACGAGGTATTAGGCGCTACCGTCGCCCAAGCGACTGGGCACCAGGGGTTTCTGCACGCCTGACGTAACAGAAGGATGAAAAATCTGTTGTGTCTAAAAGATACACTGTACTGCCAGATATTAATGTTTATATCCTGTCTTGTCTTTCAGAGTACTGGGGAGTAAAGCTGGCCACCTCTCTGCCTAGTGCCTAGGTTAAGAATGTGTGGAACCACACATTGAGTCTCCATCAGACCAAATAAAATGAGCTTAATAAAAAGAATTTTACCTCACAATCAATTGTATCAACGAATATTAGGACGATCAAATGCAGGAGAATAAATTGGGTGGGACATGTAGTACGCATCATCGAGATCATAAGTGCGTTCTTTAAAGACAAACCTAGAAAGTCTTAGGTGAAGATTGTAGGTCAATATCAAAATTTATAGAGGTTTTAAGGTGTTTAATGTGATTGATTTTCAGTAGATATTTTTGGCGTGTTTTACATCTTACAGTAAATGTTCCATCTGATATTTCTCAGAAACGTCGGAACAAATGCTTATTACGCCGTACAAAAACCAAAAAAATAACATTATCTTAATCAAAATGGATATTAAAAAAGAGGCTGTCAGGCTACTGAGTGGTTTCGTCTGGATCGTAATATGGATCAATGTGAGGCTCTCGACAACATGAAAATAAACATTCAGAATTTATTACATAGGTGGACTTGCTGAGCGACTATAAGCTTCTCAAGGACTGTGTTCCTTGGAGTAATATTTGGAAGGTTCTTTCTTTTTTACAAAATTTCGATGACAGTGTTTTAACAACAGAATGTGCTAGTGGGAAATTCTTTGCCCGTGACTCAAAAACACTCTAGTGTAAGGGTGAAAAATTCCGCGACAGGTCACCCGGGCTAATAATTTTGCACGTTGACCCATAAATTTTTTATTGTGAAGCCTCATCATTATTTGACCTCTGTATAGCACTTGTTCATAAATTATTAAAAAATTTGTGCACACCTGATGTAATGCCAAAACTTTTGTGATGAATTGTGATGAAGATTGCATGGCCCCTAGTTTCAAATACTGTCCTGAAATATGTGTGAATGGACTGTTTTGAGGTGTTTTTGGCAGATACTGTACGGAAATCGTAAAAGTTTTGTAGTTATTGTAGTTGTGGCTTTATTTTAAGATACTGTTCTCGAATCTTTGTTCATGGCTTGTACTAAAGCGGTTGTGACTTAATTGTAGGATACTGTGGTTGAATATGTGTAAATAGTTGGTAGAAATACGGTTGGTATTTTATTTTAGTATACAGTGCCGTCATTTTTCTGAAGGGTTTGTAAGAAAGAGGCTGTGATATTTATTTTAACATACTCTGCCAGAATTTTTCTAAGGGGATTGTAATAAAGAAGTTTTGGTTTCTAATTTCATATACTCTGCCCAGAATAGTCTGGAGACTTTTAAGGATTCATTAAGAGTGCCTCTAATTTCTTTCTGACAAAGGGATTTGGAACGATCCTTCTGAATTTGGACCAGGACTGCAGTATTTTTTGAGTACAGATATCTACGATTCAAAATGTATTTTCAATCGCACTTATCATCACACGAAATTTACACCACTTAATGTATAGCTGGAATCTTCAAATCGCTGAAGAGATTGTAATATGTAGGTCCCTGGATCGCAAAATTAACATTTTACTTTGAGAGGGAAGAGATAGAGAAACAAGAAAGCCTTGCTGCAAACCTTTGCGTTTTTATTGGAAGAAGCAGTGAAAGCCCCAGTGATCTTTACTGACAGTTCCCACAAATATTTCCTATAGCAGTAGCAATTCAAATCTTCCAGTTCCTGGCATTGTTTATGCCAGGAAAGTTGTTATTCATGATACAAATTGCGAGGAGCAGATTAGAGCAAATTACTAGTAAATTAGAGTTTGTTGCGTATTATTTCAGAAAGGAAATGCAGCCTTTTACTAATTGATTTCTACACTATTCGACAACGCTGCTTCAGATGCAGATATTAATTGATGTACCTTGGAATCATATTTGAAAAAGTGAAACCTGATTGTGTAGAAAATTACTTAGAATTAGGAACTCTACTTCCTAAAGGGTTATCCCATTATTCACATGAAGAGAGAAGCAAATTACGAAAACCACCAACCTGATTAGCCGATAATGCAGCAAACATTCAAATGGGAACCTCCAGAATATAAATTAATAAATACGGCTGTATTCTAAGGGCAATAAATTTTAATGCGCCTTTCTTATTCCAAGTTAAACGTTTGTTCACCTAAGATATCACGAACCTTGAGTCAGAATCGTTTAAAGAAGTACAAGGAGAAATAATAAATTTTATTAACTGGGTCTGTCAACAATGGAATAATAAATTTTTACGCATCGTAAAAATTTATTATTCCATTTTAGATTTTAATCCTATCAGTAAGGTCAGCATAAGACGGTTAAGAATTAACAAATGAGAAACATGTTTTTATCTTCAATAAGTAAATATTAAGACCACAGAGAATAGGAATTTGCCAATGTCGCATTTGTGTGGTGGAATTACTATGATGGATTTTACCTTTCTACGATTATTATTTCGGTAATGGTGTTAGGCATGCTAATTTATTTCCGTGTCTCTCAGCCGGTCAGTTTATGGCTATCTATTTACTCAGGAATGCACACAGGGGGCGGCAGAGATGGTGTAAAATGAATTGAATTTAGTTCACGGCCCTATTGTGAGTATATGCAATACTACAAGAAATGTCCCTGTCTTTTTAGTAATATCAACCTGATTTTGAAACAGTTCAGTTATTCACAGATGTGTCTCCCGTTCGGAATATGTGTGCAGGGAAAGGTGGAGCCGTATCTCATGACAGAGTATTTATGCATAAAGAATTATAATGTACTTTATAATATTAGGTGTATAAGGTTTTCACCGACACTGAGTGAAGAATAGATGTTGTACCTATTCAAAAGCAATTAACTTGCTGGATCCATAAGTAGTGAACCAACAGTTACATAAGGAAAACTGTATAGTTGTGAGTTGAGTGGCTTAACACTGTTTACCGAATAACTGCATCATGAAGACTGACATAAACGGAATGTGCAGCGTGTAGTTCTAACTCCATAAATCACAGCCCTTGATAAGCTAACAGTTCTTCAAGTAAAGCAGGAGTTCCGTGCATTTTATAGAATCCGAATGTTCATTACCGGAGTAGCACAGCTCCCAGCTGATTTTTATCATGAGCCAGATGAAGCCAGCCTACATCCTCCCTTCCTGGTTCCTTAAGATTGTTTTAGTATTACTCGCCCATCTACACGTGGGTTTTAAAAACGTTTTCTTTCCTTCAGCATATAAAACAAAACCCTGTCAGCTGTATGTATTTCTCTCCCGTTCCTACAACTCCTCCCATTTTATTCTTCTTGTAGCAGCATGACAAAAGTAACAGATATTTACCTAATTTTAAACGGAGAATCTGTTCAAAATATGCAGCCTAAAGATGAAATAATAGGTTTGAAGATAATATTAAAGTGAATGTAATAAAATGAGCCTGTGAAAGTATGTTATAAAATTGGGAGAGATCAAAGAGCAAGCTTTTTTCTTCATATGGAGGATCCAGCCTTTTTAAACCACGCTATTGTAGGTGTGTCCGGTAAGTATAGAATATTCGGGTATTGTTCTGTGAAATACAAATAATTAAGTCCAGATCTCTTTGTCTTGGGGTTCTTTATAAAAATCGTATATAATAAGGCGTACTGCGCGATCGTCATCTGTCCTTGCGAGGTTTCATTTTTCTGCTCAACATTTTCTGTTCGTTGTGATATTGGATCTGTATGAACATTGCCAGGCGCAATTAATTCTGCGATCAGCAAAGATTTGCCGTGTGAATAATACAGGACCTAAAACGAAGATTTCTTTCAGCTTCTCAGCTGTCATTTGGCCCAAGTTTGGACATGGTGTAGGCCTACGTTTAAGAGAATACAAGAAAAGGCAATGGCTGTGTAGTGGTTATACATGTAGTATCCTGTTATATGCTTCGCAACAGTGGATTCCTTTCTGAAACAAAGTTATCCTTCTGTTTAACTGCCGCGTTATGGAGACTTATAGAAAGTGGAGTTTCTATCATCGGTCTTGAGGCTGTGGGGAAAAAAAAAATTTCTGCCTGTGGTGGGAATCAAATCCCGATTCCAAGGTCGTCCATTCCGTAGACTTATTATAATATCTCAGCTGCCCCGGCTCACTAGATGAACGTAATTCGAAGGAGTCGCAATGAATGCTCTCTAAAGTAGTTCTATAGCCTTTTACTCTGTCTCAGCTTAACCACCAAACCTATAGTAGATGAAATATGAGACGAAAATGGCCGGAAAGAGCGCACAGTCGACAAACCGTTGTAACACCTTAAAGGCATAAGCCTACTGTATGATTCATGATTTTGAATTTTATTTTGCAGAGTGCACTTTCCGCTAGCCGAGATTAATTTTCACAAATGTGTTTTTCCTTTACTATTTTCTTTCAGTACATTATTCTGCTTCAGTGTCCAAAATCAGCTTCCTTTGTTTTACATTAAGAATTCGCCGTAATCCTCTTTCAAAAAGTAGCAAGGATTGTGGCTCCCATTGAAAATAGTACTGAATTCTGATTAAAGTTGCCTTTAAAATTGTTTGAAATAACAAATAAATCGTATAGATCATATAGATTAGTATCGTGACAAGTCTATATAGACTGGACGTTCGGGAGAGGAAAATGAAATATTTCTTCGCCACCAGAGTCAGGCTGGCTTTGAGTCCCTCTCAGTATACCGCCCCGTTTATAGTATAGTTTATAGCGGCCAGGGCTTGAAGCAAATCATTTAATCTCCATTAGTATTGAGCCAAAGATTGCGTGAAGCCACGCTGCCACGTTTCCATTATTCTTCGTAGTACGTTGCTCATAAAGCATATAAACAGATTTGCATTTGAAGTGTGAAAATTAAATGCGAAAAAAGAAAATAATTGTGGATGATGTGGGATTATCAAAGCTTGACATTTTGAAAGTCCTGGAAAGTGCATGGAGAAATTCAGTGAGGTCTGAAGTTCTAACGGCCATTCGCTACAAATACTGCTGTCTTCTGGTGAGTGTCACTGCATGCATTCTGCTGTTCCACAGAAACTTGCAGCTACCATCGTTGTGGTAATCGAGTCAATTAAGAGGAAAATTGACACGACCAATTTTCACTTGGAGAAATTTAGAAAATTGTCAGCCAAACGGTCGACTGCCAAGGCCAGTATTCGAAACTCGCACCTTCAGAAAGGAAGCAGGAATTAGTTTCATAATGATACATATGCACTGAACACCATTTATTTTATTTTGACTTTTAGCTTTGTGATTCATACTTTATTTAAAAACACAAAAAGTAAGGATATTGTTCCGTTCCGATACAATGATTCTGTCGTTTTGCGAAAACGAGTTGCACAAAACATGATCAGTTGGGCCCGGAAGTTTAGTAGCTTTTCTTGTCACGCCCAAATGACGTGTTTCAAAACCGTTTTACGTGAAGAGGAAGAGACTATTTCCGAAACTTAGTGTTTATTGTACTTGGTTCTTATAATTTTAAACAGTGGGTGAAAGGCAAATTGCAGAACTAAATGAAACGCAATGTCACGGACAGTCATTGAAACCCTACAGCATTTATGTCACTTCTACAATTTATCTTCACAAAATACATCCACCGTAATAACTTAGACAGAAAGTTCTTGTGAGACGTCGACGTACCCTTAAAATACTGCACAGTGTCACATCACAGAAGACGGAAATCTTGATGTGCGTTATGTTTCGTTGAAATAAGAATCGCAAATAATGCAGTCGGTTAATGCTGTGTGCTTTATCGTGGCAGTGGTGGGTTTTTGACTGAAAAAAACGTATGTAGATGGTGAATGGTGGAAACCGCATTCTTAAATTACTTCATAGTATTGCAAAACTTCTTCCTGAATTAGGAAATCCGTATTTTCACCTAACATTTGCCTGACGTGACTGCGAAACAGGTGCGTCTAAGGCTCGAAGTCCTCTGCCAGGTTCCATCTGTGCTCCATTCCAGACCTGAATCTTAGCATCAAATGTTCTATTTTTATTTGAAGTAATTTCACTTTAGATGTCGTTGCTATAGGAACCCCTATCCTTGGGTGAGTAAGGGAGGAAAAAAACGCGAGGGTGAAAAAATAGGGGGTGCGACTCGAATAAAAAAACCCGATCGATATTAACTCTTTTTTACGGACCCGCGTGGTTTTTCCGAACATCGCTATGCATCAGGAAGACGAAAACCTTTCTCAGTACGACGGTGACTGTAAGAACACTTTAATTTTAATTACACTACTTTTGTTTCCAGTACAAAAAATGTTTGCAATTATTAACATAATTATTATTATTATTGATTATAAAATGTCTGGCTAATAGAGGGTGTTTGACATATTCTAATAGACGATCTTGAACCATTTAATGTAACGTCTTAAACTACTTTCATTTATAACTGTGTTTCCACACTTTTGTGACCACAAAACCTGCAGCTGTCGAAATATATGTACGGAAATCTAATAAATCTCTTGCACATGAAACCGAAACGTAGACCTACAATTCCTAAGCATCTTAAGGTGATTCAGGTCCATTGTGTATTATTCAGGGGTTATATTAAAAACACATTCTTAAGCAACAACTTTCCAGGTTATAGTTGCGGATTTGTTAACAAGCCATCATCAGACATTTTTCTTTATCAAGAGCCGTCCAGCGAAAACTAGGTTTGAGATCTCATTCCTTTACACTATACGTCATATAATGTTATGAAATAAATGTATAAAATTACGGACTTTAGAAAGGTTTAAGGCTAGAGTTTTAAAATATATATAAAAATAAGTATGAATGAAGTATAAATAAAAATATTAGGCACATCTTATGTGTTGAAGCACACGTCCATCTTGTGCTTCCAAGGCAATGTGAATGTCCGATTTGCAGGAATCAATTACTCAGGTTTTACAATAATTCCAGTGTTGTGCGTGGGTATTCACTAACAGTTTTGTTATTTGTTAGTTGTTTTATTCATATTGTTAATTATGACATTTGATATGTGTTAATGCAATGCTGGTGTTCACATTGCATGTTACGTCCGTATGGAGGGTCAATGTTCCGTAGACACTCAGAGATCGATGTTTCATATATGTGCCTGACATCGTACAAACAGCACATATACACAAAAAGGAAATGGTAAATGAAGTTAATAATAATTATAATAAACAAAATTAATTTCTATATTTTAATGGCATTTCCTCGCGAAACTCTTGCTTTTATTTCGTTGAAACTAGGATCCTGCGGGTCATCATTTGAGAAAAAAGTGATATTTTTTAAACGATTAATATGAATAAATGCTGTAATATTCATTACTTGACTGGAGGATAAAATTTTACCTGTGTTTATTTAAGCTCCAGATGATGAAGGCCTATAAGGGAGTGGAGGTACAGCCCCATGCATTCGTAACCTCAGCCCTAGATGCATACATGTGGTCAGATTCACCCCCTGGCCACCTTAACCCAGGGAAATGTATAGGACCGTGGGTTTGTCCTTTTGTCGTCCTGGATGTCTTGGGGAAGAGAAAAATATCTTCTCATGGCAACATTCATCCTACTATTTCTCGATCATACAACCAGCAGCGTAGTCGCTATGTCGCCTGAACTGTCGCGGATTATATTTGCCCTGACGGACTTCGAAAACTTAATCAGGATGGTCTGTTGCCAAACCAAGATTTGAATCCGGCACGTGCTGAATACTATCCAGGACTGTTAACCCCTTAGTGGAATATTCCATATCATATATTATATGTTTAATATAATTAACACTCTCAGTGCAGTATCAGTGGCGTACGTACGAGGATATTTTTGCTCAGTGGTTGGTCAGTTTGTAATGTTTTAAGATTAACGTGTAGTCCCTTTCTCGTGATGCCGACTATTACAGAATCTGGAAAAGAAGGTGTCTTGAAACGTTTGCACGGGCCAGGTAACATCGGCTTCATTCTTGCAAAACTCGTGCGGATATCAATTCTCGTAAGCGGCAAATACTAGGCATTTAAGAAAGCCTTGCATTAAGAGAAGTGTTCGTGTTGGATGTAAAGTGGGAATTAATAATCTACACTTTTCGTGATAATCCTTCTAAATCTTGTGTCATAAAACCCTCTTCTTACCTTTATGTGACTGAAATTTTGTTCTTAGGTCTGTATCCTCTTTTCAATAAGAAATATGGCGTACTGGAATACTTTCCTTATAAAGGAGTCTCACGTTTCCTAGAAAGAGGGATTTTTTCGTTCAGGTGGTGGGATATATATTTTTCAAGTTTGCGGAAGCAAGCTGGTCTCCTTGAGGGTGGAGGCAATGTTAGCTTGTGAAGCTCTATTAGTGCTAAAATGTACTAAATCCACTCTTTGTAACACTACTTATATCCTGTAATAAAACTGACAAAATTTTACCATTTTTTTGGAAGTTATTCTTAAAGATTCACAGTAATTTTCTGATTCCGCTATCCATTCTTCCTGAGAAGTTTAAGATGTGTAATTTCAATTCGATGCATATATAAACAAAATGGCCGTCAGGAAGTGCGCGCCCAACCGGAACTCCTGGAAAGGTGGCAACAGCACGAACAACGCTGAAATTATTTGGATATCTTCCAACATTTGTCACATTTTTTAATCCGAAAAGGAAAGTCAGAAAACGAATATGTGAATAAGGTAATTACATTCTTATGACAATTCGAGTAAAATCGCAGAGTTTTCAAGGTTTAAAGGAAGTATTCCAAATCCGAAAATGACGAGGTGAATTGTTGTTAGTATACTGCACGCAATATTTGACGCTGACTGTCCCAAGACCTTCCAATTCACTGACTCAAGAAGTGCTTGTTGCATATTTCATTGCAAGTAAAGCCATGCAAACTGCATATCACTTCTCTTTGAGTGCATGTTTGCTGGGATGAATCTAGTAATAATTTATTGCCTGTTAAATTAATAATGGTCTCGTGCCATTTGATATCCCTAAAGATGTTTAAGCGTGGTGCTTTACAAGTTGTCCGATAGTTGGCTTCAAAAAAAGTAAGAAGTTTTCCCTGTGCACACCGTGCAGGCATAAAAAAGAATGGTGGTATAAACCTATTAATTCTTAACTTCTTTACTGGATGGAGTGGTCACCTTTACGTCTCGGCCGCTTTATCTCCGATAAAGGTGAAAGGGAAATTTTTCCCTGTCCACGCCGTGAAAGCATGCAGAGGGAGTAGAGGTACAATATCACTCAGTCTTAACCTCAGCACTAGGTGGAGGCGAGTGGCTAACCTCCTACTCCCGCCCTTTTACTCCCGGGGTACATATCCTATACCTTTTGAATGAGATGCTGGGTGGATCCCAGATACGTCTGCATATTTTGGAGAAGCTGAACTTCTATTTCTATCGGAACTCAAATACCGAACCGTCCAGCCAGTAGCCTAGTCCCTATACTGACGACTTTACCCTGGCTCTCCTTTACGCCCAGCAGCCATTGAATACGATGCTTTGTGCGCTCCAGGATCAGTCTCGACCCTTTGACGAAGAAATGAATCTCTTACCTCTAGTGGGAAATGAAAAACTATTTCCGAACTTCAAGCCTGTATTCAAGAAAGTCTTAAAGTTTAAAACTTGTCATTATTGTAAACAATTTATTTGGTATCGCGGTATATTTTCCTGACGGAAATGACCAGAAATGATCGTCCATACAGCTGACCTTTCATCTCTGTAAAATACCTTGGTTATTGTTGTAGTATTTCTTTTGGGTGATTCTTCGGCATCTGAATTTTATGTGCCGACGTTTCGGAACACTCTGTTCCATCTTCGTAGGTGGTGTAAGCAGCTTACACCACCTAAAAGTGGAACAGTTTTCCGAAACGTCAGCACATACAATTCAGACGCCAGGGAATCACCCAAAGAAAATAATGCAACATTCAGAACACGGCGAAATTTGGAAGTCAAGAATAATTCAACTTGGCTATTGTTTCACTGCGTCGTACACTTTCAAGCCATCGTACTTCATTAAGGTGCAGGGATGGATACGTTTACCAGTTCCTTTTTCTCTTAACAATACTAACATGTTTCATAAATATAGTAATGTGTCTAAATGTACATAAGCTACTGAACTAAATTTTTCATTTCTAATCCCGAAGTAAATCACTCTCGCGTTTATTATTTAAGGTTAGATTCATTAAAGCAACCGAAACATTGAAGATTCGCCCAATTAGTGTAGCAGTATTATCAGAAGTTGTCACCATGGTGGTTTCATAACTACATTCATACCGGATGTAAAGTAAGGTGCCGCTGTGTGGTATTAAAAGTGAAATACTCTCGAAAGGATTTGGTATGTAGATCTACACTTGCTGTAGGTCTAAGTGATAAGGTTCCAGCAATTTTCAAAAGAATGGTCTGTTCGAACAGAGAGTACTGTTGGAATGCATTTCGTGAGATTTGAGGTTTTAACATCGGCAGTAGAAGATTTATGTTTTCTTGGTTATATCAAACGGTAAAAAGTTACAGACATTTAGGAGGAGCCTGCTGACTCCAGCTTCTGGATATGTGCAATCCGAGAAAAATGATTAGATTGCACAGATCCTGAAGATGGAGGCGGCAAGCTACTCCGAAACGAACTTAAATAATTTTCATTCCTGACGGCCGACTACTTTAGACGACTTGCATCATTAGCTTGTATTTTATTTTACATAATTTGGTTAAAAATGCTAGAGCACAGCTGAAGGAACTCATGCAAGGGAGTGGGCTAATCAAATGCCCACGGAACGTCAAGAAAGTCTCCGCCTTTATCGGAACCGCAGGATCATGAATGTGTGCGCGTAAGGGCAGGACAGGATGCTTTTGTCACATAAGTGTACCTTCTTTTTTAAACATTCATTTGAACACTGTATGTGGTACATGAAAACAGATACTGTCAATTCTGCTACAACGCAATAGTTGCTTTTTTGTTAGACCTCGCGTTTTGGAAGAACTCTTAATACAAAGAGGGTGAGATCAGAAAAGTTCGGCCCACCATCCAAACTTATGTCTTCACACTTGTCGCTAGAATCGCGTTATTACGCGACACGTGCAATAGCGGAACTGGCTGTAATATAAATTTCGGATTTTTCTTCTACCTTTCTTGAACAGACACAGTTCAGGAGGTAAGCACTTGGCGAAATAAGATCGGTGCGACATGGCTTAACGAAGGAGAATAATATGAAAGTTTATAATAGAGAAGTAGGGAGTGAGGATGTGAGCTGGATTCACCTGGCTGAAGACATAATCAGGAAGACTGCTGTCATGCACACAGTGGTTTCTTATCCAGCCGCATGGATTTAGTGAGTTTTGAAAGAAGGTAATGCGCAATTCGTAAAATGGAACTGCAAGTTTCGAAAATGTGTATCATTTTATGTAAAAAGCGGCTAATTCATATTCCTATATTATCTTTATAACGACCATTTACAACAATGAATATACTAACGTAAAGATGGGTTTATGCCCATACATTCATCCAGCTTGAAAAAAAATGTGTACATAGTAAGGAAACACACAAGTTGATCAGTCCGACTGGATTCCCATTTAGGTATATTTTCAATTCCTGTACAGACCTGGACAGGCCCTGAGGGTTACAGGACATTGAGGCTCCCAGATTTCAAGATACTCAGCACATGAAGGTTGTAAGATTGTCAGCCCTACGCACCGGCCGCCCTTACCGACCAGGATGTATTCCTGGTATTCATTTCTGTTAGAGGCTGAGTCGACCCCAGGACCAGAGTGCAGCCAAAAGGATTGTGTCACTGAAAAGTTCCAATCACACAATCGGGAATTCAACCCGCGACCATCCGGCTTGTAGCGCAGTGCCTCAAAAAAACTTCTCCACCGCGTGCCCCCAGTTAGATATTAGGCCTACATATTAACTTCAAACATCAATTAAATCCTTAACTTTGTAATAAAGTATTCGATTGTATATGGTTTCCAAGCAGATCCGCAACTGTCACTGTAGCCATTAGTAACGTAATAACACAGGTATGTTGGAGACATATACCGTTCATGAGTTGGCGTTTCCGGTAGGTGTGATGGATTTCTTTGGCAAAGTGTGCCGCCGGCTTCAGTCCAGCAGTTATGTTGGCCGTCCTTTGATCGGCAGAGCCCAAGCACGCGTACCCTTCAATTCGCAACCAGATAAAAAAAGGGTAGAGAGAGGGGTGAAGGGTTTCACAAGAAGAGAGAAAGATGTAAAGGGGAAGGCTATACGTAGGTTTCGAATAATAAAAAAGAAAAAGTAGGAGAAAAGATGGAAAAATATAGAAAACCCGTTAGAAGAGCAGAAGGCGCTTGGGTCAGATTCAGTCTCCTTTATAAGAACTTACACAAAGTCTTTCTTCCTGTGCTTCCTATTTTCTTTCTTCTTTTTAAGGAATAAAAATCAACAGAAAACCGTAACATCTTGTAAATATATAGTAGGTCAGACAGGCTCTAACGGAGTTCCAATACATGCATCGAGTGGGAAGTTCTGAAAGCCAATTGTATCCCCCGTGAATAAGACTGCCTGCCTCCTTCATATATTATAAAACAAATACCGGTAAGTAACTACCGAGATACTCAGGCTGGAAATATTGTATGTGTGTCACGAGAGAATTGCTTGGAAACTGCAATTCCGTTCTTAAAGAAATTCTGTTCTCATCGAAGGGTAGTGGATATATTTCGACAACACATTAATACACGTTTCTTTTAATCTCAGTTCATACTGGTACAGAATATCACCAAGAAGTTTTCTCAAGAGTAAGGGCAACAATTAGTTGCTAAATCTCGTGACCATGCTGATTTTAGGGTCGTTTCGCAACTGTCCGAAAGTACCTGCTGACCCCATATTGCGAAAGAGTGAGACGCTGAAATAACGACGTTTGGTTTGATGCGGCATTCAGAGTCATTACTGGCAAGGAATTCCGAGCCGGACTCATAAATTCTTTTATCCTGTTTAGTAGATCTTTCGTATTACTCTTGTTATCGTCCTTAAATTTGTGATGAACCACCAAATTTACGTTTAAATACTGTCTCGTTTAATTTTGTCAAATAAAATTTTTATGGCGGTCTTGTTCCTTTTAAAATTTACAGAATGTTACCTCAGCAACAGCTGAAGGAAGTCCTATTCCCATATATACATGGCCCTATTTCAATGCCGTTCATCTGGCGCGAACCTCACAATTTCGCAGTTCTGCCATGTTGTTGGTTGTACGACATACTTTCACACTAAGTTTCGTGAAAGTCTGTCAGTTTGTTGAAGCATTTTCGTTGAGGGGGGGGAAGGGGGGGACTGTGGGAACAAAGACATGGATATGTGCAAGCAAAGTGGTATTTTAAACCTCTTTTCTTCTCTTAAAAACGTAAAGATTTAAAAACATGACTATGAAATTCAAGTTTTGTTCAAAATTGGCCAGACAAATTACCATTTTGTATGTAACTAAGGGTTTAAATTAAATTTCGAGCGTATTTAATCCAATATTCTGTGGGTTAAAATGTGCCCCCCCCCCCATTGAGCCTGCGAATTTAAGGATACACATCAGGTAAATGCGCTTAATCCGTCATATCAGACACTTTAGCCATAGAAGTTAACAACTTATGGACAGGCTGTTCTCGAATGCTGTTAATTAAATTTTATAGGTTTAGCTTGATAGAGTCCGCATTAGCTATGTCATGGTTTTTCAAACTGTGGTACGCGTGATACTTCTGGTACGCCAACCATTATTTACTGGTACGCGGCCTTAATAAAAAAATCGAAATATAAAAAGGCATAAAAATTTTAAAAATAAATAAAACATAAGGCAAGTGTATTTGTTAATACTCAATATTGCTAGCAACATTATATAACTCATCCCCGCTGTCAACCTATCCACCCCATTTTAGTTTATTAATGTAAATAAAAAAAATTATTGGTGGTACATTGAAATTGTTAAATTTCATAGAGTGGTGCGCCAGCGAAAAAGTCTGAGAACACCTGCTTGTACCAGTCAGGGATTCTACACACCTTCTGGGCATAAATTAACAATATACGGACAAAAAATAATTTTTTGCCGAAGTTGTAAAATATACGGCGACTTAGTTATTAAAAAAAAAGTGCATATTTTGGGGCCGGGCTTTACTAGGAATATATAACACTGTAATAAGGCTCAAAGTAAAACGGGTGAAAAGTTGGCTTAAGCAATAAAAGCAAAATTATTGCTTTACCTTACCGTGACTTGATACTTAAATACCAGCCTTAAGTGATCATTTACATTCACGGGGGCCGTGGTGTAGTTACAGAATGGACAGTACTTAGGCTCTGTTAACTAACCGCCTTGCAGAAAGAAGTAAGGTAGAGGCCTTCAGGTGAATGAATATCGTAGTGCTCAATACTCTTTAATGGAACAGATTCACTAAAAGAGAGGTGACGGAACTATTTGCTGTCTGGTGCAAGATCTACATCTAAAGTCACTGGCCAATAAGAAGTCGTCCGAACCCTTCTCCTTGCTTCGGCGATTCACGTTTGTTAGGCAGTTCCTCAGTTTCTAGTACAGTGATACCTCGGCTAACGAGTGACCCTGCTAACGAATTTTTCGGCTAACGAAGATTTTTTTTGCTGTTTTTCGGACTCGGCTAACAAATTTTTGACTTCTCCTTTAGCAAAGAGACAGAGGCCCGCTACTGAAGAAGAGGAGACTTACCTTGAATAAACTTTGAAAATTTGGAAGAAGAATAGTAAAAACGTTGTGTACATATTTTCAGTTTAATAGTATAAAG
>JGI20166J26741_11222226_pt1 | contig 27861 bp, 19 predicted proteins | sample TergutCu122P5_FD_26741 | JGI IMG/M metagenome (IMG submission 26741)
GGATATAGGTGTTTTGGGTTATATCGGTATAGTTTAACATAAGGAACACTCTCCCGAAGTTTGGTCCGTTCCTCCTGTGACACCCTGTGTATATATATATGTTGACACACAATGAAAATGATTTATTGGCTGGCTTTATGTTAGACATTCTGTCAAGACATGAACATACACTTAGTTTTGTCCACATTCATTTCTACACCATCCTCCTAACCAGCAACTAATAGAGATTTTATGTTTTTCTTTCAAATGCATATTTTCTTGTCCAATACATTATCATCATCATTGGTGTACAGCCAGTGATATGTCCCATCCAATTTCCAATCCATTTTTCCAAGCCCCTCATAATGGTATATTCTACACCAAGTTGAAAAGCAATACAAATTAAATCTTAAGTTTAAATAATTTTCTCAGAAACCCTCACATCCAGAAACACTACTATTGCAAAGCAAAGCTTCAGGCCTTCTGCAGGGTGATGCTACATCAATGGGCAAGCACCCCATGGTTTCCAAGGCTCATACTGCTGTCACTTTAAGTGAATGCTTGGCAGTGAAAATGAAAACAATACAATCCTGTGAAAAATAAGGCAGACACCAAATGCAGCAATACATCTCAGATTTCAATGCCCAGCAACACCACTGTGAGAACCTCAAATTTGCAATATACTATGGTTTCATATGTTTCAGTATTTCATTTTCAAAGAGAAAAGACAAATGTTTACATCCCTGACACATTCTCCAATCACGTTAAGTATTTTCTATTTGTTTCTATTAATCCCAAATACTTACCACTCTGCCAACTTTTAAAGGAATTAAAGAAATTCTTACAATTCTCCAGTAAATTCTGGGTCATCAGATAGCTTATTCCACACACCTGTTTTTGCCAACTATAAGAGGAGTGAAGAACACAGATGTAGGAATGCCCATTCAATTCTGTGGGGCCCCTCAACATTTGTATACCTCCCACAACCACAATGGCTCAAAACAAGTAATAATGAACCATGCCAAGAGATGGAGGATGCATTTTGTCTGCAATATCATGATCAGTAGCATCTTGCATCTGTATCCATTAACCTGGTTTCCACATCATTATTTCAGAAGTATTTACCTTGCAAAACCCAATCTCTTTCTGGCTGAGATTTATCTCCATGAATGCACGCTGCAGGCCACCTGTGAAAAAAGTGCACTACACTCTGAACTGACCTTCCAGAAAGTATGACTATTTATGGTTATATTCAATATACAATTCTCAATTTAAGAACAAAAACAAGCTAAAATATGTAAAATCTGCAAAACAGTTATGAAGCATCATCTGATTACTGCTTCTAGGTTTTCAATTCTTGAATACCGTATTCAGTTCTACCGCACATGAAGCTTGACGTTGGATGTGAAGTACAACACTTGATCACAATACAAAGCTTTCACATGTCGTTTAACAGTCGTGTGAAAACCTGTCTCAGGCGGTCAGAGGATTGAAGATTTGTCACATTCTTATTTTCAGTTTATCCCAACAATATCTGTGATCTGAAAAACATTAAACACTTTGGCAACAGTTGTAAGTCTGGTTCTGTACATGGCCCAACCAGAAACTGGTGAAAAGCTGACTTCCACTGCCTACATACCATTACTGTAATTTTCACCCACACTTCATAACAACAGGAAGAGGGGAGAGTTTTCAATATTCTCTTATTGTGTGAGACATCAAGCAAACCACAGAAGTCCATTATTAACACATCATATAATAAGTTCACTATAATTTAACAATGCACCTTCAGAATGTGTATGGTGTTTTTACCCTTGTGGGCTGTAATTTAAATGCCCCCAAGACACTCTTAAGAAAATAATGTACATGGCCATCATTACTATGCATGTTATTGATAATGACTGGCATTTCAAACCCCAACCCATGTGTCAACTGTAGCCAACATTTAGCAAGAGAGGGTTAAAGTTACTTCTTAATGGTGGCACCCTACCTTTTAACTCTTCCATTATTAAAAGTGTTTTTGTAGTCCTTGTACATATTTAACTGGGATTGGCAGAGCCTCACATCTTCATACTAGCTACAGTTTTTCTTTCTCAAAGTTACGTATTAAAAAATGTGTATTCGAAGGCAAAGCTTGCCATAGCGATTTGCATAGCCTGGCCAGCCACAGCTATCATCATTTCAGTTCCCTTATGTTTAACTCTGTGGACCACTTTTTACCATTTGTGGGATTTTTCAAGAAAGTAAACCAGTGAACTTCTACGGTTTGCTGAATTTATGTACTATTCAATCACTGCCCTCATGTGGTGCAGGTAATAGTGAACTGTTGTGCATTAAGAGTAACTTCAGTATTCTGGAACTGCGAACAGGTGTGTCAGTTGGAAACAACACAACACTTCCAGACATACCCAAACCAATATATCCTTACAGTTGCCACATTTCCTCGATAGTATACATGTGGGGGCACCACATGAAGCTGATTCACTCTATCACGTTTCTGATGTGCCATATACGAATTCTCAGTATTTTGAAAACCATATACTAATATTTTAATAGTTATACTGACTTCTAATTTACCAGCATATTTCATCTGCAGTCTGAGTTGCACAACAGCTCTTAATTTCTTTCATAATACCTCTCTGTCAACACTAATGATGCGACATTCATCAAACTATCCCGTCTGACTCTTCAGGCTATGTTTATTTTGTCAAATGCAAATACGGACATAATCAGTACTCGCCATAATGACAAATTTTCATGCCGTCACCAGCTAACATTATACTGGATGTTCACTGAATCAACCAAACACACAGACTGAAATCATTTGAACAATAAATATGCAATGAAGAATATTTTCCACTAAAGTAAACATCAAATTCACAAACCACTTTCTATCATTAGTGAATATTTACTGATATGGTGAGTAGTCAAAATTAATAATCAAAATTTAAAGCTTCACACATCACCCTTATTATAGGCACACTAGAAAAAAATAAAAACAGACTTCCTCTAAATACAATCTAAGTGTAATCAAGGATTTCTTTTGTTTTTCATCTTGCATGCTGTAGGGGCCTAAGTTAAGAAACAGTTTCAAATGTAAAGTATTCAACTTTTTAAACATACTGTTACACCCATTTTCTTTAATAATCCTCTCAACCACAAAACTAATGGGTAAAGTACTGGCAATAAAAATTTAATTCTGGGTGACTTGTTGGGATCCAGTTACCCACTTATTGGGAATCACATCCCAGAACAAAATCCTCAGCTACACTACTGGAAAAGCCTGGATTTTCTGTCAACCTATTCATCAACAAAATCACTAAACGGATATATAAATAAAAGAGAAAGAAGGAAAAATAATAACAATGCTCATTAGGCAGTCAGGATTTCAGGTTCTTACCCATCCCTGCGCATCTTCCGAGTGATTTCATCGACTCTTCTTTTTGTCTCAATGAATACAATACTTTTGTTCTCTTTCTCTGCCATTATTTCTTTCAATAATGTGCTAAGCCTGCAATGAAATGCCAAAAAAAAAAAAAAAACACACATTTCTTACACTGTCAAGCTAAATCATTGATCACACGCTCGTACAAAAAGAATGTTGGGAATCATGAGGGTGGGATCCACACACTGGATGGGTGGACACCGAAGGCATTATATTCACGCTTCATGTACCTCCCATAAGCATTCATGCTCCACGGATAACACGGCAGAGGCATGCCAAGATAGGAGGAAATAAATATAGCATGTTGCTCTGAAGAAATTAATACCTACTACAGGCAGTCCTCAATGTTGAGACATTTGGCTTTACTACAACTTGCACTTTGGTACACCACAAATTCTCACCCCTAAAACACCTTATATACACTGAATTTGTACTTTCATACACAGCTGACCAACAAACATCTTGAACTATCATACAGTGGTCCCAAACTGTATTTTAAGTCTACTAAATGCCAGTAAGGCCAATCCCACTGGCTCCACAGTCTAAGGCGAGTCTGTGGCGGCTCGCTTGCTGGGATGGCGGGTTCATATCCTGCCAGGGGCATGGATGTCGGTCTCTTGTGTGTGTTGTGTGTTATCGGGTAGAGGCCTCTGGCACAGACCTATCGCTCGTCCAGTGCAGTCCTCCTGAGTGTGCAAGCAGGGTAGTATACTAGCCAGTGAGCAGCGAGTGAAGTTGAACAGATTTCAACTTCAATCACTTGGATTTAGTCGATATTGAGTTTAAAAGCTGCGGGTGAACTTGATGGCAACTAGCATGTAGAGTAACCCCAGGTAAACAACATATGACTGCGATCATAAAACCTCGAAAATGAGGAAGCCTAAGCCCACTAGGACTCTCAAGCCACAAAGAAAAAAATGCCAGAATAGGTACATGATATAATTTGAGTCAAGACATAACACTGAGAAATTTTGTACTGTTTATATTTTGTTACCCAACTGACAAATTCAATTCATATGAATTGAAGCAGCATAAACCATAGTTTGAGGAAGAATATTTAGGTTTTTTAGATCAAAGGAAGCAGGCTAAAATGCAGTGGGTACAGGATTCAAACCAAAGCAATGTAGATAATCTAAACAATGTAAGACCTGAAGCTAGCACACATTTCAGGAACAAAAAGAATATCTGAAAGCTAAAATTGATTAACTTGAAACTAACAGTAAGATCAAAAATATCAGAGAACTGTATAGGGGCATCAATGATTTTAAGAAGGGTTACCAGCCTAGAACTAATACAGTGAAGGATGAGAACAGTGATTTGGTTACAGACTCTCACAGTATTTGTGCTAGGTGGAGGAACCAATTCTCTCAGCCGTTCAATGTACATGGGGTTAGGAATGTTAGGCAGACAGAAATACATACCGCAGAACCACTAGTGTCTGAGCCGAGTGTCTTTTAGGTTGAGAGGGCTACTGAAAAGCTAAAAGGACATAAATCACCAGGTATTGATCAAATCCAAGCAGAATTAAGGCAGGGGGTAGAACAATTCACTCTGAGATCCATAAACTTACTAATTCTATCTGGAATAAGGAAGTGGATGGAGTCGGTCACTGAACCTATCTATAAGAAGAGCTGTAGTAATCACAGAGACATATCACTTTTGCCAACTACAAACAAAATTTTATCCAACATCCTGTTGTCAAGGTTTACTCGATATGCACAGGAAATTATTGGGGATCATAAATGTGGATTTTGAAGCAAGAGGTCTACTACTGGTCATGTATTCTGCATTCATCACATACTTGAGAAAAAATGGGAATACAAGAAAGCAGTGCATTACCTCTTTGTAGACTTCAAGAAAGCTTATGATACAGTTAGCAGGGAGGCCTTGCATAATATTCTCTTTGAGTTTGGTATCCCCATGTAACTGGTAAAGCTAATAAAAATGTGTGACTGAAACGTATAGCAGAGTCTGGGGAGGCAAGAATCTGACATGTTTCAAAACAAGGAGATGCTCTATCATCATTGCTTTTCAACTTCATAGTATGCCATTAGGTGGGTTCAGGTAAACCATGAGAGCTTGAAATTAAATGGTACACATCAGCTCCTCATTCATGCTGATGATGTTAATATATTGGGCAGAAGCACACATACTATAAAGTAAAATGCAGAAGCCTTAGTAGATGCTGATAAGGAGATTGGATTGAAGTAAATGCTGATAGGACTAAGTACATGATCATGTCTTGAGATCAGAAAATGCAGGATGAAGTCACAGTATGAAGCCTGATAATAGTTCCTTTGAAAGAGTGGAAGAGTTAAAATATTTGGGAAAAACCTTAACCTATCAAAATTCTATTAAGGAAGAAATTAAGAGCAGACTTAGGTCAGGGAATGCTTGCTATCATTCCGTGCAGAATATTCTGTCTTCACTTTCCTATCCAAAAATTTAAAGATCAAGATAAACAGAAATATACTTTTGCCTTTTGTTTTGTATGGGCATGAAACTTGGTTGCTCACAATGAGGGAGGAATGTAGGCTGAGTATGTTTGAGAATAGGGTAGTGAGGAGAATATTTGGGTCTCTAAGGGACAAGGTAACAGGGGAGTGGAGAAACTACATAATAAGGACCTTAATAAGCTGTACTCCTCACCCAATACTGTTCAGGTGATTAAATCAAGAATGAGATTGGTGGGGCACATAGCACATATGGGTGAGAGGAGAGACAATACAGGATTTGGGTGGGAAAACCTGAGTGAAATAGACCACTTGGAAGACCCAGGTGTAGATGGGATGATAGTATTGAGATGGATATTCAGGAAGTGGGATGTGGGGGCACGGACTGGATTGAGCTGGCTCAGGACAGGGACAGGTGGTGGGCATGTGTGAATGCAGTAATGAACTTTCAGGTTCCATAATAAGCAGGGAATTTTTTGAGTAGCTGAGAACCGGTTAGCATCTCAAGGATGTTGCTCCATGAAGTAAGTAAGTGACAACTTTGATGTTGGTGTGGACAGTTGAGTTTTCACGTTGGCTGATTTTGGAGAGGCCTTGTGTTCTTATTTGTTAGCTATCCTGGCCACTTAATCTCAAAACACAATCTGGTGGATGAAAGGTGACCTACATCATGATGGTGGCAATACAAAATTTGGATCTAGAATATGGCCACTGTACTGTAAAGCAAACGTACGAAAATTTTTAAACATCATTGTCAAGGTTACAAAATTTTTAAACATCATTGTCAAGGTTACTAAGTTTTGTTGGCCATCTTTATACAGTTATCAGAATAACGCAGGATTTTGGCTCGTGTAATGGTAGGAATGTTAACAATTACCCTTGGTTGAATTAATGTACTGTAATTGTTGCCATAAGTGTTTTGTTTGTTGCCCATAAATAAGAGTTTTTATGTATTTTTTTAAGCAACTGGAACAGAACCCCCCACTGAAACATATAAATCTACTGCTCAACTTTCATAAACTTTGACTTTTGTACACGTTTTCAGGAATGAATCATTTACGAAAGTCAGGGACTGCCTGTATACAGAATGCAGCAACTGCTAACACATCAGAAACACGACAACCAACTCACTTCTGTTCCTTCTCATATTCCTGACACACATCAATGATCTGAAGAATGTTGTGATTTGCAGACAGTTGTAGTGATCCCACATTGATTTGGATGTAATCCTTCAGGAATTCTTCTGCTAGGTTGCGTACCTCTTTTGGCCACGTGGCAGACCACATCAGTGTCTGTCGGTCTGGCTGAAATATCAAATATAACCATACCATATTCCTAAAGCTCACAAAATATTATACCTGCCTTCCACGACAGCTCTCATTTACTTTCTGCACCAATGTGTACGACCTTCCTTTAAGAAGCACAGAACGTCAGAGGGCATCACCACATAATACACATACATTTTTATGTAAGTCTTTGTTCATAAATTTGATTGTATTAATTCATGAAAATAATCCAATGTTGAAAGTAGCACCTAGATCACTTAATTTTTATAAATTTCCTAATGAAAAATGGAGGTACATAAATTCTGAAACAAAATAAAATTCAAGGAACTGACAACAAATGACACAGAGAGCCCACTTCATAAAATCAACATGTGGCAATATTAGAAAGACACTACTCAAAGCACAGTAGGGAAAGCCTTGCGACAGGACATAAACAGAAATTAGTAAGTAATGTTGGAACTCTCCAACACTAAGGAATACAGAGTTCACATACTTCAGCTGGCCTCAACATAACACCCAAAAGAAAAGAAAAGAAAAGAAATGGGGGGAAAAAAAGGAAAAAACCCCACAGAATTCACTGTTTTACCAATTTCCAATATTATGTCCATCAGCTAATTTCTAAGTCCAGGCACTGTATACTTTTACTGCTATTCTGCAGCATTTTCAATATATGATTTTTTTTACAATTGATTTCTTATTAAGACAACTTTCATTTGCAATTTCATTAAAAGCTTCAGCACTGCAGCTATTGTCCCAGTACCATCCTGTTATACAATGTCAAAACAACTAGATTTGTCAGGCAAGGCATTTTCCTTATTCCAAAATCTAAAAACACAAAGGCCAGCTAACATTTAAATATTCATAAACTACTGCAATGTGTATCTCATTTATTTTCAAGGACATAACACCATACACCCATACCCTGAAACCAGCACCACAAAGCACTACACAAGCAGCAGCTTCGAGTACCCGAACTGCAAAGCTTTGAATCAAGTAAAGCTGATGCCTGCATTTGTGCGTGACCAAAATAGTATAAGATCATAGTGTAAGTCACAGGTGATGCTGAAATGGGAGATTTCACAGCGTTACAAAACTGAAAATGAAGAACTGTAGCTATATATCATACAAACCTTTAAATTAAACGTTATGAAGCACGTGTAAGAAACCAACAATTGTGCTGCAGCAACTTGAAAACACTTTAAGAGGCCCATAGAATGATGACATACATATGTACAAAAACAAGTCCTCAGTTCTGTGCCACACTACCTCAAAAAACCTACTCACTCGAATCTGTTCAATAATCTTCCGGATCTGGGGTTCAAAGCCCATGTCCAACATCCTGTCTGCCTCATCCAAAACAAGGTATGTGCATCTCTTGAGATTAGTCTTGCCACTCTCAAGAAAATCAATGAGTCGTCCCGGTGTTGCAATGACTATTTCCACTCCCCTCTCCAAGTCCCGTGCCTGTGGACCTTTAGGTGCCCCTCCAAATATACATGTGTTCTTGATTTGCGATGTTGCACCAAAGTCATTTGCAACTTGCTGTATCTGCTGTGCTAACTCACGTGTTGGTGCTAGGATTAAAGCAATAGGACCATCACCTCGAGCCAGGCGAGACTGGTTGTTGATGTGCACAATGGCTGGAAGTGTGTACTGGAAATACATAACTCTGCCAATCACAATGCACAAAACTGCCACTAATGCCACAGCATAGGCTACAGGCTCAGTATAGCGTATATGATATACATACTGCATTGCATTTCATCATAGCGCTATCATCACTGCAGGTAACTGCAAAGTCAAACTACCAAATTTTTGCATTCAGACACACAAAATACTTATGCATGTACCTGGTACAGTACCTGATATACACATTTTTAGATTTAAAAAATCCATTATCTGAAAGCTGTAATGCACAAAATACATGTAATTCCTTTCAAAGTGTACTTTCACACCTCCGTTTTGGGTTAGGAAAATTACAGCTCCATAATACTGAGGAAGAACTGTGATTTCAATACTTTCACACATAATTTATGACCATTTCACATTGCAATTAAATGCCAACAACCTACTTTTACAAAAAAAAAAGTTATTATCATAAGAAACAAACAAGACCAAATAATGAAAAAATGGCACTTTGTGGGAAGAACGACAGATATTTTTGCATGTCTTAAAAAATGCAGTAAGTATTGTTAGTTTCTAAGTATATAAAATAAATTTCTACAAGATGCAAAAATTTCAGTTTCTTTTACTTTTAGCTTGGGTTGAAGCCCCAGTGTTGCTTACGTGGGTCACATGTGATGTATTCTTGAGCTGGCTATCCTGAGAGCACACGCATGCTGCAGTTACAGCTCTCTAACACTTTAAAGCCCATATATCTGTGCCTCTCCTCAGTAAAGAAGCAGACTCAATGCAAGACAACCCTAACCCAAACAGCATACCAATAAAAGGTTATCGTTTTTTAAATGAAAATGAAGGGACAGGAAACAGACAGGAGTTCTAACAATTGAGAAATAATTGAAGAAGGGATTTCTCATCAAGAAATTTAAGACAAAAAACACCTAAAAGTAAAAGGATTTTCCTTTGCTTTTTTATCAGCATAAAGACAGTTTGGATTCAGTTCACTGTCACTCCAATCCCCCAGCTGACGTGCTGGGAGATGTAGTTGACAGTGCAATATGCAAAAAAGGTAAACTTGATTGTCAGTAACTCTAGCCTTCCTTCAGTCAGGATTATGTGAGAAATTTCCTTTTCAGGTACCCACTGCCATATAATGTGAGTCAAAAGCCACTGCATCTACGGTGGACTGAAAGCATCTTCAGAAAGTTTATAACAAAAATAAGTTTCTCATATTTACTCTAGTTACAACAAATGTTAGAAATAATGGCCATACACATGCTTGTAAAGATGCATGTACATGGCTGATCTTTTTGCAAAGGCATGTAACTCCTATCTCAAGTGTATTGTGTATGACAAGTTGTTAAAACCTCGACATTTTGATTAACCCTGTACTGACCCATAATAAAGAATACAGCTAGCCACATTGTTTAAACTGGCTCTGGAGACCACACAATGTCTTATTCAATGGCTACATGGGTTCTTTCCGGACAGTAAAGCGGCCAGAGTGGTAAACTGACCAAAAATACTATCTAATGTAGAGTGAAGGAATGAGTGAAGCTATACTTTACTCGCCTACACATTTCACGGCTCTGAGAGTGAAATATTCAAATGACAGGGGCTCTGGTTGTCCTACGTATTGGATGCTCGAGCCATGCTGGGTTTTAAATGTTGTCCTATATCTATGAGGTACAGACCCTAAAGGTTAAACATCACTTCCAAAACAAGTGTGTAATGGTCACATTTCCCTAAGTGGGACAACCTTTCAAATCACTAATTATTATTCTATGACTTGGCTACTGAATATAACATGGCAACCAACTAGTAGCATATCTGACAAGGCAGTCCCACTAACAGCAATATACAAGTGTTGGACACTTTCTACTCCAAGGAAACAAAATGGAGAAGATGAATAATTCCAGTTAAAATGTCAATGACTGAACACAGAAGGTTGCAAGGAAGTCTAGTGCAGTCTTCTTCAAAGTTACTAACACATGTACTAATAAAAAACCAACATTAATGATCTTAATGATACTCACAGATAATGTCTTTCCAGAACCAGTCTGGGCAATGCCAACCATATCTCTGCCACTAAGAGCAATGGGCCAACCCTGTGCTTGAATTGCCGTGGGTTCCTTGAATCCCAGTTTCCTGTACAAATACATGCACAATTCAGCAAGCTCGCTAACTCTTAACAAATTCCATGCAGCCGAGTCCCTTCTAAGAACCTAAGAGCTGCTAGGCCAGTCATAAAGTTGGTAACATTTTATGGAATTAAACATTCACTGTGCTCCCAACAGCCCACCACCAGTCCAGATCCTCAGCCACATCAATCAAATCAATGCCTTCCATTCCATTTCTTTAACACCCATTTTAATTTTATCCCTATCTATACCCAAGACTTTCAAGCGGTCTCTGTCCTGCAGGTTAAATTCAGGAAATGCCAGCTACCACTCAGTCCAGAATCTTTTGCTTTGCTGTCTCATATCAAAAGACAAAGATTAAAACATACATAACTACAATTTTGCTTGTCATTTTGTGTGCAAATAAAATTATCACCTACATCAGGGGAAGAACAGAGGCAGAATGCATTCCACATAAGTGTGCTGTGGAAGATACTTGGATCTAAGACAGGGGACATAACCAGAGGCCGAAGAAAACTGTATAATGAGCACCTCCACAATTGATACTCTACACCAAATATTATTTGGTTGATCAAATACGTTGGAAGGACATGAACTGAACTAACTTCGTTCCCCCCCCCCAAAAGTAATAGGATCCTCTGAACACAGTTAACAAGCCTTTGGGTTCCACGATACACACGGCACATATTGACTAGCCAAGTTACTACTAGCTTCTCATGGACTCTGTGCCGTGTAGTTAGACGCAGGGAAAAACAGATTGTAAATTTAAAATTACATGAAATCAATGTACTTAGTAACATGTAGATGTATTTCCCTTCATTACAGCTAAACAGTTTTTGACGTTCCAACATCTACTTCATTAACCCCACACTTTATATTCTGATATAAACTGTTGGCAGACGTTAGTTTCACAATATATGATCTTTCCTTGGAGGAATAACACGGTTACAGCAAAAAATAGCCACTTTAATGTGACTGGGAGAATGGGTTAGGCAGTCTGACACTTATGAGTGAACAAATTTTGTAAAGCAAAATTAAGAATCAAAACTTAAGTACAGCGAGCACTATACTTACCTTATCTCCTTCATAGCATAATCTGGAAATCCAGCCTCATCGAATGTCATGACAGGGTTGGGAATACTACGTCCTTTTACGGTAATTTCTTTTGAAATCCTGTATTCCTCAACTTCATGTTGTGGTCTGTTCGCAACATCTGGATGTGGAACGTAAAAATCTTTTGTAAAGGGCTGCAAGCGGCTCAAATCCCAGTGTGGTTTCCTAAGACTACCACCAGGTTGCCGACCCTTCAAACTTCGACCACTGCCACCTCCCCCACCTCGTCGATCATCACGGTAATGGTCCCTGCTACGACTTCTCTCTCTTCTTCTGTCACGATCCCTGTGACTTTCCCTATCTCTGTCTCTGTCTCTATCCCTGTCACGATCACTGCAACAGATTACAATAACATAAGCTAGTGACGCTGTTGTACCAACACAACTTGGGGTTCAACACCAATGTTCTCACAATATCTTTTAACTTCAGGCTAAAAACCCAGTCTTGTGAATAAATACTTCATCAGCCAGGTCCTGAGGTTACCATGGTAACCACAAAGTATATCAGCCTTCTTATATCCACATACATGGCATAAAACAGTGATGAAGTAAATAAAAATGTGCTGCAAGTCCTTGGAAGCATGGCCCTCACAAGTTCAGTAAGTTAGTGGATCCTCAGTAACTGGGAATGCCAGAACACTTCTCTCCCAACTGGGAATAAATGTATTAGATGCAATCTGCTTCCAGAACCTTCCGCCCATGTTACCACCAACTGTAGACTGAGGGACTTGGAACAATTTTCACGAGAATGTTACTGATCTCCCATGGCAAGACCTTTACCTACAAGGAGCAGCACCCGAATGCCTATACAGAAAAGACAAGCACCTAATAATGTGTCCCTTAAAACACTGCTTACCCTTATTACTGCGCCAACACAGCCTTTGTAGACTTAGCAAATACTTTGCTTGAGAAGCACAAAACTTCCTCTAGCTAACAACACTACCTTAGGAGACCAATAGCACTGACCACGTATCTCAAAAACTCACTTATAAATTGGAAAAATAACAACAAAACAATAGCACAAGTGATTATAAAGCAAACTATGAGAGATTTCATGATGTATGATATTTATATTTAATTGCGTGCATTTTTATATACACACATTATTAATTTTAATTTTATTCTCATATATGTCAATGTATGTGCTTACACTGGGGTTGGGGTCCATACCCTGTCTCATTAAAATACATGTTAGAGTACATCAAGTGAACAATGCACTTAGCAATGAAGTTCCAAGAACAAAAACACCATGTTTAGGGCAGATTTTTCTGTGTGTGTGTGCAAATACTGCAAAATTAAACTGAATGCTTGTTTTTACAGCTATCATACAGCTTGATATAATTCTTTCTATGACAAGCAGCATATTTCATGTATTTTGAAAATCCAGCAGTGATTACAAACATCTTACATGATGATTGTGTGTTATGATAGAAAGTCATAAACTCTGAGACAGCCAACTTGCATCTGTGGGTGAAGTGACTGACTTCATCCACCAAATGAATGAAGCTAATTGACCTCCCGCTTGCTCTAGCACACTATAAACAACGGAACTTGCTACACAGCAAACTTCCACTGAGTTAACGTGTGCAACCTGCATAGATGCTAGTAATACGGATACAACCGTCCTTCAGCTGACTTCTTAGGTTTTGCGTACAGCAACAAAATGAAATTAAACATGAAGTGTCTACTGTGCACAACATTTCTGGCACAGTTATCAACCTTATTATTCATGAGTACTTACAGTGAGGTCTAAGCATCATTACTGCTTTCTCTGTTTTTTAAATGGGATAGGAGTTGTCTCTACAGTCACACACACACACACACACACACGCACGCGCGCGCGCGCGCACATGCATAGACGTGCATGCATGCACACACACACACACCTTTGGTCACTTCATTTAATATCATTATCTATGTTGGCAGTCCACATGAACTACACTTTCCATTAAATTCAGATGCCATTACACACCAACACATAAACGAAGGTGCATATTTGGGCAACATCACAATTTCAAAACATAAAATGACTCTACGTTACAAGTTGTTACACCCCAGAAATGTCAACATGCTGGAATGGCAGCATCAGTCATCCACCATTCATCTAGCAATGTTTCCTCTGTTGTCCATCTGTGGTGCTGATGACTGTTTTCTCACCCTCCCACCTTACAGGAGGGGCTTAGGTTAGAAACCTGGCACCTCTCTCTATCCATCACTCTCTCTCTTGCTGGTTGCCCTCCCTCCATACACTAGGGCCGTAGGTTGGATGTCAGACACTGTCTCTCCCTCTCTCTTCCTGCACATATGGCTGAAACACCTTTACATGATGTGTAACTTCCCCTCACATCAACCATCACCGCTTACACATAAAACACGGCTAGGTTAGGCGGCCATGTTGGTACTAGTGGAGTGTCCAAAATTCCAGTATAGTCTCCCTATTCTCCATTAGTTATTGCCAAAATCACATACTAAACACTCAACCTTCTGGCAACAGATTTGGAAATTTACATTTTGGTGCACCCTCTATGTACAATATGAATATTTTACAAACCAAAAACCTAACATTATGAAATACATGTCATTTTGTGGAAGAAAAATGGAAATTGCACTACAGCCGTAAACTTAAGCTCAGTACAGCGGGTTACCATCTATTACGGTATTCATATCGATTACCACTGCAAAACGCAGCCCCTAACCCTCATGGAAAGTTATAATACTACTTACCGCGCGATTTAACCGTAAATCTTACGATCAATACTGCTAAATCTAACAACCTTAACTTTTACTGTATGTGAAACAGCTGTAACGTGTTCCATACTATTCGTATTACAGCATGCGTATGAAGTGTAGGACACACTTAAACCCTAATCCTACAGCAACACCTAAGTTACCAATACGGGGTACAGTACTAACTTTGGACTATACACTGTTAGGCATTAGTACTAAAGGGAATTTTCAGGTGGTAATTATTCATATTACACATTTCCATCACCCGGTAATACACGAGGCACACATTTGTTACGCTAACACTGGAACAATAAATAGATGCTTACCTTCTTCTTTCAGATCTTCCCATATTGCTATTCGCAGCTGTAACAATTTGAACGAATACTGGTATTGTTTTAAGTGTTATGGTATTTGCATACACATTTATGGATGCATCTCTTATGCATAACTAGCACCTTACGCCCAGCACCCAACATTACATTCAACAATGGCGACCAACCACTCAGCGTCCGTACCCATGCACGTTAATAGCTTGCACTACTTCCTGTTCAAGATTCTGACGCTAGGAATGCATACAATCACTAGTCGACGTGCAGGAACGGCATCGGTAATAAAGCTTATTACTAATAAATAATTTCCTTTTTAATAACTCATAAACGTGTAGTATTTTACATTCTAACTTTCTATACAATACGCACTACTTCTCGCTACGTATCAACGCCTAATGATCTCATTGGTTTGAATACAATGCGTCATGAATCAATACAAGCTTGCTGTATGGTCTGGTTGTACGGCTCTACAATTTAAACGTGTGCGCTGAGATGACTGATGACCATGGATAAGACATCGATACACGTTATATGACCGTTATTGAAAGGAAGCCAGCATTAACAACACGATAGAACACTAGACATGCATAAAACACTTCAAAGTCCACATTCAATCGTACAACTACGGAATCGATGCCCCAATCAGAACGAGGTTATTCTAGCTTCCGGAATCCTTACACCAAGTAATTTTATAGGACAGGGATATTCCATCTTTCGGGCCGGGTAGCGTAGTCGGTATAGCCACTGCCCACGGGCTGGACGGTCCGGGGATCGAATCCCGGTGGGGGCGAGATTTTCCGCACCTGTCCAGACCGGCCCTGAGGCCCACCCAGCCTCTTGTACAATGGGTAACAGGTCTTTCCCGGGGGTAAGGTGCGGCCGGAGCGTGATGCTGACCCCTCACCCCCTTGTAGTGCCGAGGTCAAAAATAGAGTAGAGCTATACCTCTACTCTCCCTAAGGACCTTTGTGGCCTATGAAAGGGTGAAACCTACCTACTCCATCTTTCATGGTTGAAGCATCAGCTTAAAGTTTGAGACGAGGGTAATTTGGTTACCATGGCACGTCATATGACACAGGTCCCAGAGAGGCATGGTAGCTGCACAGATATGTTAATTAACTACTCGCGCACAGCCGAGAAGCGGTAGACCCTGTATCGGGGATTGGACTAGTGGCTAACATAATCATAACGTGAAATACTGTTTACAGAAGTTGAAAAGGTTCTTTTAAAGTACCCATAAAATATAAAGTGGACATTATGATTTTGAATGTAGAATATTGGTAGTATTTTAGGTTTGGTTCATTGAAAACTCCTGCAAGAGATGTAATGAGTACACATAAGTTGACTTTAGTGAAAGTACAGGTAGTGAGATAAAACAAGGTTGGCACTGAACCAACAAAATACTATTAGCAAACAGAAATCATCAATTAGGTAACTGATATTTCATAAGGGTTTCATATGTAGGCTTTGAAGACGAGCTGAGGACATATGAGCTTCTCAGTTACTCTGAACCATGGAGTAAATTAGTCATGAATGCAAGAAGGGTGTGATGATATGCTAACATTAACAAGTTTTGATCTTGGGTGAAAATCCTGGCCTGTTCAGATCAAGAGCTGCTGCTATGGATAAGAGGAAGTTCCTATCAAGCCATGCATGAAAAATTTTATTTGGATGCATTTCTGAGAGTGAGCCCAGAAAGGTTGCGATTTTATTAGCTTAAGTCTTCTACAGTTAAGGGGAACAGAACTTTGGCAGAAGATCTCTGTGTTTGGCTGGGATGGACCATGCCCCTTTTAACCATACTGTGGCCTTATAAGTGACGAAAACCACAGGACCAAATATTATTTGACACAATTTGTTATAGAGAAACTGTACTTGTTGCACAACTTCACATACTGGGAGAAGATATTCATACAGTTAATCATATTCAGGACAAACTGCAAACTGAAGCAAGACACTACCACATATTGAAAAACTGATCAAGTAAAGCCAGTTTTCAGCCACATCATGACATGATGACTAAACTCCTCTGTGTTGAAACAAAATCACAATAAGCAGGGACATGCACTTTGTTGGGAAGGAAGATCATAAAGAAGAGGACTCAACAACACATGCAGAATCTGAGAGAAAATGATGTAGCAGACACAGAACAGAGTACATCTGAATGATATTCTTGAGGAAGATGAGGACAAGAATACAGATCATCTAGAAGTCAATGATGATACGAAATGATAAACAGATTGGGAACACTAAAAAATTCAGTTCACACAATGAACATGATAACCATGAACATTATCATGGAACCAAAAGAGGAAGCCATCCACAAGAAACAAATGAATGGATGGATAAAGGCAATGGATATATAAATGAAAATGTAATGGAAAAACAACACATTAAACTTATGAAATACCTCCATGAAGGAAAGCAGTTGACACTAAATGAGCCCAGAGGAAAATCTAATGAAGATGCCAACATGAATAGATGTAGTGCTCACTAGTAGCACAAAATATTTTGTGAAAAAATCTGATGAGGCCTATAATGTAGTTCTCGTATTAGTGGCCAAACCAAGCATGCTAAAACACCCAAGGTACTGTTAATCCTTAAAGCATGGGAGTTGCAATTTTCACTTCAGAGTGCTGGTGGATGACATCTTATGTCATTAGCACATTATTCAACAAGTTCAATGCTGTTAAGGTGTAGAAGTGGTGACTTGACCCTCCAGCTCACTACAGTCTAAATCACTAAATATAGTCAATGATAGGAGAAATAAGAGTTGACACTCATACAGGAAATGCATGCACACTTCTGGGTGAGAACCCCCTCGCAACAATGCAGTACTGCATTATAGATTATTTCTGCTTCAAAACTCTACTGCTCTACACTTGATTAACAAACTCTTTCAGTACCAAAAAATGCACAGTTCTACAATTATGTTCTTCACTCCGAATTAGTTCCTACATGTTTCAAATTAACTGCCATCATCTAGGAGCTTACACGTATATTGCTAAACCTTACAGCGATGAGATACTCTTACAATACCTAAGCATTTCAAATGTACAGATTATAGTTAAAATCTGCAATATTAAAAAAGTTATAAAATGACAATACGATGTGTTGTTGATTATGAATTGTTATACATTTATAGTAGTTTTCATTGATTACAATTGTCTCCCTGCATTCCGTGTGTGTATGCTTCATGTATTAAGTCCACTGACTTTGATTTTGATGTATTTACATATGTGTAAATGTTGGAATCTCCACATTTCATCAAAACATATTGCCGCATTACTTTTAAGCAACTTTTCTTTGATGTTCTTATAATGATGGAGACAACTGTAATCAACCAAAACTACCATTATTTTATAACAATTTATAATCAACAACACATCATATTGTCATTTTATAACATCTTAAATATTGTAAATTTTAACTATAATCTGTACATTTGATATGCATAGGCATTGTACGACTACCTTATCACTGTAAGTTTTAGAAATATAGGTGTAAAGCTCCCTGATGATGGCAGTTAACCCAAAACATGTAGGAGCTAATTAGGAGTGAAAAATATAACAGTAGAACTGTGCATTTATTGGTATTGAGAGTGTTTGTTAATCAGTTCACAATGCACGGAATGAAGAATAATGAAATACTTTACCATCCTTTGTTTAGTAACGTTCAAAAATACTACTATTACTTTTATGAAGGAAAAATTATTCTAAATGAACATGCAAATGTAACCAAAATAGAAGTTTCATTTCTGCATGCCTTTCATGCCACATCTGATACAATTTTTGCATCAAAATACATTATTGGTACAAGTCACAGTTGCCACACATACATAAAATAGAAAAAGTAACCCATTAAGGAGTATGTATGGTTGTACAGACAGACTTTGGCTTTTCTAAACTTTGGCCTTAGGTTTGTGTATGTATAGATCAAAGTTAGGCTTTAAGTTTATGTGTGGATATACACAATTGTCTACAAGCAAAGGTTAGGTTGAAGGTTTTTGTCTGCAAGAATTAAGGCTATTCTTTGTATTTATGGGTATATAAAGCAAGTTCCTGCTTTGGAATTGCAATGAAATAATGAGTGACAAACACTGTCTCTGCCCACACAAATGTTATGAATGTTTGCAACCCTGATGTAAGTCACTGTTATTACTGTGTTCATAACATTCTTCGAAGATGCTTTCCATCAGATGAGACATGCAAAGCTGGGAACAAATTCAGGTATATACTGTAAATGTATTGACACAGTCACTGTAAAATATTGCATCTGTTACACAAGGAACTGTTCTTTAACATGTCTGCAAGTGAAAAAATTTGCAAATGATTCAATACAGAAATAGCTTATGCTTTTGTTATACAGTAGATGGAACCTTTGCATATGTTAAAAACTAATGGTAAAATGCATTTTGATGAAACAGATCATGAAGATTTCAGTAGGCAGGGTCTTGTGAATATGGTAATGCATCATTGGGCCTGATAACAAACAGATATAGCTCTAATTACCTGAAAAGATTTCAAATTGATAATCATTTAAATTGGAAATGTCATATAGACCAAATTTTGCCAAAACTGAGTACTGCTGGTTTTGTAACTAGACAGTTATTCTATGTACTAAATCTGAAAAACTTATGAATAGCATACTTTGCTTATTTTCATTCAATCATCAGATATGGAATCATATTTTGGGGCAATGCAATTAATAATTGAAAGGTTTTCAAATTGCAGAAAAGGGTAATGAGAATTATGTCTGGGGCAGAACCAAGGGCATCTTGTGGAGGTTTGTTTAGGAAACTTGAAATCTTACTTGTTCCATGTAATACATACTGTCTCTGGTGCTATTTATTATAGTTAATCCAAATAATTTTCAGACAGGTTAAGAAATACACAGACTGTATACAAGAAGTAAAAATTGACTTTTCATTCCAATTGCCAACCTCACAAGTTTTCAAAAAGGAATTATCTATTCTGGTAATAAAATATACAACAGTTTTCCCAGCAACATTTTAAACCTTAAGAATGATAGGAAACAATTTAAAAATTAGTTATAGAGGTATTTTTTAAATAACTCGTTTTACTCTGTCAAAGAATTTTTCGAGTTCAGCAGCGATAATTAATTTGATAAATCATTTCTGTTGTATTTTGTATTGTACTGTTTTATTATTACGTTATACACAGTATTTGATTTTGTAGACTGTAGTATTGACATTTGTTTAATTGTACTGTATTGTGTCATTTGTTTTGTTTGCGTTTTTTTTTGTGACAAGTTTCATGTCCAACTGTTGTATGACAGAAATTGTGGGCCTACAAAATGATACATATGTATGTATGTATGTATGTATCTACGTAAACGTTGATGGAAGATCCTGTATGAAAAAACATTGCCTTGAATAGTTACATATATCATTCACTTGTTATGGTAGCAGTGTTGCTATTTATTTAATGACTTAGTTATTTAATATTTTTCATAATATCTAGAAATCCTAATGCTTTCACATACTAACTTTAAACACATTCTTCAATATATACCCAATGTGTTCCCCTTCGTGTAACTTAACAATATTCTATAATAATGCACTCTGGGTAACAAAATCACAATCACATAAGATTCTGTATAACACAATAATTTATTTTCAGTATGACTATAGCACCTACGGTTTGTAATCTCAAAAATATATAGAAAGAGATTATCACAACATACACAATGCGGCTTAAAGGGCACGTATCACAGGTAGTTCACTCAGAATTTTTCCAGCTATTGTGATTTGTACTGAAGACAATTTGTTGTGTGTTCAAGAAGAGGTGTCCATGCAAGTACCCTTTAAGCACACACCGCAGCATGAAGCGCTCACATCAGTCATTGCCAGCAGTGGGCAATAACCTCAAATCATTTCATGCAACCAAACTTCAAGACATGACTGCACTCTGCAAGGTGACACTCAACTGCTTAGTCAAGAACTTGAAGCCCACAGATTAGCTTATACACATAAAACCATAGTTTCAATACAGCAATTCCCATCATGGAGAACCATGACAGTGTTCAAAGAGTTCAACCAAAAAAACAATTTCATGCAGAAACATACTTCTTTAAAAACCAATTATACAAGGGTAAATACCTGTAATGCCAGATTGCTAAATCAAAATACAGGTTTTAAAAAATAATATATTTTAGCTTCTGTATCTGCCATGAGAATCAACTCTGTAACATTACTTCAAATATATTGTGGATATTAAATAAGAATGTTCTCTTCATTAATTGCAAGCATGATACCCCAAACAAAAACAAAAAAAAACACTTTTCCAGCTACAGTCTCCTTCCTCTAAAATCTTTCATATACCATCTAGACTCTGTCTCCTTTTATCTGATGTACTTTTGGATTCTATCCAAACTCTTTAGGGCATAAGCGAATGCAGCGGATTGCTGTGTTAATGTCCCTTTACTTATCTAATACTATTTGCATATACACACTGGACAGCTGTGCTTGTTTCTGACAAATAGTGACTATCTTAAGAATGATCACAGAAGAGAAAACAAGTGACTAGATCTAGCTTCATCTAATGGACACCAGAGAGTAGATACCATTTTCTTATACCTAAAGATGGAGATTTGGTCCTAAACCTGATGAATTTTTATTATTCAGATCATGGATAATTCCCAAAGTGAATTCTTCCATCGCCGGGGGGGGGGATTAAAAAAATATAAAAAATAAAATAAAAAATTTAAAAAAATTAAAATTCATGCAATCTCTTGGGAAAATTAATCAAGTCACACAGTATTTTGGGACTTTGTCATTAACACATGTTGGGGATATGGAGATACAGCTTCAATGCATTCTTTGACTTTGGCAATTGATAGATGTGAGAGTGGTCAGTTTCATACTCCAGATGCGCTATTCTGACAAAAGGGAGCTTTAGCATTCACTGGATGGGAGCATGCATAGACCACAGTGCTGGTCAGGACACACTAAAGAGGAAAACAATGTCCCTGCTGGTAACAGTACCCCAGTCAAGCAGCCTGTAGCCAGTCACATTACTGACTGAACTGTCTGAGTTTATATGCTCATGAACATTTTTTAACTATTTGTGCAGTAATATGTACTATCATTCTACATGAAAAAAGTTATCAGGCTTTGTGTGGATGAGTTTGTTCTTTCCTAATTCAAGAAGTAACTGCTGATAATGTTTCAATGGGTAAGATATTCTGAAAATGCAAGTGTATATTTTTCATTAGGTTAGTAATAAGAGTTTGATTTTGTGAGAAGTATTATACTCTTACCTACCATTTCAATGAATCGTACAGCCATTTCTAGGGGTATATTGTACATCAGTGCTGAAGTGTTATTTCATTCGGTTACTAGTGTTTGCACTATAAAATAACAAAGCATGAATTTTAATTTATATATGCAGTCACAGTGGTCTCATGTATAGATAAGAAAATAAAAACAGTTATATAACAATACAGGTACTGGCTCATTGCATATAACTTAATGTTTTTCTGAACATCTAAATTTCTTCTCATTTTCATGCATAAAAACTGAAGAAGACTTTCATTTGCACACACCACTAGATTACAAATAACATAAATCCAGTCTCATGTAGTATTTTCATGTGTGCTTTTAACATAAATATATATAAATTACTCAAGCGATACTTCAGTAGAACAATAAGCCAATATCCTTTTCTCACCAAACACTGCCAATGTTAGTCAATTCAATATAAATAATTTATGAGAAAAAGTTTTTAAAAGCTACCTTAACAAAAATAACTGGAACACTTTTGTAGAAATTAGACTAGTAAAATACTTTTAAAATTGTTCCGAATGGGCCCATAGCAAATAGAAGTGTTTCTAAATCCCTGATTTAGAGCTTATCATTTTGGTAATATGAACTACTGAGCTGCTTATTTTATGAACATTCAAAACTGCCATGATGTTTGGGTTGCATGAGCATGTTCAAACAGTTTAGTCTTGACATTCAGAATATATATTTAAATATATGTATAATATCTGATAACTAATGTGTTAAAATGTTATAGCTAGACAATAATATGCATTAAAAATTTGTATGAACAAAAAGACATAAAATATACCTCACTAACAACTTCATTTATACAGTATATGCAAAAATGTTAAGCAGTAAATACTTTTTGGCACACAAGCAAATTGTACATATGCAAATATCCTTAAGACATTACAATAAAGAATAAAAATATGTAAAAATATTTACTAGTACATGATAAAACTTTTGGTTTCAAAAGACTGTATACAGAGTGAGTACCGTATTTTTTTCAAGTGTTAAGTCCAGTATGAGATGACAATCAGCCTTCCACTATTATATTCATCAGAATAGATCATTACACTAGTTGATCAGCAGTTTTGGTACTAAATCAGCATGTACAATAAATGTACAATTCTAACATCATCTTTTGAATTTCCAGTATCTTGCAAATGTGGAATACTTTGTGGTCAGCTATTTAGAATTTAAGCTTAAACATGTGTGGAAAAGTGTACTACAGTTTGGGTACACCTATTTTTCATATCCATTCTTGTGATTTAACATACCTCATTGGCTTCAGTATACCCTCAGTCACTGCAGGCAAATACCAGAGTAATTCCATGATCAGGACATGACAACTTCCTTGCAAATCCTTTCAAATTCATTAATCACCCTACCACTCTACATTAAAAAAATACTTAAAATAATGAAAGCAATCTTAACCCACACGTACATTCCTTTATCCTACTGTTATTCATCATGCATAATACTTAGTTATAAAATCAATATTATAATACACATACTGAATCATACTAATTTTCATTATATTTTCAAAACTACTTAAATTGCAGGTTTCAACATAGTCACAAAGCTGTTCACACCATACAGTAAAGAGATCATTTTTTTTTTCGTTTTTTATTGACGATACTGAAAAAGTTTCACGTTAACTGCGACATGAAAGGGTTAACGTTTGGTATATATTTAACATTTTTGCTAACTTCCTGCACCACAGTGGGGTTAATTAGTGTATTTGAGGTATTATTAACATTTTGCAATAGCAGTTAGTGTAATACAATTCTTCACTAAATTTTAATATAACAGGCTAAGAGTGTTACTATTTAAAAGTGTTCTTTATACAAAATAAATGCAAACAGAGGAGGTCATGTTCATCCACCCATTCCTCTTTCATCTTCAAAGCTGCTGAATGGAACTTAATGTGATCTGGTATTTTGAATCTACACTAATGGTTGTCAGGTGAACTTAATTTTGGTTCATAACATATCACATTAATACGAACCTTATTCCAGAAGAACTCAAATTAAACATTACCAATTTTCATAAAAAACGGCTCTCTGTACAAACAACTGAAACATCACATAAGATGTAGATCTCTTTACTGATTTGCAGCTTTTATCTACCATAATTTCATATGTGAACATTTAATGAAATCAAAGGAAACATAATTCACTTTTGTGTCATCTAAAATCTGAGGAGCAACTAGCTTTCATCAGCAGACTTGTTTCTGCAATACCTGAAGTTCATGGAGTAATGAGGTATGTAGAATACTAAGAAATGTCTTCAGAAAATATGTCTACTTCTGCAGAGTTTGCATTTCTACTCATTTCCCTACGAGAAGCAAAGGAACAAGCTTTATGCAATTCAGAAGCTTGCAGAACTAAATGTGTTGGTTGCTAAATATAAGCAACTGTAGCTGCCAAGAATATAACAACTTTTAAAGCCACTGATACTTGAAGAAAGCATAGCTGTGAGAGTCTACTGTACTTAGAGTAATGTTGGCCCAAACATTCAAAACAAAAGATGCAGACTGAATTACAACAATCAAACCATTTGAACAGTTATCAGTATGCTGAGTTCCTGGAACTCATGCAGCAATTACTGAACTTGCCACAGACTAGACATTGGGGATCCTCAAGTGAAGTTAATTACTCCAGTGAACATAAACACCAACAATTTTGAATACATCTTTTACATTAACAAATATACATGTATTAATATAGTATCAAAATCTACATACTCTACACATATATTAACTTCTTTTCCTAAATTATGTCCCTACCACACAAAACACAGCACAACACTTGAGATCCCTGATGCAAAAACAATTTCAACACTTGAAATAATTCAGTACCCACTTTAAATCCTGGAACAATGAAGAGTGGTGCCAAAGACTAGTAAGGAAACAGACAGTCATCCATAGAGTTCACAAGTAACAAACTACTTCGCTACCAGTTCAGTTATAAACATGAATTACAGCCTAACTAATTTTCAAAACTCCACATGAACATCATGCTATTACAGACTATTGCAATTTTGTGACTTTTTTAACATTTAGCACTCTGTGGTGTGGGAACAGTACTGTCATTATCCAACACACATCCAGTGTTGGGTCAGGATGTGCATAGTGCCTGTAGCAGCATGTATAATGCAAGGACTATATCCGTTCCTCAGACAGAATCAATATAGGCAACCTTGTAAAGACCTCAATGTTCCAGGACAAATACTGATGTCACTACATATCTTTGGCATTAAATTGTATATAAAGAATGCTTATACTATGACATTCATTAAAATGTTGCACAAGACGAAGATGAAGGAGAAGAAGAGGAAGAAGAAAAAGAAAAAGAAGAATAAGAAGCAGAAGAAGAGGAAGGAGAGGAAGTGATAATAGTTATGATGATGCTGATGGCAGTGCCGGTGGTGGTGGTGGTGGTGGTGGTGGTGGTGGTAGAAGTAGAAGTAATAGTAGATAGTAGTAGTAGTCATAGTAGTGGTAGTAGTAGAAGTGATTAAAGTAATACTAGAAATTAATTAATTGCAACATTCTCTCTGATGATGAACATATAACATTCTGGAAGCATGTCCAATAACACAAATAATATATGCACTCAGAAACATTTATGCCATACACTGAATCTAAACTTATCATCAGTTCACCACAAAATGCGTTGAATTCCACTTGCAAGAAATTTTTTAAACCGTATTTAATTATCAATATGAAAGTGAGTATTCCCAGTTCCCTAGTAGTACCCTGAGTAGTGATGGTATGCAGATGGAGATGTAGAGGCAATGTGAGGTGTGCGATGGTATGGGGAGGGTGAAAGGGGGTAGGTCTGATAGCTGGTATGTGGAGGTGGAGACAAGATGCGGCCTGGGTCCACTAATCCCTGGTTACTGACAGCAGACATTCGGTTCATTTCTGGGACAACATGGTTGGGAGTGCCAGGTGGGGCAGGGGAAGGAGTCATGGCACGGGGCACAGGCAGCTGATGGTGGGGGTGATGAGGGTGGTGACGTGACAGGTCCAGGCTCACAACGCGCAGCACTTCAGAGTGTGAGTACGGGGGAGGAGGTGGGGGAGAAGTGTATCCATTGCCAACTCGACTGGTCATACTGAGGTCAACACTCTGCCTCTCTGGACCACCTGCTGCCATATCATACAGTACACTTGTGTGATGGTAGCGTGACACAGTCTGAGAACCAAAGTTCCCATGGTGGTAGCTGCGTGCAGACATGTCAAGGCCCTGCAGCTCTGTGGAGCCCACCAGAAGTGGTTCAAAGCCAGGGCGCAGTTCTTCCAATACCTCATATTGCTTGTATGCCAGGTCAAGTGTTAGTCCTGCCTTCTCCTTGAGACCCAGGCTTAAGTTCTGTGCCCCTTCCCCCTCGTCACTAGACAGGTTGTCAGTGGCCACCTGATGATGTAGTTCATAGTGGGGACTGTAGCCCTCCATGTGACCACCTCGCTCATTGTCAGGTGACATCTCTTCAGACTGATGCATGTAGCCTGCAGGATGTGGTGTTTCGGCCGGTGAGATAAGGTCTTCTTGATGGTGCATGCTGTAATGCATGCGTGGTGGGGATGCATAGCCCTCCAGCTGCTGCAAGTGACCTGAAGGGGAGGCCTCCTGTGGATCTGGAGTTGTTGCAGGAGACTGCAGTGTGTAGTTGTCCATATGGTCAGCAGGAGAGGAAGGTGAGGGTGCCAGATGCCCATTCACTAAGTGATGAGGGTATAAGGGCTCACTGTTCTGTTTGTCATTTGCTGTGATGACTGTGGGAGAAGTCACAACCCCAGATATGTCAATGTCACGTTCTGCTGCATCCAGTGCTGCCTCCACTAACAAACTTGCATTGGATGATGACTCAGGCTGTCGGTAAATGGGTGGAGGTGTCTTCTGGCATTCTGGCTCTGATACATTCATAGCTACACTGTCCTCTGGCTCCTTCTCATCATCCAGTTCATAAAGAGGGCTCTTCTCAGGCAATGGTCTGGAAGCTTCCAAGGGGCTGGGATCACCCAACCACTTCTTGCTACCCTTGCTCATCACAACCTTGCTAGGGAGTGGTGTAATGTAAGGTTCCAGTGTTGGGGGCTGCTGCCCTGTATGTTCATTGGATTGAGGGGGAGGAGGTGGTGTTAGTTGGGGGGGACCATCTCTCATGCCCTTGTTGTCATCTTGACCTGTAATGATACAACAACAAAATGTGTCACACCTGTAGGTCAATGCAAGGCAGTTCAGATAACACTAAAACAAACAAGCTACACTGACAGGCTTTTGTGGAAAAAATAAAAAGATTAATTAGAGAATGTGCAACAACAATTGTATAATATCTTCTCTACATTTCAGAATGGTGACAATTATAATATATACGTGAAGAAAATCTTATTTTGTACAGTCACAAAACACAACTAAACATAAAACTAAGTTTATTACAATATTACAACAACATGTTTCGGCCTAAATTATC
>JGI20166J26741_11233337_pt1 | contig 27802 bp, 36 predicted proteins | sample TergutCu122P5_FD_26741 | JGI IMG/M metagenome (IMG submission 26741)
TATATTACAAAGGAAGAGGTGTTTTTTAGTGGAAAAAACCTTAAGCCCAGATGAAAGAATAAGACGAGCTGAAGAAATATATTATCAAAGAAGGGTACAAGTAGGGGCTGGCCACTCTGCCCGCCATAATTCTGCAAGAGTACCGGTAGGGGCTGGTTTCCATGCGCGCCCTAATACAAGCCTTTTGAAAAAAATGCTTTTTCAGATTGCTGTATGTGTGGTGCTGTATTTTATTTTATACACTGTGCAGACCACTAATTACATATTCTCAAAAGATGTAATAGGCAAGACTAAAGAAACGCTGTCATATGACATTAATTTTCAAAATTTATATAATCAGGTAATAAACAGTATAAATGGAATTATCCCCAAAAAACAGGATACTGCACCTGTGCAGAATAATGAAGTGGAAAATACTACAGAAAATACCACGGAAAATACTGTGAATAACTCGGCACGGGCAGGCACGGAGACCTGCTACTACAATCTAATGCAATAGGAGGAGAAGATGCAAGCCCGCCGGCACAGCCTGCACAGGCCATGAGTCAAATGGAAATAGATGCACAGACTATCAAAGCAAATTATTCTATAATTTCTCCACTAAAAGGAACTATTACATCAAGGTTTGGGGAGAGAAACCCGACCACACCGACTGTACCTAAGTATCATACAGGAATTGATATTGCAGCAAATGAAGGTACAGTTTTTGTTGCAGCTATGTCTGGGACAGTAACAATGGTATCTTCAGAGCGGAGAATATCGGCAAACATATTGAAATAACTAATGGAGATGTAATGACAGTATATGCCCATTGCAAAAATATATATGTAAAAGAAGGACAGAGCATAAATCAGTGGCAGAAAATAGGCGAAGTGGGAGCAACCCGGAAATACCACAGGACCGCATCTGCACTTTGAGATACGAATGCAAAGCAGATACGTTGACCCGGAGATGGTCGCACAATTTTAGTGCTAATCTCATTTTAAAATACTTAAGTAGTCGCACGAGGATTGGACAATACTTTTCGTACTTCGAAGCTATGTAGGGGTGCATAGTATGCGACCCGCCTTACGAAGGCTTGCTATCCAATCCTGCAAGATGCGACGGATTATTATAGATATTTTAAAATGGAATTGGTATAAGGTGGAGAAAAACTGTGAAAAAATATGATAAACACAAAATCATAAACAGAGCTTTGAATCTAATAGTTTTAATAATAACAATAGCCAGCAGCATATTAATACTATATTTTAAAAACATAATAATCCTCTTCATAGATATTTGTTTATGGATAATAATAATTAATGTAAATAAAAGATATAACATGAAAAAAGAAAAGCAAACTATTGACGATGATTAATGTATAATGTACAATAATGGTGTTGTAGAAGTGCGGAGGTAAGCAGATGTTAAGGAATTCCAGAGGTATAACTTTAATATCATTAGTTGTTACAATAATAATTTTATTAATATTATCAGGAGCAGTTATAACCAGTATTCAATATAAGCCTGATGTGGGCAACTTTAATAAAATGCGTTCAGACATAACTACATTAAGAGACAGGGTACTCAATTATTACAATGAATATGGAATTGCACCGATTGGGGATAATGTAGCAGATCCGGATATGCCTTCAAGTCAAAAGAATCCGAATGATTTGCCAGGCAGTTATTATAAACTGGATGTAAGCAAACTGGCAAATATAACTTTAAATTATGGAAGAGGAAAGACTGCAAATGATGTGTATATAATCAATACCAAGACTTTGCAGGTCTATTACCTGAAAGGAATTGCATTTAAAGGGGATATTTATTATACAATTGATTCAGCATCAAGTGACTGAGCGCCAAAATATTAGAAATTTCCTTGCAAAATATGGGATGGTATGGTAGAATAGCTTTGTTGAAAAACAGCAGAGCTGTTTTTTGGCTCCTTACTCATATCCAGTATATGGGCTATTATCCAGAAGGAGGTGAAAAATAATGAACAAATACGAAAGTGTTGTCATTATTAATCCGAATTTAGAAGATGAGGCTATGAAAGCCTTGATTGCGAAGTTTTCTAAATTGATTGATAGTGACGGAAAAGTAGATTCAGTAGAAGAATTAGGCAAAAAGAAATTAGCTTACGAAATCAAGAAAAACAAAGAAGGCTATTATGTAGTTTTCAAATTTGAAGCTAATCCAGACCTGATAGCTGAACTTGAAAGACAGTATAGAATTGCAGACGAAATCATTAAATTTATAGTGATTAAACAAGACGAAAAATAATGTAGGAATTTAGGAATGTAAGAATGTAGGAATGAATGAATGAAAGAAATTTTGCTTTGCCTAAATTCTAAAATTTCATCGTGCATCATACATCGTAAATCGTACATCATAGAAAGGTAGGTATTTATATGAACAAAGTAATCCTAATGGGCAGATTAACCAGAGATCCGGAAGTAAGATATACACAAACAAGCAATACATTAGTAGCATCATTTACTTTAGCGATAAATAGAAGATTTGTAAGGCAGGGGGAAGAAAGACAGGCAGATTTTATAAATATTGTAGCATGGAGCAAAACAGGAGAGTTTTGCAGCAAATATTTTAAAAAGGGTCAGCAGGTTGCTGTAATAGGAAGAATTCAGACAAGAAACTGGGAAGATGATAATAAAGTAAAACATTATGTAACAGAAGTAGTTGCAGAAGAAGCGTATTTTGCAGACAGCAAAAAAGACGGAGATACATCTTTTGCAAATACATTTGGAAATGAGGTATCAGAAACATCAGAATTTTCAGTGTCTAGTGATGATGAACTTCCATTTTAAGTAATGTAAGAATGTAGGAATTTAGGAATGTAGGAATGAAAGAAGGAATTTTCACTACGTTCAAATTCCAAAATTTAAAATTAAGAAATTCGACGTAGGAGAATTTCAACATTCATTCCTACATTCCTACATTCATACATTCCTACATTAAATTAAGGGGGTATAAGAAATGGCAGATAAAAAGCCGAATAATAAAAGGAATAACAGCAGAGATAAGAGAAAGAGCAACAATGGTGATGAAGACTTTAATCCAAGGTTTAAAAAAGTAAGAAAAAAAGTTTGTTTATTATGCAGTAATAAAGAATTGGTACTTGATTATAAAAATGCGGAACAATTAAAGAAATTCATCAACGAAAAAGGTAAAATATTACCAAGAAGAGCAACCGGAGCTTGCGCAAAACATCAAAGAGATATAACAAATACAATAAAAAGAGCAAGACATATCGCTGTATTGCCTTATACACAAGGTTAAAAAATCCTTGCGCTTCAGCGCAAGGATTTTTATAATAAATTTGAGGAGGGGATATTTTTGAAAATTACAGGTCTAAATGAACTAAAAGAAATAGCTGGAAGAATCAGGATTCGGCATAATAGAAGCTGTGTACAGCGGACAGTCCGGTCATCCGGGAGGCTCTTTATCTGCAGCAGATATAATGACTGTCTTATACTTTAATGAGATGAATATAAATGAAAAAGAGCCGCACATGAAAAATAGAGACAGATTTGTACTGTCCAAAGGACATTGCAGTCCGGGCTTATACAGTACTTTAGCAGAAAGAGGATATTTTGATAAAAAAGAATTGGATACATTTAGAATTATAGACAGCAAACTTCAAGGACACCCAGATATGACCAAAGTTCCAGGTGTAGATATGACAACAGGTTCACTCGGACAAGGATTATCTGCCGCAAACGGTATGGCAATAGCCTCTAGATTGGATAAAATAAATAACAGAGTATACTGCATGGTAGGAGATGGAGAAGTAGAGGAAGGACAGATTTGGGAAGCGGCGATGACAGCTAGTCACTATAAACTAGATAATTTATGTGTAATTTTAGATAATAATAATCTTCAAATTGACGGAAAAGTAAATGAAGTAATGAGTATATATCCCATAGACGAAAAGTTTAGAGCTTTTGGATTTGAAGTTATAAATATTGATGGGCATAATATACAAGAAATTATGAATGCTTTTGAAAAAGCCAGAACTGTAAAAGGCAGACCAACTATAATTATAGCTAAGACAATAAAAGGCAAAGGTGTATCATTTATGGAAAATCAGGCAGGCTGGCATGGAATTGCACCAAACGAGGAGCAGTACCATATTGCCATAAGTGAGCTTAGTTCTGAGCTTCAATAATGTATGAATGTACGAATGTATGAATGAAAGAAAGAATTTTCACTGCGTTCAAATTCTAAAAAAGAAATTTGACGAAGGAAAATTTCAACCATCATTCCTACATTCGTAAATTTGTACATTAAAGAGATTTAATTAAAGAGCAAAAATTAAAAAGAATAGGAGAGATAGAGAATGGATATAACAATTAAAAAAGCCACCCGTGCAAGTTATGGGGAAGAATTAGAAAAACTTGGAGAAGAAAATAATGATATTGTAGTATTAGATGCAGATTTATCCGGGTCAACCAAGACCAGTATATTTGCAAAGAAATTTCCGGAAAGATTTTTTAATATGGGAATAGCTGAGCAGGATATGTATAGTACGGCAGCAGGAATATCAACATATGGCAAGACAGTGTTTGCAAGCACGTTTGCAATGTTTGCAGTTGGAAGAAGTTATGACCAGATAAGAAACAGCATCTGCTATCCGAAGCTGAATGTAAAAGTATGTGCTTCGCATGCCGGAGTTACAGTAGGTGAAGATGGTGCAACACATCAGATGATAGAAGACATAGGTATGATGAGAGCGCTGCCTAACATGACGGTTCTGTCAACATCAGATGATACTGAAACGAAATGGGCAGTAAGAGCAATATCTAAAATTAACGGACCTGTATATTTAAGACTAAGCAGACTGGATGTTCCATTAATTTATGATGAAGGCACAAAATTTGAAATAGGAAAAGGTGTGCAGATTGGAGACGGAACAGACGCTGCGGTATTTGCTACGGGAGTAACTGTTGCAGAAGCAGTAAAGGCAAAAGAGGAGCTGGAAAAGCAGGGAATTAATATTAGAGTTGTAGATATTCATACAATAAAGCCGATAGATGAAGATATAATTGTTAAATGTGCGAAAGAGACTAAAAAACTTATTAGTGTTGAAGACCATAGCGTTATTGGGGGGTTGGGCACAGCAATATCAGATGTGCTGGCTGAAAAATATCCAGCACACATAACAAAACTTGGTATAAAAGATGAGTTTGGAAAATCAGGGAAAGCTGTGCAGCTAATGGAATACTATGGATTAACAGCTGATAGCATAATAAAAACCGTAAAAAAACAATAAAATTTTAACACAAATATTGATTTTGTGTAAATATTTTAGTACAATAATACATATAATATATCAAAAGGAGCAAATTATGGATACACAAACAACTATAAATGTTAGAATAGAAACTCAGACTAAAAAAGAAATGGAAGACATTTTAAAAAAAATAGGTCTTTCAACTACATCAGCCTTTAATATGTTTGCCAAAGCATTAATTCAAGAAAGAAGGATACCATTTAATATAACTATTCCTAAATATACAAGTTATGAAGATTATATTGAAGCAATAATTAATGAAGTAGATGGAAAGTTAGATAATCCAGATGAACTTCTTGATTTTGAAGAAGCTATGAAAGGAATAGAGTAAATGCCGCAAAATAAAAGATATAAAGTTAAGATGTCAAGAGATTCTGCAAAAGATTTGAGCAATATACTGCATTATATTAAATACAAATTAAAAAACCCTATTGCATCAGCAAACTTAAAAGAAGAAATTTATAAAAAGATATATGAAAGAGCATATAGCCCATTATCTTTCAAGAAATATGATTTCAAAGAAGAGAAAATGCATACATATTACACTATACAAGTAAATAATTACACAGTTTTTTATATTATACAAAAGAACACCATGATAATAGCTAGAATTTCATACAGTAGAAGAAATTTTGAAGAATTAATTTGAATTTTAAGAAATCTCCCCCGCCTTTGGCGGGGGAGATTATTACATTTTTGTTACATTATTGTGTATGGGGTTGCATTTTGTAGGTATTATTACTATAATATAGATATTAATGTATAAGAGGGTATGCAGATAATGATAGAATTTAAGAATGTGTGCAAAACATATAGCACCGGAACAGAGGCAGTTAATAATGCGACTTTTAAAATTGAAAAAGGAGATTTTGCATTTTTAGTAGGTGCGTCAGGTTCTGGTAAATCGACACTTATTAAGCTTATTTTAAAAGAGGAAGAACCTACATCAGGCAATATTATTATAAATGGAAAAGACACTACTTTTTTAAAACCTAAAAGAATTCCGTACTTAAGAAGAAGTATGGGAGTAGTGTTTCAGGACTTCAGGCTTTTATCTGATAAAACAGTTTATGATAATGTAGCATTTGCCATGAATATAGTAAAAGCTACGCCTAAGCATATCAGAAGACAGGTGCCAATGGTGCTTTCTTTAGTGGGACTAAGCGGTAAAGCCAAGGTTTACCCAGATGAGCTTTCCGGTGGAGAGCAGCAAAGAGTTGCACTCGCTCGTGCATTAGTAAATAATCCGTCAATGATAATAGCAGACGAACCTACAGGAAACTTGGATCCGGATACAGCATGGGATATTATGACTCTTCTTAATGAAATAAATTTAAGAGGCACAACAGTAGTAATTGCAACACATGCCAAAGACATAGTGGACAAGATGAGGAAAAGAGTTATAGAAATAGTAGACGGCAATATAGTGAGAGACGATGTAAAAGGTGGGTATAAAAAGTGAGTTTTAATGTTATTGGTTATTTTATTGGTGAAGGTTTTAGAAATGTATTAAAAAATAAAAAGTCAACTGTTGCATGTTTAGGGGTTATGTGTGCTACAATGCTTATGTTCGGGCTGTTTTTCTCAATAGGAGAAAATATTACAAGCATGATGAAATCTCTGGAAAGCAGTCAAGGTATGCAGGTGTTTGTAATTAACTCAGCAACAGATGCAGATGTTCAAAAAGTTGGGGAAGCACTTAAAGCAATTGATGGTGTAAATAAAGTAACATTTGTATCAAAAGAAGATGCGTATAACGACATGAAAAACAAACTTGGAAATAACGGAGACTTAATGTCAGGGCTGGATCCGTCAATTTTTGCAGCATCATATATGGTGACTTTGACAAACTTGAATATGAATACATCAGTGCAGGACAGTATAAATAAACTTGATAATATTAAAAAAATAACAAGCAATAATGATACTATAAATAAACTTGCAAATATAGGCAGATGGATAAACATAATAACATTAATTATGCTAATAATATTAATAGCAATATCTATATTTATAATATCAAATACAATAAAGCTTACAGTACATGCAAGAAGAAAAGAAATTTCAATTATGAAGTACGTGGGAGCTACAAATGGATTTATTAGAGCTCCATTTATGGTGGAAGGAATTATAATCGGGCTGCTTTCAGGATTAATTTCAATACTGCTTGTTGCAGGAGGATATACATTGATTGCAGATAAAATAGCAGCATCAGGAATGTCAGTTACAATGAACATAAATGTACTGGGATTCAGCGCATTGGTTAACCAGATTATTTTAGTATATATAATTTTGGGTGTTGGAATTGGAATTATTGGAAGCAGTATGTCTATGCGAAAATATTTGGACGTGTAATATAATGTAGGAATGTAGGAATTTAAGAATGTAAGAATGATAGAAGGAATTTTCATTACGTTCAAATTTCAAAATTTAAAAATTTTAAATTAAAAATTCGACGTAGGAGAATTTTATCAATCATTCCTAAATTCCTACATTCTTACATTCCTACATTAAAGGAAGGATTTAAAATGTTAAAGAAAATTGCAATATTTGCAATAATAATAATTTCATTATGCAGCGTGGTGTCTGCTGCGGATGTGAGCAGTCTGCAAAGTCAAAGGGACGAGATTCAGGGCAATCTTAATGAAGCATCAAATGAACTAAATAATATACAGATAGAACTTACAAACAATCTAAAAAAAGTAAATGATATGGAAGACAAAATATCTGCATATCAGAATGACCTTGATAGTTTAAATGTGCAGCTGGCTAAAATAAATGGAGAGCTGGAGACTGTCCAGTCAAAGCTTAGCAATGTACAGACTGACTTTAACAAGCAGATGAAGATTTTCCAGAACAGACTGGTATTTTTGTATGAGGCAGGAGATACAAACTATATAGATGTATTGTTAAAATCTAAGAACTTATCAGATTTTGTGTCAAATTATTATATCATTTCAGAAGTATCTGGGTATGATAAAGAGCTGCTGGACAATATCAAACAGGATAAAGATGACATTACAAACATACAGCAGGTTCTAAATGATAAAAGGCAGTCTGCAAAAACTCTGAAAGATAATGCGGAAAAAACAATTATATCAATAAATAATGCAAAAGTTATAAGGGACGACTATATTAACCAGCTAAATGTTCAGGAGCTTGCTGTGCAAGCTAAGATAGATGCATATAGAGGTTCTTTGAACACAGTAAACTCAGAATTGATACAAATTGCCAATTCCAGCATAAATGCAGATTATGTGGGAGGTACTCTAGCCTGGCCGGCTCCGGGATATTACACAATAACCTGTCCGTTTGGAATGAGGCTTCACCCGATATTAAAGATATATGAATTGCATACAGGTGCAGACATAGGAGTTCCATCAGGTTCTGATATAATTGCGGCAAATGATGGGGTAGTAGTAAAATCCGAGTATAACCCAGCATATGGAAACATAATAATGATAGACCATGGAGGAGGAATAAGCACAGTATATGCACATGGCTCAGAGCTTATAGCAAAAGTTGGAGATACTGTAAAAAGAGGAGATGTTATAATGAAATCCGGCTCAACAGGATGGTCAACAGGTCCGCATTTACATTTTGAAATAAGAATTAATGGAATTGTAACAGACCCGCTTCCATATATAACCAATCAGGATAATACAAGTCAGCTTATGCAGGAAGAAGGAGGAGCAAGCGATTAGTATGAAGGAGATGAATCCAATGTTTAGGAAGAAATTTTTATCTGCAGTATTTGTAGCCTTAGTAACTATTGTAATGATATTTGGAAATATTGCATATTCATTTGCAGCAACAAAGGCAGAGCTACAGAATCAGCAAAAAGATGTAACTAATCAAATATCCAATACAAAGCAGGAGATAGGAGATATAAATTCGCAGTTACAAGGTACTCTTGCACAAATACAGAAATTAAATGATGAGATAACAAAGTATCAAAGCCAGATAGATAATTTGAATGGTCAGATAAAAGATATACAGATATCTATTGATGAAACAAGTGTAAAATTGGCTGAGGCTCAGGCGCAATATGATAAGCAGCAGCAGCTGTTTAAAGACCGTCTGGTTGCACTTTATGAAAATGGGAATACTACATATTTGGATGTTTTGGTTAATTCAAATAATTTTGCGGATTTTATATCAAATTATTATCTGGTATCTGAGGTTGCATCATATGATTCAGATTTAGTAGATGAAATGCAGCAGACTAGAGACCAGATACAAAAAGATAAAGAATCATTGGAGAATAATAAATCACAGCTTGAGACAACAAAAAAGAGTGTTCAGAAGACCCAGACAGCCTTAAAAAATTCACAAAGCACCAAGCAGCAGTACGCATCCCAGCTTAAGGCAAGTGAGCAGCAGAAATATAGTGAACTTGAACAGGAACAAAAAGCTCAGGCAAACTTAAATGCACAGCTTTCAGCTATTGCACAGCAGGAAGCAGAAGCAGCTAGGAAGAGCAGTACTACAACATATATATCAGGAGGAAATCCAAGCAGCCATGGTTACATATTCCCTGTTGCAGGATGTGATATGAGTGATATATCAGATAAATCTTTCCCATCATATCCTGGACATACAGGAGTGGATGTCGGCAGTGGCAGAGTTGTGGGCAAAAGTGTAGTTGCTGTTAAAGATGGAATAGTAAGAGTTTCTGAAGCATATATTTCAAATGGTCAATATTATAGTTATGGAGAATGTATAGTAATAGACCACCGTGATGGAACTATGACTTTATATGCACATGGAGCGGCAGGTTCTAGAAGGGTTCAAGCAGGTGACGAAGTAAAACAGGGACAAGCTATAATGACAATAGGAAGCACAGGAAATTCTACTCGGACCGCATCTGCATTTTGAAGTAAGGATTAATGGAAATCAGTGCGTAAATCCAATCCCATATCTGCAGTAGATAGAGAATGGAGAACAAAAAATACGGGGAGAGGTAGCCGTTAATGAAACGGAGGGACACATTGGTCCCTCCCTACATTCCCTTTTGTACCATGAATTTATTTGTTAATATTGATGTTTGTTTTGACAAAAATTTGTTGCCGTTAATGGAACGGGGCGACACATTGGTCGCCCCCTACATTCCCTTTTGTACCATGAATTTATTTGTTGAAACAATCTTTGTTCCATAGAATTGGATTGTCCATTATATATTTTTGTATTCTTAAATAATTTTCTTTGTTATGAATAATATGGTCATAATAACTCTCTTGCCATAATCTCTTTTCAAAAGGTTTATACGTCTTAGACCTAACCCCTCTTATATATTCATTTGTTGTCATTGTTTTAAACCACTGTATTATTCTAAATAAGGAAATTTCATCTTTGGTGGAATTAATAATAATTATTCCATGAATATGGTTCGGCATTATTACATATTTATCTAATGCAATTTCTTTAAATTTTCTTTTTATATTAAGATACCAATTATTAATCATTTTACCAGCAGTATTTAATACAACTTGATTATCTTTAATTTCTCCAAATAAATTTAACCTGTATTGTGTACATATTGTAATAAAATAATAGCCATTTCCTGAATAATTATAATTTTTTAACCTTGTATAAGGTTTTCTATGATAATAATAAGACATAAAAATCTCCTAGAAAAAAACAATTTTTGAATAAAAAATAATTAAAATTATAATACCATTTTTATACAGAGATGTAAATATAATTTTAACAAATATATTCATGGTACAAAAGGGAATGTAGGGGGCGACCAATGTGTCGCCCCGTTTCATTAATGGCATCCATATTATATTTTCCCTATCAATACATTCAATATTGTTACAAATTTGTCATAAATTAAAAAACAACCCTTGCAATTTAATTATATTATTAATATAATTACAAAGTACAAGAGCAGACATATAATAAAATTTTATAATATAGATGGAATTTATTGTATATAATAATAAAGAGAAGGAGCAAAACAAATGGATTTTGAAAAAAGAAATAATATATATAAAGTAGTAATGCTTGTGATATTTACGGTATTTATCACATTTCTGGCAACATTTTACGGACTTACGAATTATTATACAAAAACTGCGGCGGGTAAGGCGGATTTATTATCCAAAAATGTAAACATATCTGATACAAGCAAAGATGTACAATCTAAAATTGAAATGGTGAAATCATATATAGACCAGTATTACAAAGGCACAATAGATGAAAGCACGATGGAGCAGGATGCTATTAAAGGATATGTGGCAGGACTTGGTGACCCGTATACTGTATATATGACAGACCAGGAATATAATGACCTTATGACAAGTGTAAATGGAAATTATGTTGGAATTGGTGTTTACATGTCAGTAGATAGAGATGGGAACATAGTTGTAATAAAGCCGATAGACGGCTCTCCTGCAGCTGCAGCAGGCATTCAGTCTGGTGACATTATAGAAAAAGTAAATGGTGAGGCATGTCAGGGCAAGGATGCAGATGTTGTATCAAATGAAATAAAAGGAAAAGAAGGAACAACAGTTGATATAGAGCTCCTAAGAGGAGATAAAACAATAAATCTAACAATTACAAGAAAGACAGTGATTATACAAGATGTTGCGTCAAAAGTTTTAGATAACAATATTGGATATATACAAATTATATCATTTGATGAAGCGAGCAGTGCAAATTTTGCAAGTGCATACAATGATTTAAAATCTAAAGGAATTAAAAAACTGATAATTGATATAAGAGATAATGGAGGCGGAATAGTTACTGATAGCACAGATATAGCCCAGATGTTTGTTCCGAAAGGTAATACAATAATGGTTACTGAAGATAAAAACGGAAAGCAGCAGGTTACTAAATCTATGGGAGCAGGCAGTAATGATATGAAAACAGTGCTTCTGGTAAATGGAAATTCTGCAAGTGCCTCAGAGATATTGACAGGAGCATTAAAAGATAATAAAGCTGCTACAGTTGTAGGTAAAACGACATTTGGAAAAGGTGTAATGCAGGAAGTATTCCAGATTGCAACTGGAGGTGCAATGAAAGTGACGATACAGGAGTTTAAAACTCCGAATGGAGATACAATAAATAAAGTGGGGATAAAACCGGATATAGAGGTAGATCAGCCGGCAGACAATTCCTCAGATGCACAACTTAATAAGGCGATAGAATTGCTGAAATGATGAAGACATCCGCTCCCAGATGTATATGTTTTTAAAACTTTTCGGTCCCCCCCCAGGCGCAACTCGGGCTCCCCCAAAAAGTTTTAAAAACATATACATCTTCACGCTAGAATATTTCCAATATCCTTTTTGCTCTATCAATATCTTCGTCTGTGGCGGGGGGGATGCCTTTGAGCGGGTATTTGCATCCGAGCTGTTCCCATTTGTATTTTCCTAATTCATGGTATGCTATTAGTTCTACTTTTTCTACGGTTTTTAGTGTTTCAATAAATTTTTTAAGAGAGAGCAAATCATCTTCGTTATCTGTGATGCCGGGTATAATTACTTGCCTGATCCACATTGGAATGTTATTATCACTTAAATATTTAGCAAAGTCTAATTCTAATTTATTGGAATGACCAGTGATTTCTTTGCATTTTTCATCATTGATATGCTTAATATCCAGCAATATCAGGTCAGTAAGAGATAGAAATTCTTTAACATCATCATTTATAACTGCCATTCCGGGAAGTGTCTATTGCTGTATGGATATTTTCTTTTTTTAGTTCTTTAAAAAGATAGATTAAAAATTTGGTCTGGAGAAGCGGTTCTCCGCCAGTTATTGTAACTCCGCCATGCGAAAAAAACATATATTCTTTATATCTTTTAATCTGCTTTGTTAATTCAGATGCAGAAATTTCAGTCCCTGAATTAATGTCCCATGTATCTCTGTTTTGACAGTATTTGCACCTAAGCGGGCAACCCTGCATAAATACCACAAATCTAATACCTGGTCCATCCACTGCACCGAATGTTTCTATAGAATGAATCATACCATTTGACATATGTGTATCTCCATTTCAATAATGTAATAATGTATAATGTAAAATGTATAATGATTGTTAGAATTTGCCTTTGGCAAATTCTTTTATTTAGCAATCGCAGAAAGCGATTGGTTTCATTCATTATACATTATACATTATAGCATTTTACATTAAATTAAACCACTTCATGTATTGTCCTATTAATTACATCAAGCTGCTGCTCCCTTGTCAATTTAATGAAGTTGACTGCATAGCCGGAAACTCTGATTGTAAGCTGAGGATATTTTTCAGGATGATCCATTGCATCTAATAAAAGCTCTTTATCAAATACATTTACATTAATATGATGACTGTTTTTCGCAAAATATCCGTCCAGAAGAGATGTAAGGTTATTTATTTTTGTTTCATCGTCTTTTCCAAGTGCATTTGGTACAATTGAAAATGTATATGATATTCCGTCTTCTGCATATGAATACGGAAGTTTGGATATGCTGTTCAAGACCGCCAGAGCCCCGTGTGTGTCCCTTCCATGCATTGGGTTTGCACCTGGCCCGAATGGCTCTCCTGCTTTTCTTCCGTCTGGTGTGTTTCCTGTGCTTTTACCATATACAACATTTGATGTTATTGTAAGGATTGATAGTGTTGCTTTAGAATTACGGTAAGGTATCTGCTTTCTAAGTTTCTGCATAAATAGTTTTACGACTTCGACAGCTATGCTGTCAACTCTGTCATCATCATTGCCGAATTTAGGATAGTCGCCTTCTATTTCATAATCCACAGCCAGACCTGTTTCGTCTCGAATCACTTTTACTTTTGCATATTTTATTGCAGACAAACTGTCGGCAACTACTGATAATCCTGCAATACCGCAAGCCATTGTTCTTAATATGTCTTTATCATGCAGTGCCATTTCCAATTTTTCATATGCGTATTTATCATGCATAAAGTGAATTGTATTTAGTGCATTCACATATACTCTTGCAACCCAGTTCATCATATTATTCAGCTTTGACATAACTTCATCATAATCTAAGTATTCAGACCTTATTGGATTAAACATATATGTGATTTGTTCGCCAGTAATTTCATCTCTACCGCCATTTATTGCATAAAGCAGAGTTTTTGCCAAGTTGCATCTGGCACCGAAAAACTGCATCTGCTTACCTATTCTCATAGCAGATACGCAGCAGGCGATTGCATAATCATCTCCCCAGTATTCTCTCATTAAACCATCATTTTCATACTGCAGTGAACTTGTTTTTATAGATAACTCGGTGCAGTATTTTTTAAATCCTTCTGGAAGTCTTGTAGACCAAAGAATAGTAAGATTCGGCTCTGGTGCAGGTCCTAGAGTTTCAAGAGTATGAAGCATTCTGAATGAGTTTTTTGTAACTAATGTTCTGCCGTCAATGCACATACCTCCAATTGATTCAGTTACCCAAACAGGGTCACCGCTGAATAATGCATCATAATCAGGAGTTCTTAAAAATCTGACTAATCTTAGTTTCATTACAAAATGGTCCATAATTTCTTGTGCTTTTTCCTCTGTCATAGTACCATTTTTAAAATCTCTTTCAAAATATATATCCAAAAATGTGGAAATTCTTCCAATACTCATTGCAGCACCATTTTGCTCTTTGATAGCGCCAAGATATGCAAAATACAGCCATTGGACGGCTTCTTTAGCATTGCCTGCAGGCAAAGAAATATCAAATCCATATTGTGATGCCATGTCCTTAAGCTCATTTAATGTAGCAATCTGGTCATATATTTCTTCTCTGGCTCTTATTGTATCTTCCATCATTGAAGGCACTTCAAGATAATGCAGATCCTTTTTCTTTTCTTCTATTAAAAAATCCACACCATATAAAGCAACTCTTCTATAATCACCAATAATTCTTCCGCGACCATATCCGTCTGGAAGACCGGTAATAATATGTGAATGTCTGGCAGCTTTTATTTCAGGGGTATATGCTGTAAAGACCCCATCATTATGAGTTCTTCTATAATGATGAAATACTCCTTCTATTTCAGGCGGAAGCTTTGCGCCATAAGCTTTGCAAGCCTGCTCTACTATTTTTATTCCTCCGTTCGGCATAATGGCTCTTTTTAAAGGAAAATCTGTCTGAAGCCCGACAATTTCTTCTAATTCTTTATCAATATATCCTGGATTATGGCTGGAAATAGTAGAAACGACACTGGTGTCAATATCAAGTACTCCGCCGTTTTCTCTTTCTTTTTTATATAAATCAAGCACTTTGTCCCACAATTTTTCAGTTTTTTCTGTAGCAGATGCGAGAAAGCTGGAATCACTTGTATATGGTGTGTAATTCTTCTGAATAAAGTCTCTGACATTAATTTCATTTTCCCAATCACCTGAATTAAAATTTTCCCATTGATTGTATCTCATAAATAATTCCTCCTACACTCTATAATATTATCATTACAAAAATAAATATTCAAGTAAAAAAAATTGAAAAAGTGGAAAAAAGATATGTACGGATTAAAAATTTATGGTATACTAAATTAGAGAATAGAGAATAGAGAATAGAGAATAGAGAATAGAGAATAGAAATTTTGGAGGGCTTTGGAGTATATATGGATGGTACAAAAGTTCAGGAACTTCAGAAGAGAAAATTCATACGAAACACAGTGATAGTAATTGTTTGTCTCATTATTGCTGCATTTATATTAAATCTTGCTCCAGGATATAAAAGAAATATGTTCGCAGATAAAGTAAATTTGGTAATCAATGAGGACAGTATAACAGAAGGACTTGCAGACGAAGTGTATGTAAATCTAAACGGCACTGTTTATTTGTCCAAGCAGGATATGATAAACCTGTTTGACAACACATTATACTATAATTCAGAATATGATGAAATTATTACTGCATTAGATGGAAAAACGGTAATAATGGGAATAAATCAAGCTCAGATGAGAGTAAATGATGAGGTAATACCTCTTCAGGATCCGGCTATTAAAAGAAATGGACTTATTTATATTCCGGTTTCCGAGATGGGTCAAGTGTACAATATAGAAGTAAAATATGTGGAAAGTACTAATACAGCTATTATTGACGAACTTAACAAAGGACAAATCACAGCAAATGTATCTGAAAATATAGAATTAAAACATAAACCAAGAATTCTGTCTAAAACTGTAGCCAAATTAATCGAAGGAGAGAAAGTTTATTGTTGTTATGCATCAAGTAATGGATGGAGACAGGTGAGAACAGAAAATGGAGAAGTGGGGTATGTTAAAGAAAATAAACTTGTTAATCAATATATAGTGAGGCAAGACACTTTATAATGTAGGAATGTAGGAATGTAGGAATGTAGGAATGTAAGAATTTAGGGATTTAGGAGATGAAGATGAAGAAGAAAATAATAATTGTTTTATTAATAGTTTTGGTATTGATAGTTGCTCTGCCAATAATTTGGTATAATGTAGGTGTATCACCGGTAAATAGCCGAAATAGTGATGGCATAAAAGTGGCAATTCCTCTTGGGAGCGGGGCTGGGGATATAGCAAAGATATTAAAAGATAAGAATGTTATCAGAGATGTAAATGCTTTTAAGATATATGTAAAAATAAATAGGGTCAGCAATTTTCAAGCAGGAACATATTATTTAAAACAATCTATGACATTGAAGGAAATGACTGATATGCTCAAAACAGGCAAAGCTGCCGACCCTAATCAAGTTAATATAACATTTATAGAAGGGAAGAATATAAGATGGGTAGCTGATACAATAGTAGCAAATACAAATAATAAGGCTGAAGATGTATATAATTTATTGAAAGATAAGACATATATAGATTCGCTGATAAGTAAATATTGGTTTTTAACAAGCGATATACAAAATTCGGATATATATTATCCTTTAGAGGGGTATCTGTTTCCAGACACATATACTTTTAAAAATAAAAATGTTGATGTAAAGGATATTTTTGCAGTTATGTTAGATAAGGAAGGACAAGTACTTGCAAAATATATATCAAATAATGCTGGAACTGTTACAGTAGATGGACATCAATATACAATTCATCAAATACTTACAATTGCCTCAATAGTGGAGACCGAAGGGGTAAATGATGAAGGAAGAAAAGGTGTGGCAAGTGTAATATATAATAGGATGAATGCAGGGATGCCTATGCAGAGTGATGCAACAACCTATTATGCATTTAAGATTAATATGGGTGATAGAGATTTAAATCAAAAAGAATTAGATACATACAATCCATATAATACAAGGCGGACCTAATATGAATGGAAAACTGCCGGTTCGGACCAATATCATCTGTAAGTGAGACAAGCATAGAAGCGACACTGAATCCGGACAAAACAAATTATTTATATTTTGTAGCTGACAAAAATGGCAAATTATATTTTTCATCAACAGTGCAGGAACATGATAACATAGTCAACCAATTAAAAGCGCAGAATATGTGGTATCAATACTAATGTAAGAATGTAGGAATGTAGGAATGTAGGAATGTAGGGGTGGGGTTGGTTAGAAAGGTATACAAAAAAACAAGGAGGTTTAAAATGGCGAAGAAGGAAGAGAAATGGAAAAGAATTTTAAAAATAATTATTGCGTTTGTTGTTACAGCGACAATGATTTTAGGGACAGCAGGAACACTTTTGGTATATTTATTTACCAATGTATTTCATAAATAATCCCTACAAGGAGAGTATGAGGAATATGACAGATAGTTTAGGAGCTGTGCTTAGTAACTTTTATACAGCTAATATTTTAAGTTACATAAATGCACTGTACAAAAACCCATATAAATTAATAATTTTAGCAATAGACCTTGCAATAGTAATATTTCTAATTGTAAAGCTTGTTCAGGTATTGAGAACCACAAGGGCATGGCAGCTGGCAAAAGGAATAGGTTTATTAATTATAGCCACAATTGTTTCTGGGATTCTGCAGCTTAAAATATTAAATTTTATATTAACATCGTTTATGACATATGGAGTTATATTGATAATAGTTATATTCCAGCCTGAACTCCGAAGAGCACTAGAGCAGCTTGGAACCAGCAAGATAAGCAAATTTTTTGGAATTGATAAAGATATAGCAGCAAAAACCAAGGAAAATATCTACAAAATAGTAATTGCAGCAGCTCAAATGGCAGAAAGCAAAATAGGGGCATTAATTGTAATAGAAAGAGACATAAAACTAAGAGATATAATAGATACAGGAGTTTTAATCAATTCAGAAATATCGTATCAATTATTGGTAAATATATTTGACCCTAAAACTCCGCTTCATGATGGAGCAGTTATAATCAGTGAAAATAGAATAATGGCAGCGGCATGTCTGCTTCCACTTTCAGATGATAAAACAATATCAAAAGGATTAGGAACAAGGCACAGGTCAGCTGCTGGAATATCAAAAGAGACTGACAGCATAGTTGTTGTAGTATCTGAAGAAAGAGGAAAAATTTCTATAGCAAAAGATGGGAAATTAATTGTGGATGTCAAAGAAGATGAATTAAAACAGATATTGATAAAGAACCTCATAATAAAAAGATTTGAAGAAGATCAAAAAATATAAGAGAGAAGGGAATGTAGGGAGGGACCAATGTGTCCCTCCGTCTTCGAAGGGCACACAAAAATGAGAAATATTAAAATTACAATAGAATATGATGGGAAGAAATTTGAACGGATGGCAGAACCAGCCTGATAAACCTAATATACAAGGGGAAATAGAAAGAGCAATAGAGGAAATAACCGGAGAGAAAGTTAAGCTGTATGCATCCCGGCAGAACAGATGCAGGAGTGCATAGCTTAGGTCAGGTTGCTAATTTTAAAATAAATAGTGATATAGAATTAGAGAGAATTCCTTTGGCGCTTAATTCTCAGCTGAAAAAGAGCATAGTTGTAAAACAGGCTGAAGAAGTAGACGAGAGATTTCATGCAAGATATAACTGTAAAGGCAAAAAATATATGTATGTGATAAATAATTCTATAGCTGGAAGTAGTATCTATAGGGATTTAGAGTATCATATGCCTATTAAATTAAATGTAAAAGATATGAAAAAAGCAATAAAATATTTTGTAGGAGAGCATGATTTTAAGGCTTTTAAAGCAAGCGGCACCAGTTCCAAGAGCAGTGTGAGAAAAATTTATGAGGCAGATATAAGGCAAGATGGAGAAAGAATATTTATTGAACTTAATGGAAATGGATTTCTATATAATATGGTAAGAATTATTGCTGGAACTCTTGTGGATGTAGGACTTCGGGAAATTGAAACCAGAAGACATTCCAGACATAATAGAAGCAAAAGATAGAGCTAGAGCGGGCAAAACTCTTCCGGCACATGGATTGTATTTAGTAGAAGTGTATTATTAATGTAGGAATTTAGGAATGTAAGAATGTAGGGGCCCACTCGAATGCGACCCGGCTTCAGAGCCTGACTAGAACTCTAGTTCATATTCTAAAAAAATAAACGTATAATTGCGTATTAAACAAAAACATGTTAAAATAGTTATGGATATGCGGGTTTACTTTAGTGGCAGAAACTGCGGATTCCGACCTCAGCGCGCCGGTTCGATTCCGGCAACCCGCTCCATGACCGCGACTTCGTCGCAATGAATGGTGAATGATGAATAGTGAATGATGAATAATCTTAACGAAGTAGTGCTCCGGAGCGGTCATGTATTATTAATTATTAATCATTCATCCTTCATTATTCATTAACTTTCATAAATTTATTTTTATCTCTAAATTAATTTTTATATCCAACCTTATTCTAAGGAGTTTTTATTCTATGAAAAAAATCTTTTATTATCTCATTCTCTTAAATTTTCAGCTAAAATTATCAAACTTCAACAATATCTTATTAAACAGAAGAAAGAGGCTATAATTTCAAAACAAATTATACGAAGTGCTACTAGTATTGGTGCTAATATTAATGAGGCAAATTATGGTAGCAGTAAAGCGGATTTTATTGCAAAAATGCAAATAGCACTAAAAGAAACAGCAGAAACTGAATACTGGATTAGGCTTTTAAAAGAAAGTGAATATATAACAGAAGACATGTTCAATAACTTAATAAAAGACTGTTTATCTATAAAGAAAATGCTAGTGGCTACTTTGAATACAGCTAAGAAGAATACCTAATGGTTCTGTAATAATTTTTGATTTTACAATTTATGATATTGTATATATGATGAAAAGAAAGAATAGAATAGTTGATAATTAAATAGTTTAAGATTTAAAATAAATTAGAATGGCTTGAAGTATGTAATAAAATTAATTCTAGCTCGTTTTTGTTAATCTTATATACTAAAAGCCAATCTGGTTCGATATGGCATTCTCGACATCCTATAAAATTTCCTGTTAAATTATGGCCTCGGTATTTGGGTGGCAATGTTTGTCCATTTGCTAACATATCAACTACGGTTTTTAATTTAGACATATCTTTGTGTTGTTTTAGCATTTTTTTACGCTCTCTTTTAAAGGAATTTTCAAAGATAACAGTGTATTTATTTTTCATCTTCTGCATCCTCCTTATCCCATTTGGCAAATAATTCTTCCGTTGACTTATAAATGTTAAGCGTACCATCTTTTTTAGCTTGTTCATATGCTACAAGTGCTTTTCGCAATTCTTCTGCATAATATGGTTCTGCAGAAACTTCTCTAATTGGTAATTTGCCTTGAATAATTGATTGTTTAAGAAATAAATTAATTGCAGAAGAAATAGACAAGCCCATATTCTTGTATAATTTATCTGCTTGTTCTTTTACGTTTTTATCAATACGAATATTGTATGTTACGTTCATTTTAATCACCTCATTAATATCATACTACATATTATATGCAAATTCAACACAAATTATACAATTTTCAAAAATAAAATTATTAAATATTTACCATCACAAGACTTTTTTAAAATTAAAGTTGAAAACAATGTTTGTGAAATAAGTGGAAAAGTAGAACGTGGGAGTTGATTTTTCTAAACCGTATGATATAATTGGGCTATCAGTTGAAAATCGGATACTGGATAATAAACTTAAACAAAAGAAAAGAGGAGAAACTCAATGCTGTATCAGAAATTTGCTCCGGAAGGGTGGAATAATAATTTAGCACCTGTTACTAAAGAGGTATTAGATAAGGCTCTGTCAGATGGTGATGTAATAGAAGGCAAAGTAACCAAATGTGACCAAAGCTACAATTTATATATAGACTTTGGGAACAGCATAACAGGAGTTATTCCAAGAGAAGAAGTTGAACTGATTAATATAGATGAAACAGGTTTTCCCAAACCTAATATATGTATGAACAAAGTAAACAAAATAGTGCAGTTCAAAGTTAAAGACATACCAAAAGATGATATAATTATACTGTCAAGAAAGTCGGCACAAAAAGAAGCGGTCAATTGGGTTAAAAATGACTTAAAAGAAGGAATGAAAATCCGCGGAATAGTAAAAAATATAAGACCATATGGTGTTTTCATAGAAATAGGCGGAGGAATTGTAGGGCTGCTTCATATAGAAGATATTTCTGTAGCAAGAATTAAAAGTCCAAACGAGAGATTAAAGGTTGGACAGAAAATAGATGTAATTATAAAATCAATAGATAGAAAGACCAACAGGCTGATGCTTACATATAAAGAACTGCTGGGAACATGGGACGAAAACATCAAAAATTTTAAAGAAGGAATGACTGTTTCCGGAATAGCAAGAGAAGAGGAAAAATCGAAAAACGGCATTTTTGTAGAATTAAAACCTAATTTAGTGGGGCTGGCTGAATATAAAGAAAATGTAAAATATGGACAAGATGTAGATGTGTTTATTAAAAAAATCATGCCGGAAAAGAAAAAGATAAAACTTATAATTGTGTAGAAAGAAGGTGGGAATATGGTTGATGATAATGAGATTAAGGCAGAGGTATCTCCGTTTGCGGCAAGAGAAGGAGAAATAAAGCAGTTTGACGGAAAAGATTCGTATGTGTCTATGAATCAGATAATTCGCAAAATAGATACAGGAAGTATCAGTGAAATACATTTTAAAGTATTGGAACTGGTAAATGAATTTGAATTTATGACATCCAGACAGATATATCAGATACTTGAATATAAAGGAGCAGACATCAGCTCACAGGATAAATTAAATAATAAATTGGAACAGATGGTAAATTTTAAAATATTAACAAGATATTATTTTAAATCTGAAGAAGGAAATTGCATTTATAGGATATACTGTCTGGAGAAAATGGGCAAATATCTGCTTCGGTTCAAGAGGAATAGACTGCAAGTGGCAGCAGTCTGACAACACAAAGCCTGTAGTTATGATTAAAAAGAGACTTGCTGGGAATCAGGTTATTATTGCATATATGAGAAGAGTGAAGGCATTTGCTTCATATACTGTAAAGCCGGCAGTGACAGCCAAAAAACAGGGAAAGATTTTCAAACCGGCAGGCTCAGTTAAATTAACTAAATCAGGTAAATCGATTGATTTTATATTTGAAGCTGTAAGACGTGAGGAAGACTGGGGCAAGAAATTAATTGAAAGAATGAAATTATACATTGATTTTTATGAATCGTTTGTAACATTTGATTCCGGATATGAAATAAAACCGCAATTAATTTTAGTATGTGAAGATGATAAACATATGGCAGAGAGCTTTAAGGAGATTACGACCAATAATGCAGGTTTGCTGGAGCAAAGAATATATTATACAACAGACTTAAGGCAAAACAGTACAAGCCTTGAAAAAAGTTTGGTGGAATTTAAAATAGATGAGGCGAGTGGAAAGTATAAGATGGAAGAAGTGGAACTTAAGCTGCTGGGATAAATAATAAAACCCTCCCCACGACTTTGTGGGGAGGGTTCCTTGCTGCTCCGGAAGAAACCCCCTTTCGGGTGAATGGAGCAACAAAGGATTTGGCAGCAGAGCAGGGAGGCACTCCCAGATCCCGCCTGCTGTCGACGTATCAAAGCCATCGGGCTTTATGTTAATAGTCTACCACATGTTTACATAAAAGTCAAGCGTTATTCGTTATTTTTCTTTCCAAAGTTGAAACTTATGGCTTCGGCGTTGTCGAAAAAATATTTAGAATCTGTTGTGTCTGTTTTAATCGGACCTGTATCATCATCCTCAAACTTTACCCTGTCAGGGTTGAAATTTTTATTTTCCATTTTTTCCTCTTCAACAACAGCACGTATGTTATATTTGTTAAAATCAAATGATTTTGATTTATGTGCTGCCAGATGTTTGCTGGCAACAAAGTCTACAAGTCCATAACCAACCTTGTTTTTGCCGTATTTATCCTTGGTTTTGTATACACATTCCTTGCTGGCAAGACCTTGTATTTTGGCAACAGTTAAATTCAGCTTGTAATCCCATCTTGCATTTCCTACATCGGTAGAATATGCTTCAGTAGCAGAATCGTATTTGTTGTCAACAACCCACTCTCTTCTGTTGGCAAATTCTTTTTCCCACCATTCATAATCTTCAACCGTACAATTTCCAAATGACAGTTTTGTCATTGTATTTCCTGATATTTTCTGCATAAATTTTGAAGCAGTGCCGCTGCCTTCAATACCATGTATAGTCTGAACAGCAATAGTTGCACCAACTTTAAGCTTTCTATTCATTGTAAACAAATCTACAAGAGGAGGCCAGGCATAGAAATCAAATCCGTCAATATATACAAAATGAGGCAACCTTTGCTCAAGTGTGAAAGTATCTTCCATACCTCTTAGCAAAGAGAATAGGAAAAATCTGCCTATGGCTCTATTTACAAGTCCTCCGAAATCTGCGTATCTAGAGCATAGTAGAACTACTTCTCCTCTTGCAATATATTCTCTGTAATCAATATTATTGCGTCTCTGGCAAAGAACTCTTCTGCATTCAGCAGACTTAAACAGATAGTCCAGCTGAGCAGCTGCAAAGTGAACAAGCCTTTTCATAGATGCTCTGCCTTCAGCATTTTTGTAGAAGTTCTGCTCAAAATATGATATTGTAAGAAAATTTTCGTCCATAAAATCTTTATCTTTTCTCGCTTCTTCGCACAATTCTTCAACATAATCAAAGTCAGTGCAGCATTGCAGTACATCATCCAAATTAGGCAAATCCCCATCATGTAGTTTAGGGTATATGTACTTAAGCAGTATTACAAGATTCTGCAAAGCCTGATGTGCAGAGTTTTCCATATATGCCTCATCAGTATCTTTAGATGACTGATTATCATAAAGGCTTTTCAGCACATCGCTGATTATTAATGCACATAAAGGAGCATGAGCCATTGCAAAAGGATTTATCCCCGGAGAATTCGGGTCTGCAGGGTCTACTATAGTAACAGGAATGTTGTATGCTTTGGCGATATTTGCCGCTTTTTCAACATCATCCGGCTCAGGGGCTATATAGGTTAATCCTAAATTTCTATAAAGCACTTGACCGTCAGAGCCTGTACTGTATATTATTTTGTGCATATATGCTTTATATAAAGCTTCTTTGCCTTCAATAGGGGTAAGCATGCTTAGACTGAAATTCTTATCTAAATATTCGTTATCATAAGGATGCTCCAAATAGGCAATACCCGTTTTTAATGCAATATATGCCATTTCTTTTCCAGCTTCATTAAAGAAATATTTTTTCTCCAAATCCTGTGCAATAAACGGATGCATCATCATAGAAGTTTTGCCGCAGCCTGTAGGACCTTGTATCAGCATATTCTGGAATCTTCTGTCTTCTAGAATTTTAGCAGGCTTGCCTGTTTTTTTATCTTGGCAAAGGTTTAACTCAAAGCTGTAAAGTCCGGTTGCACATGACGGCGGATTTATATCAATACCCATATAGTCCATGATGGAATCTTTGAATGCATTGGGAAATATTGGGTCATTAATCCTAACATATAAAAATCTAAGTATAGGATAAAATGTTACAATCGGCAGATATAGCGAAAGAGCCGTAAATGCAGGTCTTATCAAATCTGAAAAATTCATGATTATTTCTTTGTAATTCGGAACTGATAATATAAAAATCCAGCTGAAGTAATTTATCCATTGGACAAACATAGTTACAGCCACTATGTATAAAGCTATACAATATGTGTAAAAATATGTAACTCTAGCATCTGTATTGTTGTTTGTGAATTTTGATGAAAAAGTAAAACTGAATGCAAATGCTATACATATAAAAGCCAAAGTATATTCAAAAGGATTCCAGTAAGAAACAGACATGCCGGTAAACCACATTATAATAAGTTCCACCATCCTGTCTATAACTAAATAGGCACTTACTAATGCCAGTATATATGCAAAAAAAGTATTTCTATCGGTTTTTATTATTTTTAAAAATTTGTCTAGATATTTTAATAAAAATTTCATCCGAACCCCCAAAAATCGTTTTATTTCTCCATTTCTATTATCCTATAAAATCAAGGAAAAAACAAGACATTTTCAAGAAATTCTTTTCATAAAATAAAATATGTATTAACAAGGAGACTATATTGAAAAAACAATTCACCAGAACAACTTTTATGCAGGGCATAATGGTTCTTATGTTTTCACAGGTTATAATAAAGATTATAGGGTTGATATACAAGCTGTATCTTACTAATAAAAGCGGATTCGGCGATGAGGGAAATGCTATTTATTCAGCAGGTTTTCAGATTTATGCCCTGCTCCTTACACTGTCATCAATAGGCGTTCCGAATGCTATTTCTAATTTAGTTTCGGACAGGATTGCCAGACGGAGATAACATAGGTGCATACAGAGTATTTAAAATAGCATTTGCGTTATTTGGAATAATTGGTTTTTTTGGAAGTTTATTGCTTTTTCTTGAAGCAGATAGTATATCATCACATTATCTGCACATTCCGGAAGCAAAGCTTACATTAATGGCTTTATCTCCATCAATATTTTTAGTATCAATTTCTTCTGTTTTAAGAGGATATTTCAATGGAAGGGAGAATATTACTGTAACAGCAAATTCGCAGTCTATTGAGCAAGTGCTTAAAACTGTTTTCACAATAGCAATTGTAGAAATTTTTGGCTATATAAGCGGCAATAATACAGAAGTTATGGCGGCCGGAGCAACTGTTGCAACAACTGTTGCAACAATGTTCAGCCTGTTTTACTTATATATTTATTTTAAGAATAGAAAAACCATAGTATGGGAAGAAGTAAATTCTTCTACATATAATAATAAGGAAAAAGCGGCAGATGTAATCAGGAGCATATTGCTGGTATCCATACCTATTGCACTCAGCCGGATTCCTTTCTGTAACGGCAAGAAGCATAGATGCATTCACTGTTGTAAGTATACTAAGAAATTATATAGGTGAGACTGCAGCTACTATTCAATACGGAATCTTAAGCGGAAAAGTGGAAACACTTGTAACTATTCCGTTTTCGTTTAATATAGCATTTGCAGTGGCGCTTGTGCCTGGAATTGCGGGATATATTGCTGTAGGAAGATGGGGTCAGGCGAGAAGAAGAGTTGAATTTTCAATACTTGTAACTATATTAATCGGACTTCCGTGTATGGCGGTAATGGGAATATTTGCAGGGCCTATACTTAAGCTGCTGTTTCCGAATGCATCTTCTGGTGAAACACTTCTTGCTTTAAGCAGTATAGGAATAATATTTGTAGTGCTTATTCAGACCTTGACCGGGGCACTGCAGGGGCTTAGAAAAGTAGCTGTTCCAGTAGCGGCTTTAGGCATAGGGACAGTGATTAAATTAATTCTGAATGTAATATTAATAAGAAAAATTGGAATAAACGGAGCAGTTATATCATCAATAGCAAGCTATGCAGTATCTTTTTTAATATGTTTTGCTGCATTAAAAAGGTATATGAAAATCAGGTTTAAGATAAGTAAATTTGTGCTGAAGCCTGCAGCTGCAACTGCAGGCATGTGTGTATGCGGTTTCTCAATATATCAGAGACTTATGACAGATTTGAATTTAGGAGGGAATATATCTTTTATATTATCATTATTAATTGGTATTATAATTTATATTCTGCTTATAATATTAATGAAAGTATTAAGCAGGGAAGAGATTTTGGCTTTCCCTAACGGAGAAAAGCTTTATAAAGTTTTCTTAAGACTAGGCATTTACAGTGAGCGATGAACACTGGCAATATCAAGGGTTTAGGGGGGTAAGAACCAACAAAACCTAGGGAATAAAAGGGTTCAGAATAAAAAATAAAATAAAAAAAGAAGGATTTTATCTAAAATTGGCGAATAAATAAATAACAGAGTGGATGAACAAATGGGGACGGTTCTCTTTTGAGCAGAGAGACATCGTAGTTTATCTGTTCAAAAGAGAACCGTCCCCATTTGTTCATCCACTCTGGAAACAAATCTTTATAGGAGGTAAATTTAAATGAACAAAGCTGAATTAATCGCAGCAGTGGCTGCAAAGACAGGAGACACAAAGAAGAACGCTGAAAGCTGTGTTAGCGCATTTGTTGATGTTGTTACAGGAGCTTTAGTAAAAGGAGACAAAGTTCAATTAGTTGGATTTGGATCTTTTGAAGTAAGAAAAAGAGCAGCTAGAAAA
>JGI20166J26741_11255559_pt1 | contig 27689 bp, 25 predicted proteins | sample TergutCu122P5_FD_26741 | JGI IMG/M metagenome (IMG submission 26741)
TTGCCAAACGTAGGTCCATATATATATATACGACGTTAGCATTTCTGGCTTTACTAGGAGCTCCATATATATATATGACATTAGTAGCCTAAGGGTTAATCTAAAACCAAGGCGGCTTGTAGGACAGGGAACTGTGTACGTGCTGCTTAAGAACTTCAGAATATGTACTCTATTCAGGCACCTGAAATGAAATTCGAGCGTCTGTCGGCATCACTTTATTCTAGAGGAGCCATAAAATATAGTCTTGCGACCAAAATGCCAATATCATAAAAGGTATTGATGAGTGGACGTACAGCTCTACGCATTCATAACTTAGGCACCAGATGGAAATAGAATCGCGTCCTGGCCACTTTACCCATCGGAAATAAACACTCTGTATCCACAGCCAGGAAGCTTGGTAGGCCCCATACCCGGTCTGGGGAACTACGGAAAAGAAAGGGGGGGAAAAAAAAAATTCTGTCGCTAACACGAATTGCAACTCAGTCGTCCAGCCGCACCCATGCACTCTAACTGGGCAATTACGATCACTGCATCTGGAACAGTGACAAACAAACCACCACTGTGCTCAGACTGGTAGGAAAAAACAACAGTAGATGATCGAACGATTATTAATTTGGGTTATTCTCAAAATAAACCTGCTACATGAAATAACCAGGCTTTCGACAAAATGTTATATTACTAAAAGTTATATCAATTACAAGACAACAACCCAGCTACGGCATCGTATAGAACTAGGTTCTATTCAAATATTAACATAAATACTACGTTCCTTGGTGCAATTTGGGACACCCACTCTAAACGACACATTCTGTCGACGTCTTTATAACGCTGTTCTAAAGGAGTTTAAAATTTTAAAGCCTAGCGGTTTCTTTACGTACCACCAGGTTTAATATACAAAAATTCTACATGGTGCTCGCTCTGCGTTGAGTGTTTTGTACGGATCTCAGGACAGCGACTTTTGCTTCATACATCATTAACTGATTGGTTTTTATACCCGTGGTGGAAAGTGTCTACTGCGCGGTACGGACTGGTTCCTTATATAAAGCAGATTACGCTTAGTCTTTAAAAGGTTAACTCTACATATTTCTGACAACACACCACAAAATTATTCATACGTATCGCGCGGTAACTTCGCACAATAAGGCCAGGGATTTAATCCAGTGGCAAACAATCGCCTCCAATTCACACACCCCCAAGATTCATTTCCGTCTTCACAAGGACAACCACTGTACCGTAGCCTAAGCCAGCTGAAGCCAGTCCAAATCTTCATCCTCTTTGATCCTCATAATATTACTGTGCCACCTATGCATATGCATTCCAAAGAGTCTCTTCCTTCAGGTTTTAAGGCAACTGATGATGATGATGATGATGATGATGATGATAGTGCAGACACTATACTACTTACGCGGTAGTTAAGTTCTGGAAGGTCCGGCCCAAGTCCAAATTTACGAGACTGCAGTTGAAATCCCAACTCGAACGCAATGGAACCTGACACACCACAGCATAACCGCCCCGCCATGTTATCGCACAGCAGTATTCGTAAGACATTAGTGTTGAACACCCCAGCGCAAAATTGAGAAGATGGTAATTCTGGAAACGGCACATTTTTTGAAGAAGCTACTAATATAACGCTACACGTAATTTCAAATACACGTACTTTCCATAAAGTTATTATGCGATAAGTCCTCTAAGGGCAAGGTTTGTCCCACGCTTACGGACATAACATCTTGCAGTTGTAGATGTGAAAATACAATAATAATAATAATAATAATAATATAATTATTAATTACGTGTATACTACATAAGGAAGCCGTAAGACCACTTTCAGTAATAGTGACTGGGCCACACGCTGGACGACCGAGAGAAATCGAGTTTCGACTTCCAGCAAGGGCAACAAGTTTTCTTTTCCCCAAACCGTTCGCCCACCCAGCCTCCTATTCAATAGGTACCGGGGACTCCTAACTCGGGAGTAAGGCGTCCGGGGCGTGAAGCTGACAAATCACCTCCAAGCAGTACCGAAGTTAAGAACGTGCGGAGCCATACCTCCATTCCCCCACATGTCTTCACAGCGTGCTCGAAGACAGTTTCACCTTCTTCCCACATAATTGTGACAGATTTTAGACAACTGTTAATTTCCACATATCACCAGGTCTGTGGGCTGTGCTGAATACAGCAGGCCTGTGCTGCAAAGGACGACTCGAATATCAAGAGAATATGCACTGGGATGCAATGCTTAAGTACAACGTGGTGGGAACACTGAGAACTGCAAGAACATTTCTGCCTCTTCTCAAAAATAAGAGAGGTAAGTCTATACATTCTCAGTTAAGTATGAATGACACACCTACTTCAGACCCAGACTTCAGAATTTATTCATTGTCACTCAGCTTGGTTCTAAAGATGGGGAAGAGGTCACTGATCCTGTGACCTCCTTTCTGACACACTCGGTTAACAACAACTATTATATTCAACCGACCGTAACTTTCCATATGGTACTTCGATCTATGTCTTGTTAGTAGCACTGTATTAAGTAAAGAGGTTATATAATAGTTAGGAACAGAGTTAAGATAAAGCTCAAATGCAAGTAGATTGATTAAGCTTACATTTATTAAACCGCCAATATCTTGAATGCCAAATACAAAGATTATGCGACACCCGGCTTTCGTTATTTTTTTATGTGAATGACAGGAACACATTCCACAGTGAAAGCCAATGCCAACAGAAAGAAAATTCAAGTTTAAGAAAAGTTACATTTTCTCTAAACTTCACACTGTAAGTAAACGTGTCCGTAAATTTCAAATCTTTAATTACACATTGGTGTTGCTTTATGGAGAATTTACTGTATGCATTACAAGCGTCATCATAGCGAAAAGAATAACAATACAAGTTAAACTGAACATAGTTAATCTTGACTACCTATTATTTAACAACAAATTTTCCAGTATGTAAATAATTTACTCACATCCGATGTGTATTTTCAAATGCAAGGAACCAAATACAGAGATATCAAAAGTATTTTCAAGCGTATAAATTCGCAAGAGTAAAACTCCATAAGGGTGACAAATTCCTACATTTCATTTCAGTAACCCTGCAGTTGTTGAGACCCTTACATAATACGTGCAACAGATGTTAATGTCTCTTCTTCAAAACAAGACTTCATAAAACAAAATAAATAAATATACACAACACTGGGGTTTGTGTATTTAAACTTCATTATAAAACTACTAAGTGTGAATATATGAGATTGGAGGCATCTAGGATGGTTCTCTGGGTAACGGTGCTGAATAGCCTGTAGGCGGTTTCTGACCAACCTGTTGCCTCCACCTTCAATTCGACATTGAGGGTGAAACAATTTGTGGACGTAATCACATATAAGACTACTAAGTATCACAAACAAGAAGATGGCAATCTAAGGTGCACAGTTCTTTACTAAGAATGTCAATGCAATTCATATCCATTGAAAGCTGAGCCCTCTGTCAGTCTTCAGTTACAACTGGAATATATTCCATAAATCGTGAGAATGTGACTGTTTAAATAGGTCGGCTTATCAACATGGGGGCAAACACTGGCTCCAACTATCCAGGAAGTGGATTGGTTGCCTACACTGCAGTACGGTATGCAGTTGAAGGAGCAAGTAAGGCCTTACGTCATGAGATGGCACCACATGGCATTCATGTTATAACTCTGCAGCCAAATGGAACAGCATTAGAAAACGTATTTGCAGCACCAAGAATTGAGTAAGTAATACACATGTTAAATTAACGAGCAATTAAGGAACCTTATGGAGCAGCTTGAGCCCAACAAACAAAATAATAAACAAACCCAAATACAATGATTATCTCCTATTCAAAACAGCGAAAAATTCGCCAATAGATGTCATACCTTGTAATTCAGTGCAGGTACCGATATTCTGAAGGAACCTGCTATAATTTTCATCCATCAAATTCCACGAGAACAAAATCTTCATGTTTGCCACTGTGACAACTTCGAACTTCACATTGTACTAGTATAGTTACAGTAAATAGAGGGAATTAAAGACAACTAATATAAAAAGGCAAGGAATCCAAATCTGTCGTTTCCTTAGAATGAAATATCAAAATAAATAAATACCAATAAATAAAAACTTCCACACAATATCTGTACATGTTTCGGGACAGAAATGACCAATTACCACAATAAGACTAAGACACACAGAAAATACTGAAAAGCACATGGTACTCATTTCATACAATGAAGTAATCACACCCAATCATTATCAACTGTTGACAGCCTCAACTAAACAACAACATTTAAAATAATCAAGAAACAAGCATATGGAATAATGTTTGTGCACAGGAATATATATATATATGGACCTGTAAAGAATAAAGTCAGCAGATTAGCATATTCCCATCTATTTGACCCTTCAGTTGCCTTTGGTTCTGCACGTAAACAGAGTGTGCCAGTGACAACTGGTAGGATCACAGTAAACCCACTTGTTGGCCACCAAATTTACCAGAAAGAATGATCATAAATATCTGTGTATGTGGTTCCAAAAACAACAAAATTTGTAGGGTCACTGCATAACAGGAACTGATGACCTCAAGACAGCAATCACCATGCCTTCATGCAAATCACATTAGTTGTGCTGAATGTCAAAGAGGAAGAAATTGGCCTCACGCTACATACTCTGTTATATCTGCAAAGGGGGTCACATTGAGGCATAAATCTCACACCTTTGTGTGCTATGCGCCCAAAATTAAGCAGAGAATGTTTAACAGTTCATAATCACAATGAGTTAACTTTTATCCACACCAATGGGTCACCCTGTAAATTTAAATTAACAAAGGTCGGCACCTAATGAGATATCTATAGGTTAAATGAAGAGGTATGTGTGTAATGTAAGTTGTGAGTTTTGTGCATGTGTATGAACATATGTGCCAGAATGAGTATTCTAAAACAATAAATGATGACAAAATATACAACCCTTTTGCTGTGGGCCAGGATCATATTCCACATATTACACGCTCAATAGAAGCCTCATTGTGCAGTTTGGTGGGGAAAAATATACTACTACATCACATTAAAGATGTTACGTTCAAAAAGAATATTATTTGCTGTCTGAAAAACTATTAATAATGTTGCAGTCAAATGTGATTCTTTGGCTCACTATTATCAATTTCATTCCAAACTGTAATGCTCTTTATTCTCATACCACTCGTATAAGACGAAAAACTTTTCTAGACAGTAAAACTTAGGCTTACCATTATTTCCAGACAAATGTATATGAATCTATGTATTAATTACCAACTTGATGCACAAATTTTCTTTATTTATATAATATCCCTCTACATGTTTCGAACAATAATGCTCATCTTCAGGAGGTCACATTATTGTATACATGCAGCATATGGTATCATCACTCTTTAGGAGCGGTCGTGGTGGCCATACAGTACACAGATTGAGTAAGAAAATGTATATGAATGTTTTATGAAGAATAGATTTACCTATTCAAAATCAATATAAATAAACTGTTTAACAAAGACAACAAATCACAGCAAAGTACTTTTTTCCTTTGTATCCAAGTCTTTAATCTAGGGAACTACACTAACCTACCACCATTTCTTTGAAACTGTATAGTGAAATACTGGTATCTAGCATAAAATACCTGTAAGAATTAATTTTATTGAATAATCCTGAAACATATTTCCAGTACCATTCTACACACTTATCTCTTTTGCTTTATGAGACCTGCAAACAGCATACTTGTGTACTCACCTACAATGTATGAAAAACCAAAGTTGCTTTGTGGATCAGAATATCTCACCAGCTTCAAATAAAACAAGGAACAAACTGTATAAATGACTGTGAACTAAACAAATATCCATATTTCTGTTACAGTCTTCTGAATTTCTGTCAGGAAATAAAAACTACAAAAACACAGTGTAAATTATACACTGTAATTCTTTCAACAATTGCTGGAAATAAGGACAGCTCACTTTCTTAGTGCATGAACTTGATCCACTTTATATATTTCTGCTTAATGTCACTAAATTGGACATTTAATATTATTTAGTTGCTGTGAGAAATAAACTGATGGTTTAGTGGTAATTTTAAACTGATATTTTTAACTACAAAACCTAGCATGTGTTGATATACACAACCTAACCTTAACCCAAACCTGAGTAATCATCTATGATGGCAATCCTTACACCTTGCATATTACACATTAGTATGACTAAAACCTGGCAAAGTGGAATGGCTATACACATAGTAACAATTCCTTTCATTTCTATTTCAGTGTGCCCGAAAAACCTGAAGATCAGACTACGTTGGTGATTCAAAATCCAGCAAACACATATCTGGACTACAATCCATCAGTCTTACCTTCATCAGCAATGAGAATGCTTGAAAAGGCTTTACTCTCTAAATCGCCTAAACAAAGCTATCAACTCCTGCCACAGAGCAGATTCAATTCTTTAAATAATACGCTGGCAACTATGAAGAAAAAAATAATATCTGCACAAATGAAACCTACACAGATGGCATAAAACTTTGATGGTTGGTGATGTTTCACAGTCACAATTATTTGCTACAAAGACACATATAAAAACTTACCACAAAACCAATCCACTACATGATCATTTCCTGTGGCATATATTATCTTCCGTGTGTTCCAGAACCACCACCACCACCACCAACAGCAACAGTCAAAACTTCATGTTGTCGAATTTATTACACCTTACTTTTTTTCCCCCCCTTCAAAATAATGTAGAATTTACTAACCTCCACACACGATTCGAATATGTGCTACTTTAATTTGTACTAATCTCATCAACGTAAATGAAATAAAGTATTGTTACGGAAAAGTGCACTTGTTAGCCTCTGCACCGAATTTCTTACACATGACGTCTACACTAACAAAAGCACAATTTCCATACCCCACAAAGTTAGAAATGTGATATTCTAAACTGTAACCTAATGAGCGCAAATGAACTGTTTTATTAGCTATTTAATCCCTGTGCATTTATTACGTATATATCATTTACACTAACAAAAGCACTAATTTCCGCCGTTTGACACATACATTTATTTCCACACTTATTTTCGTAATTTCCTCAATATTGTCAAGGCGGCCAATATATGCCGCACAATATTACGACTTGCTACCTATTAAAAATGCATTTACCCTTAATCTCCTTGGAATTTACGTTAAGATATTTAAAGCCGCATTCATTGCAAATGGTAATGGAAAGTAATCCGAGGTACATAATATTCATAATTAATGTTCGTCGCCAAAACATATAGTTACTTTATTTCACTATTGGCTACACTGAAAATCATTCCCCACTACATACATACCCCTTTGTATTGTCCATTCTGAAAACATCGTTCACTTTACAATATTTAGCTATTTAATCCCTAATGTAAATAATTCAGTCAATCAGTATTAGAACAAATTTCGCTCACCCAGTCATAAAAGCAGTAAATTTTCTCCGTCACATGTTTCTTAGCCAATGCAGTAGGATGCTTGAGAAGCTGATACTTCAAATTTAAATCACCCATCACTTTCACATTGTTCTCAGTGTCTTATCCACAGCATCAGGGTGAAGACAACGAGCCCGACATCGAACACACAACTGCGAATCAATGAATAAGCAACTCCACTATTACACAACATCCTCTCTTCATAAAAGATCAGAATGTTACCGTGTGTTATGAAGTTGCCTAAATCCACAATATTCATGCGTCTTTATATCTGTTTTGAGGAAACTTTATACAACCATTCTACATTCTCACTGTCACATATACTTATTTCTGAGTAACCACAATAGAAGCTAAACTAGAAATCAGTATCCTCTGTGCACACATTTGATATGACTATTATCCTGGTTATCGGGGTGAACATATGTGTCTAATCAGAAAATCAGCTGCATTTTTCTATACAACAGGTAATATCAGTACCTGTACTGGAATACATAAACTGCTTACCCTTTGTTATTTTCTAAATTCGGTTTTCTGGTCTCTGTCATATTTCTTATCCAATAGTTTTAAAGGTTCAATGTGGGGAGACAAGAAAGAATGAAGAGGAAGTTTTCTCACTTAAGGCATCTTCATGCCATTACAGCTGACCAACAGACAAGTCATACTGTTTTCCTCATTAATCACACCACATGAATTAAAATAATGCTATAATTTATATGAAATTTTAATTATTTTCAATAAACTTGCATTTAGCACTGATTCACATTTTCTACTGAAACGTATTATCTGTAGCAGAAATACTTTATGGCTTTGAAGTATATATTTAGGGATACGAATTAACTTTAAAGATATCAACCAAAAGGAATTGAAAAATTGAAGGAAGACATCTGAGACAAATGAAACATTCTTTGTGTAATGTCCATAACAGGTTTCAATAAGACAAATGGTGGAAACAATGATGGTGAAGTCAGCTACTAATTAACAAGTCTATAAACTTTGAACGTTCAAATGTTATGTCCCCAAATATACTGGTTTGATTGGACCTCAGCTTGTATAACTTTTAACTTCCACTTAATTAAATCATGATGTCACAAAACTACCACTTTTGATCATTTGTCCCATAATCAGATCTTGTGGGAATATCATTACTTTTATTTTTAAAAAGTTTCTGAATAGGACTTACTGCAACTTTTCAATAGTTAAATGCACACATGAAGCAAAGTGATGCACAAGATAGAAATTTGTATCAGATATTAACCTATCACAAACATCCAAATATTACAGTTTCACTTCATGCACCATATAACTATACAGACAGAAGTATACAACAAAAACCTATACGTGTCATGAAGGCACATGGAGAAGCACAGACATACCTCTACTCAATCTTAACCTCAGCCACTTTACACCCAGGGAAAAAACCTCCAGTACTGACTGAATAGTAGGATGGGTGGGCACTGTAGTTGGTCTGGACATTTTGGAAAAAGAGACAAATCTCTTACCCCTGCGAACATTTGAGCCCTGGAACATCTTGCGTGCAGCCTAGTCTCTGAACTGACTATGCTATTGTGGCTCATACCAGACACATACAGGCAGATGTTCAAGGTAGTACCATGAACACTTCCAACATAACAGGTGCTGCAACTTACTGCCTACATATTCTACAAGACAGAATTTCCAGTAATTCTTCTACACGCAACAGACAAATTATTGAGCATTCGTTTTATACAATTATTGTACTCCCTGATGGTGGATCACTAGGTCCAAAATATGTGGGAGCTAGCGGTTTTTCTAATATTATTGTAAATCTAATACAATTGTGCGCATTTTCTGGTCTAATTTATAGTAATTAGTATAGTAATTGAATTGTAATGCATGGAATAGAAAATGCGAGAAACCTACCATCTCTAGTGAAGTTATGTTTCACTGCCTCCCTAGACAGTAACTTGTGCAGACAAATAATTCCAATCTCTCTCTCTCTATATATATATATACATATGTACATGTATGACACCGAGTTCTTCAATAAAGTCAGTTGTGTAGATTTATGTACCACTTATGTACCTCCTATAGAAATGTATGTATTTACCAAGTAACCCCATCCTACAAATAACTGCCCATGTCAGAAGACATTAGATGATTGTCTCTGAATGCTCTCTTCTCTACTGTGAAGTACAGCAGAACTCCACTTATCCAGATGTTGGTTATCTGGACCAGCTTGGCCCTTCGGGTAAATTTATCAAGAATTCTACAAAACTAACTTGCCTTGAAATTACTGGTGAATGGATCAAGCACAGAAGTGTTATGGCTTCTAGAACTTCAAATTCAGCATGGTAGAAAAGTTTAGATGCAGGTACGTACTGTAAATAGTAGCAGCCAAACTTCAAAAAGCCAGCATACACCCTAGTTTCAAAGAAAAATCCAATTATCCAAATTTTCTGCATATCTGAATAGCTCACCATCCCAATTAATCTTGATAAGTGGAGTTACACTGTAATATATATATATATATATATATATATATATTTAATATGTAAAAGCAGTAGTTTCTTTTTCTGATCTGTAAAAATACATTACTTTGCTGATAGCATTTATTTTCATCCGATATCTGTTGCATAGCTGCAACAAACTGATTACATTTTGCATGAATCAGAATTTGAATATGCAAAATCCAGTGCACTTTAGAAGTTAAAAATTTGGATTTACAGATGATACAAAGTCAATTTCCTAAAAGTCTGGCTGGTGACACCTTTTCATGTTCTTCAAGTGAGATGTATGTATGTTGAAATATTTTATGCTTTGCTGCAGGGTTCACTTATATTTTCTCTCCTTCTGTGAACACTGTTCTACAAATGATAATTTTTGGACATTCAACAGCCTCAAAGATTATACAAATATTCTACATTTTATGATATTATGTCTAATTTCTAAGCCTTGGAAGGTTAAGACAACCCACATCCCCTTATCCACTTCTTTGTGATTTCGATACTGTCTGTAAGAAATAAATAATATTAGAAAGAGGAATATTTTTAACAGTTTATTTACAAAAAAAATGTCCATAATAAAGACAATATATGCGTATGTTTAATATTTCTCTGAAAAACTGTGGTGACCTCTTCATGTTCTGCCATACAAGGTCTGTTCAACACGAAGCACAAATCTGGATAAAACATGAAGTAGTTAATCTTTTCTGTGACATTCTGAAGAATGCTCTACCACTGATTTTTCATAATTCTCATGATTTTGTCATACTTTTATCACTCCACTGTCATTTTGTTTTCTTTCATCACCCTTTTTAGTATACTTCATTTCATGACATTCTCAAGCATGATAAAAATGACATACTTTCATAACTCCAGTGGTTTTATTGTACACTTTTCCATACAGTATTCTTTTATGTTCCTTTACTTCCTCTTTTTCAAAGTATGCTTTATTTCATACTAGAGAATGATGATCTTATTCCCTGATTTGATAATGTCATGCAGATTTTTTCTCTCAGTCTTTTTGTTTCTTTTCCTTTATTTTCTATCCTTTTAGATAGGTTCATTTGTGACATTCTGAATAATGTTCCATCTTCCTTGTTTTCATACTGCATTGTACATTTATTCACCAGCCTCCTCCTGCTCTCTCCTCTACTTCTCTCACACACGCGCTATAATCAAAGCATCCACTTGCGTCCCTGCAGGCAACACCTCTAATTGTTTAGTTCGGCCAGGAAGAATCAAGAGACAATTGGCAGATGAAAAACTCAGCAGTCGACTACTTATCTGATTCCCTGAAAATAAATTCATAAGTTTCTTATTTAGGCACATTGACAATTCCAAACACTAATGCAGATCAAAGCAGTCAGCCAATGAAGCAAGAGATTCTAAAAAAGACATTAATCACTGCAGGAAAGTATATCTACATACAATCCAATCATACAGATCTTAGAAGAGAAAAAAGAGAAGCATGTATTTAACTATCTCCAGGTAAGACAATGTATGAACACCTACATGCTGTGAAATACACTTCATATACATGTTACAGTGTCTGAAATGAGAAGAGACAGACATGAACATGGATGGCTCCACATAAATATATTTATTTTACTGATAACAATATTAGTTATTAAATCAAAGTCTTATTATGAAGAAATTTGCTCAAAAAAACTGTACCACCAAAATGGATCTCATTATTTCAGTATCCACTAATAATGGCGGTCCTCGACTTTCAGACATTAGACTTTCGTACAACCCACACTTTTGTACATTATAAATTCTCACCTCTAACCCACCTTTGTATGCTGAATTCATTCTTTTGTACACAGCTGACAAACAAACTTTCTTACCTATCACAAAAGTGGTGCCGTAAAACTGAGCCTTAAACTGTATTTTGTGTCTACTAAATAACATAAATGCCAATCCCAGTGGCCATGCGGTCTAAGGCATGGGTCTGTCTCCTGTCAGTGTTATGTGTTGTCAGGTAGAGATCTCTGTAATGGGCCCATCACTTGCCCAGAGAAATCCTACCAAGTGTGGTGTGTCTGAGTGTGATAATGAAGCCTTGACATCAGAAGACTCTGAACCACTAGGTGCTGTTGTGCCATATAAAAAATAAATAAAAAATATAATAATAATAATAATAATAATATCAGCAAGTGCAAACTGACAGAACTAACCCCAATAACAAACCAGACATTATAATCTGAGACAATGAAAACAGAACATGCATGTTAATAGATGTAGCAATCCCATGAAATAGAAATGTGATTAAAAAAGAAGCCGAGAAGATTTTAAAATATAAAGACCTCGCGATAGAAATACAGTGCATGTGGAATGTAAAAACAAGGGTGATACCAGTAATAATTGGAGCGACTGGGACCATTTCCAAATCATTCAGAAAATACATTTGCGACATACCAGGAAACCATGACGTTAAGGAACTACAGAAAACAGCCATATTGGGCACTGCACACATACTTCGGAAAGTACTAACGTAAAAGAACAAAAGAGCCAATGCAGGAACTAGACATAGAGGCACCATACACAACAAAGACAGAATAGCTGCAACAATATATCCCCTAGGGACATGGTTTGTCTCGGGAATATGTGTATGGCTACCCTGCATAAAGGAGACAATGATGACGATGATGATCATGATGATGATGATGATGATAAAGACATAGAAAGAAAGAGAGAAAGAAAGAAAGAAAAAAAGAAAGTAAAGGTATGTGAGATGACTAGTTACCAACAGCTTATAAAACGTGTTCTGTTGGCTACCCCTTATAAAGCCTTCAGAAGTGTGCAGGATATGCACTTGTGTGATGGAAGGAACGTTAACAACTACCTTTGTTTGAATACATGCTTGAATGTACTGTAATTGCTGGTACAAATGTCTTGTTGTTTGCCATTAAAAAAGGATTTTTATACACTCTCAAGCAATGGGAATGGAAGCCACCTTATACCACACAAGTCTAGTGCTCAACTTCCATACATTTCGAGTTTCATACACGTTCAGTAACAAATTATGTACAAAAGTTGGACACTGCCGGTACACCTAACATACATTACCAGAAAAAGCAGAATCTAAAAAAAGCTGCAGAAAATAATGTCACATGGAACATGATGACTGCCGTGTAACATCAAAGGATCAAAATAACTATAATCATGGTGGATGCAGTACGATACAGAGCAACCAGGAGAATTAAAACTAATAAAGTTCACATTCTCCTGTTCCAATAAACTATGTAAGTATCTGCCACAAATAATATCTAGATCTCAGTGAGATGCAAGGAATAAATAATACTTTTACAGACTGCCTTTTAAAAATTCTTTAGAAAACTGCCCTTAAGTATTTAGAAATTCTAACAATAATACTATAACCACTCCAGCATTCACCTGTCATTTGCAATTTTATTTTCAAAACTACTACCCTAAGGAAAGACTGCTCCCACTCACATCATAATTTTTCTAGTAGCTACCTAAAAGCATAAATATTATAACAACCTGTCATTCTGTAAGATTTCACGCTTCCACTACAGTGTAGGTGAGGCCTTCATTCGTCTGGGGTGTTACTCAGGATAAATTGGCAGTTGGTTACTGATGTTTCAGGACAGCATGTTGGTACCATCTTCAATGCCTGACCCTGGCAGATGGTATCAGCAAAATGTCTCAAAATTTTGATAACCAAGTACTAACCTAAGCCACATACCATACCAGAAAAGTAAAGTCCTCAACCAGTTGTTCTGTACTGGCATGGAACTCTGTCTCTGAAATTAGAGGATGAACACAGACTCAGGGTATTTTCAAATGGGATACTGAGAAGGTTTGGACCAATGTGGCAGTAACAATGAGCAGAAAAAAAATTAATACTGATGAGGTTCTTAATTTGTAGTCTTCGCCGAACACTAGGGTGATGAAATGACGGACATTAACATGGGAGAGCCATAAAGCATCCATGGGAGAAATGTAATATACATACAAAGTTCCAACTGAAAAATTTCAAGGGACGAGAACACTCGGCAGAAATAGGCACAGGCTGGATGGTAAAGAAATGGGGTGCAGGAGTTTAAACTACAGTCACATAGCTCACAACAAGATCCAGTTGCAGGCTCTTTGAATGTGGAAATAAACCTCCAAGACCCATAAATGTGGAGAAATTTCTAACTATCTGAGCGACCATTAGCTTCTCAAAAATTACTTGGCTCCATGTAGTCAGTTAACTGATGTAGCCAGTACCTGTGCTCACTGCTTTAGGAACTGGATTGTCAGGCAGCCAATTCAACACTGCTCTGTGATATTCTGGTCTCATATCCAGGACTATATCTTCATCAATCTATAAACAAAAATTTTAAAACAAACTGTTACTTTTGTATACACAAATATTTAGTAATAAAAGTTCTTTAAAAGGAATTATAAAAACAGTAAGGGACACAAATTAATGCAGGTGTTAGTTAACCGCACAACTAATGTTAGCAGTACTGTAAAACATGGTGGACAAAAATAATAAGAAACATTCCTCATATGCACCAAGTTGGTTTCCATTTTCTTTCAAGTAGTGATAATAAGGTAATATATTGAACACTGCTGCACAAAAAGGAATTGTAATCTAATCTCTGTTGTAAAAAACTAAAAATGTATACAGAAGAATGACAATTCAGGTTGCTCCAGACAAAAACGAAGGCAGACATTGACTGTACTATATGTTGAAGTTAATGGGCAAATTGATTCGAGACACCTAGTATTGGTGCAAACACATCTAAAATGAACAAGTCACAAACAGCAGTAAGAAATAGCTTCAGGCCAACTCCCCCCCAAAAAAAAAAACTGATGAAATGAGAAAGTGTGTGGACTTTGACCACTGGACTAAATGAAGCACATTGCACAGCATTTATGTACAGAAGTATCACAAGATTAAATCTGAGATTTTACAGTGTTGTGCATACAGGTGCTGCCTTCTGGGTCATTAAACCAAGCAGTCTTATCAGTGGACACCAACAAACTAAAGAAATATGCTGTCTCCTTCTTCACAGACAAGATGGCATCCAACACTAAAGTCTAACAAGTGTAATATTATTTTGCCAAAAATGCATAGCAGAAGTTCTCTATTTTCTGATCTACCTTTGCATAAAAAGTATTCTGGGTGAAGAGACAGATCTGTAACTGTCACAAAGTGGAAAAGAAGGCTCCTGTAATATTGGTGATACTGTTGTATGAATTGAGTAAAGAAGGATGCGATACAGCATGAACAGAAAGATCTGTCCACGTCTGAAGCTCTTCATGACATTTTACAGGATTCCAATCCTTTTATAATTTTGGGACCAAGCATGAAAATGCTGTCAGAACAAAAAGCAAATAATGTATACTAACAGACAGTTTTAAAATTTGTTAAAAGTGAAATACCCTCATTCTAAGAAACAACTCCCAAAAGAACCCTGTTATGAGTTAAAAATGCCCCTAGAAACTACATCTCATCTTTTTAATGGTGCACTGAGTGAAAAATATTCTATAACACAAGGGAAATTATAACACAACTGAGGTGCCAGGTAGTTATGGAATACAACAGTTTTGCTTTAAATCAAAACCACTATCTTCTTGTTCATTCAGACATTTCAATATACTTACAGTTGCCTTGACTATGGTCCCCAACGGTGAAGTGTAACCAGACATCTTCCTGATTGCAGGCAGGACATATAAATGGCTAGTTACTGTTGCTGACACAGGATTGCCAGGCAGACCCAACACAAGCTTGTTCTTCCCTTCAAACATGCAAGTTGCAAATGTAGTTGGTTTCCTGGAAACAGAAATACAATACTCAATGGAACTATACCCAATAAGCCTTCTATTTCTACCATCATTTCCCTCTTTTATGGGTCAATGGACAAAATGAATACAATCTCTTCTCTACTGCCACAATTTTTTTTTTATTTACTGCCAAGCACTATACCCAGTACTTAAATCAATTAACATCTCTCATACTGGTAATCTGTAAAATCAAAATGCATGGCTCTTATGATTTTAAAAACCTTATTATGTTTAATGTGTGAATACATCAATTTAAGTGGCACCAGAAAGACGTGTTTCATTTATGACTGAACATCTGCTGTCCACTGAGGAGACACCTAGGTGACAGGTTAGGCAACATTCTCAATGGCAATATTTTTTATTATGAAGTGTTCTGAAATTCTAACAATACTTTGTGCTTAACTAGTTTTGGACATTGTCCAACCCCTTGGGATTTTTTTTTTTTTAAATGTGTTATGTCTACTGGTAGAAGAGGTGGAAATTCTTGACCACGTGACTAGTAGTTTTTCACTATTAACTTACGCTGATTTTAGCAAATCAGTTCAGGAACAGTCTACCAGAATATTTTGTACAGCGGCACAACAACTTGTAACACATAGCTTTTGAATAATAAAAAAATAAAAAATAAAAATGTGTGGGGATATGACTGGAATGAAGTCCTCAGAATCCACTGCAAGACACTAGGTTATTGAAACATGATGAGGAACTTGTCTAGTCTGTGACTGAACCTACACATGGACTGGGAGTTCAACAGCCCTACAATAAAGGTCCAATGACAATACTTACAGTAATAGAAGCATGTCACATCCATCCCACCTGTTATTGTTACTAAGGACACACAATATTAACCCTTACCGTTCCATTATTCTGGGGGCCCAGATTAATTTTCTTCAGTTTGGTTAACTATCATTTTGCTAATTTCTTCCTAGTATTGTCATTAAGGGCATTCCAGGGAAAATGTGGAGAACAATAATAATGGGGAGACAGTGTTAAGGTGTACACAGAAAACAAATCAGCAATGTGCACAAGGGCAGACGAAATTTTATTTATCTGCTGGATTAGGATTAATGGTTAATGAATTTTTAGTCAATTCAGATGAACTGTTTATATGTGACTGTCAACATGCCAACTGCCGTTGTGCCATGCAGGCATAATAAATAAATTATTTTAATCAAGGACATCCCATGTGTTTGAATTCCGAAGTAAAACAAATTGTTATAAGTTACCATCCAAAATAAATAAATTCAGAACTCAAAAAAACTATATTTAAATTAATTATAATGTAGTCTGATTGTTTACTGTCATCTACTCTATAACAAATGTAATAATAATGACAAAACTCATCAATGATTAGGACAGAAACATACCCTGGTTTCATCTGAACACGTCCAAAGTGGATGATAGCACCAAGATCTGCCACAAGAATTTCTTTCAGCAAATCCTTCTCTCCCATAGAAACACCACCAGTTGTCACAACGATGTCACTAACAGCTAACGCTTCTTTCAGTTTCATCAGAACAGACTGTGGACTAAGAAACAGAGCATCATATTAAACATGGTTTTAGAGAACAATCCAATTAACATTATGACTTTTACGTTCATGTGACCATGCATTGTAATAAATTTCTTTGTAATAAAACCAACTAGATGCATTAATTTCACAAATTTATTTTGTCTTGAAACTCTACATGTTTCAGACAGTTCGTCTGTCCACCATCAGGAGTTTATTCACTGTACACGTAGCAATGGTGCATGTCATATAGGTTTGTAAACAGCTTTTGAGCATGACCAGGATGGAACGCGGCTGTCTTCAAACCTGTATGACATACACCATTGCTGAGTGTACAGTGAATAAACCCCTGATGGTGGACAGACGAACTGTCTGAAACATGCAGAGTTTCATGACAAAATAAATTTATGAAATTAGTGCATCTATTTGGTTTTATTACAAAGAAATATTACGACTGTCAACTGACCAAATAGCACAACTTATATATTTTACTATGTAATATTTTTCTAGCTACACGTTTCAGCTTATAACACCATAAACAGATTAGCAATACAATAAATAAATAACTGTGCCACCTGTGCCCCTTTACTATTGTGAATCACATAGTCATATAGATAACACGATGAAAGGCATAAACTAATCACTGTGATATGCATTTGGATGTGAATATCAGTTACTGGCTTCTGCAAATTCTGTACTGACAAAAGAAGAAGAAATATGTTTCAAACAGAAAAAAAGAATGGCATGACATACTAATTCACTTTAACTATTATCAAGTAATAAAATCATTCTACCTATGACAAAATTAAAAATTAATATTATCACTCAAAACCTGATAACATACAATACACGTAGTTCACGCAGCATAATAAAATAACTAATAAGTCAAAAATTTCAACAAACTGTGAATGTTTCCAATGTGACAACAAAGATTCTGCTATATCACTCACGTTCCATATTGGAAGAAGCTGGAATAATTGTGTATCAGTAAAGTGTGTATCCATCCAGCAACTGATAAAATGTGCCTCCCTTTAACTGTATGGATAAAATGTCTCCACTCACAGTCACTTTTGTACCTTTCCACACATAACACAGTATGGCTAACAGATTTAGTAACTGTACTAATGGGACAGTAAATAAGGATCACAACAAAAAGGACTGCAACATTATCTGTTGTTTCATATAGATGTGAAACCTGACCTCTTACTACAAGGTAATGACACAGCTTAAAGGCATTTGCTGGAACAAGGAAAAAGGAAGTAACATGAAGTTGCAGACTTGACATTTGCTGGAACAAAAAGAAAGGAAGTAACAGAAGGATGCAGAGTTCTGCACAATGGGAGTTTCACAATTTGTACTCAGCACCAAATATTATTTGAGCGATGCAATTAGGGATGGGATATGTAGACATCCAACGAGCATGGAGAATGTAAGAAAAGCAAATAAAATATTTAGGAATACAACGCAAAATGAAGAGACCATTTGGGAAAGCAATGAATAAATGTGGAAAAATATTAATAAGGCTTTTAAAGAAATAAAGAGCATGGACTGGATTCAACTGGCTCAAGACAGAGTCCAGTGGTGGGATGTAGTGAACATAGTGATAAAAGTTTTGAGTGCCATCCATTTGGGGAATTTCTTGAAAATATGAGTTATTATCAGCTTTTCATAATGACAGTGCCCTGTAAAGCAGTAACACCACTTTGCAATGAAATCTGCCCCAGAGTAAAAGTAGGTGATTTTAATGTATTCTTTTGGGTTGATTACAGAGCTGAAATCTCTTTTTGCGATATCACCTAAACTTTCCGAGGTACAGGCACATTTAGAGTAAAAAGCACTTGCAATTGGCAGGTTAATGGGTGCAGCCAAGCAGACAACCCAAAACAAAAAGCTTATTCATCTGTCAGTGTCATAACACTTTCACGGTTTTAAGGAGGAGAAAAGAGCATATGGTACCGAAGATTTCAATATGTTCTGTCAGTTCAGTTGACCTTCTTCCTTGGTGAAGGTCGGTGGTTTGCGGTAGCAAGCGTCTCGCATGTTCTATTGTGAGAATTTGTTGCCGATCTGATCAGTAAAATTGTGAACCAAAGTGTGACGGTGGTAACACATGTAGTTCATTTGAATATTATGAAAAATAATACTACAGGTGTGCTTTGTTGAGTTGTTTTTGCCATGTCTTGTACATGTGTTAATTTGCTGAACTTATTTTGTTACGCCTGTGGTGAATTTACCCCAAAGTCACAGAGAAGATCAATTACAACTACAGTGAAGAAGACGTATGAATTATATTTTGGTTGTAAAGTTGGGGATCAGGACGAGCTGGGCACCACATTCATGTTGCAGTAGGTATTCACAATATTAACATGGCTGGCTCATTGTCACTCACCAATCAATGCCTATCGCAGTCCCTATGGTATGGAGAGAACAGCAGGATCATCTTACCCATTGTTACTTTTGTTTAACAATAATAGACGGCCATAATTCAAAATCTAAACACACCACAGTTTAGCCCAATGTTCCCTTTGCCCTAAGACCCCTTGAACATGCTGAATCCTAAGCCACCTCAACAATTGACTCTGCATGAAGAAGAACCAACTAGCACCTCTACAGAACATGAATTCCCATGTGGATCCTGATTTTCCGGAACAAACTGTACCTGATATTATATCACAGTCTGAACTTAATGATTTAGTGAGAGACCTCAATCTCGGAAATTCAGGCAGAAATCTTGGCTTCTCAGCTACAGGGATGGAATTTGTTACAGAAAGTTGTTGAAGTGAAATACTGGAAATGTCAGCAATCAGTCACCATTTTTTTTTTAAAGGAAGGACAGTGAATTAGTCTATTTTAATGAAGAAGAAGGCCTTCTGCAAGAGCTGGAATGTACACACAACCCTGAATAATGGGCAGACTTTTTGTAGATGGTCTAAATTTAGTTTAAAGGCAGTGCTGCTACATAACAGATATATTCACCCATCAATACCGATTTCTCACTCTGTCCACATGAAGGAAACCCACAAAAATATGGATTTGCTCTTGACAGCTATAAGTTACTCAAAATATGGATGGAAAATATGTGAAGACCTTCATGGCATAGGGCTACTCCTAGGAATACAGTCTGGCTACACAAAATTTTGTTTTCTGTGTGAATGGTACAGCTGAGCAAAAGACAAACATTACAAAATTAAGGACTGGCCCACGCAAGAAAACTCAGTTCCAGGAACAAGTGTGTCAGTAATCAACCACTAGTTGACAAAGATGTAAGTGTTTTGAGTATCTGAAAGAAAAGTTTCAGAAACTCAGTGATGCTAAATTAAAAGAGGGCATCTTTATTGGACCACAAATTCATACACCTGTTGATGGAAACTTAAAAATCTGCATGGCTAATGTTCAAAGTGGTTTGTCTAAATTTCCCTGAAAATGTAAAAGCCAAAACTACAAGGAACTTGTTGATGACTTGTTAAATGCATACCAGGCTATGGTGTGTAATATGTCATTGAAGATTCATTTTTTACATTCTCACTTGACTCCTTCCCTCTGAACCTGGGCACAGTGACTGACAAATGTGGAGAAAGGTTCCACTAGGATATCTCCACCATGGAGAAAAAATATGCAGGAAAGTCATCACAGAACACGCTAGCTGACTACTGTTTGAACCTTAGTGAAGAGATGTCTATTGCCAGTTACAAACAAATGAATTACAGAAAGAAGTTTTAAATGTGAGTAAAATCAAATATTTATTTTCACATTTTTGTTGTGTAATGGCATGAAGTTATTTTCATACCAGATTCTTACCATTACTTTTGAATTCTTTATGCTCGTTTCAACATGAAGAAGTGATTTTAAACCAACGGACCCATTTACACAACCGTAGTAAAATTCTAGTAAAATAGAGTAAAAATCATTGAAAATGCCAAAAAACACAGATTGAAGTTCCAGAATAATGTTAAGTGATAGAGTATTTTAGTTTTCACATTTGGATTCCGTGTGGCCAAATTATAAAAATTCAACCTATTTTCATACAGGAGCAAAACAAAAAGTTTAAATTTGTTCTTCAGTGTCAATTATATAAGCCTAGAGTGGTTGTGGTGGTGGTGGTGATAGGTGGTACGAAACTTTGGAAGAACGATGAGCTACAGCATAAAACAAGAGTACTAGGGATGACAACACATTCCATACGGACGATCCTGCAAACTAAACCACAGTCTATCAGCCCTTCTGGAACTGACCACTCTATTTTTTGTGGTGTCTGAATTTACACCCACTGTCAACATACAAAACGTAAATAACAAAATCAAAATCAACATTTTCAAATAACTTACTCATCTCTTGCTATACCTAAGTCCAACGCTGAAAAGCCTTGTTCCTTTATTAGTGACAGCAAAGTTGTCTTATTGCTGTCATGAATATGACCTGCTTTTAAATGTCTGCCAGGCTCCTGGATCTCATTCCCCGTTGAAAGTACAGACACAACTGGGAATCTACAAAGAAAAGAAAAGAAAAAAGTAATACAAATACATCTACTGTAAATACGCCTGGACATCAAACAAGATTCTGTTCCTGAAAACAAAATTTCTTTCTTTAATACTTTCTAATTTTATCTAGTACGTGTATAAACGTGTAAAAAAATATAAATTCTGATTGATTACATAAATGCATTATTAAATAAAGTGCACAGCTGTCTTTACTATGTAACTGCCCCACAAAATTTAAGATAAAATAAATATTATATTTTACACCCACACATCTAATTGTCGTTTATTTTGACATAATATACTCATTTATTTATTATTTTACAATGCTCTCAGTAACTCAGATAATACAGCATAAAATAATAAAATGATAGGCAAATACATAATTAGAAAGACTGTTCATGGAAGCAGTTATCGCAAACTTGAGATCTTTTTAATTTTTTTTACTTATTATTTATTTTTTATTTACGGAGGAAAACTATAAAAAATCGCTGTTAATGTCACTGGTGTCCAGTGAATTCAAATTAACACCTCCTGAACACAATCTACCACTACACCAACCTGATTAGTACTCTCAATGCAATAGATATCACTGTCCATACTACAGTTCCCCTTTCACTTCCATTGCCCCTCCTCTGAATTCAAAAGATTTACAACAGTGCTTAACATCTGCTGAACATTTACCCCAAGACCATGTTGTTTAGACTTCCATTTCCCTCTCACTATTCCAGTCATGATCAGTACAATAAATCCACAGCCAAATTAGACACAGTGAATGCATTTTATTTATATTGTGTATACAGAAAATGTTACAGAAGAATACTTCAAATTAAGTGACTTAAGTTGTAAAGACTGTTAACAACCTGCTTTTTATTGTATATAATACATCCACGTAAAGCTGACTTTTCCAACAACAGCAAGTATGGAAAAACAAATCCATAGCTTCAAATTACTACCTACCATACTTCATGAATCCCACGTCTTTACTTTAAACATTAATAGGTTTTGGCCTCTACAAAAGTATTTACTTTACCAATTTGCACAATCTGTTACTAAATTCCTTACCTGTACACAAGGACAGAAGTCACTCCTACAGTAGCCAGCAGACCTAAATCTGACGAACCCAAAACACATCCTCGTGGCAAAACAAGTTGACCTTGGGCAATGTCACTACCAACAGGCCTATATGAAAAGAAGTACAACATGCACTGAAATTTTTATGGTGGCAATGTGTTTTTCTTTTGTCAGGTTTCTCTTCACATCATCTCCACTTAAATAAATTACTCACTTAAGACAACCTGACAAACGATATTTTATTATTTATTACTGTGGTACCTCCTAGTGGCTGCTTTATGGATCTGACAGTTTTCAGGCAACAAACATGGTGGGCACAGACTATTTCTGCACAGGAATCTGGTAATGACTGCAAAGCAAAGAGACCACAGACACAGAGAAACTGAGAACTCTGCACAAGACAATTTTATCTAATAAATACTTTAGTTCTTCCTGAACAGAAAAACTGCAGTTCTTTGTAATTATAAAATCAGTCAACCTCTCCTGATGATGTATTGAACGAGTGCAACAGCAAGCATGTGGTCCAGCTCAACAAGTGGTTACACTGGACTGGTAAAAATGCGTATTTATGTCAAGACCACCTAAAGAAACTATGAAAATGCAATTTTTTCCATCCTCTATGTAGGATGCCATTAAGCTTTCTGTTATGATTTCTTTTTAAAAGACTACTGGGAAGGCAGAGATGCCAGTCATATCCTTTCAAAGGTTATTCTGTCAATACAATCCATATACGGTGCCATCATCTCCAAGATAAAGACACATAATGAATAGGAAGATGGGAATAAAAAAGGATTTACTACTGTACAAATTGTAGTTGAGGAAGGATGTGGGGAGTAGAAATGGATGGAAGGCAGATCACCCTTGGAAATTTCCAATAAAGACACTGACCATCATAGTTAATGTATATAAAATACAGCACATATAAGAGTTTACACATGTACTGGTAACTGGGCTAGCTTGGTCAGAACACAAGTACCCAATAAGGTCTTTGTGCTTTTCTTAGACTTCTAGATCCTCGAAGATAGGATGTATACAATGTCCTCAAATTTCAGTCACCAATTACCAACCTACACCATGTAACATCCATATGAGCAAAGACCCACACTACACCACAGCAGAAGTTTGAATCTCGCCATGTACCTAATGTCTTGGCCTACTGTAGGAGGAACAAGAATTTCTATCTCCACTTCAGTCTTTCCATCATCTGCTTCCTGGATCAACTTGGTATCCTCTACCTGCACAACACAGTCTGCACTGCTGGGTACAGGTGCACCTGTATTGATCCTCACACACTGGCCTGGCTGCAGCTCTGTTTGATCACCAGGCTAAAAAGAGAACAGGCATTAGTTCGACTGAAAAGAAAAAAGTGTAGAAGTAATAACACCAAAGACACATGCGTTATCATAACTACAAGGGACAACATATGTGGCCTGTAGCAGTATTCTTTTGTTCAACATCCTATGTGTAATGCCACATATAAATTAAAACAACTGCTGAAACCTCTTTTACTAAGTTTCTGAGATCAGAAATTCTGAAAGTGTATTTTCAACACCGAGCTAGTGAACTATGAACTGTCTGTGCAAAATTATATTTTTTTTTCAAGCGATTAATCTATCAACTCCAGAGCTATACATACGTGTGGCAACACTGTTCAACAGTGCAGTTTTTAGTTACACTGACCACAGACAGCTCAAGAAATAAGCTGCTGATCTGAGCAAGTACAGAGCCTACAATGTTCTACAGCCAAACAAACTGAAAGTTTTCCCATATAAGCAATAACAAACAATTACCATATGGCTAGGATAACACAGTCCGTACAGCAACTCACTACAATCTGGACAGTCCAGAGTTCAAACCCTGGTAAGGGAGAGATTTTCTGTACCCATGCAGGGGCCCATCAAACCACCTCTACAATGGATACCAAGTCCCTTTCCCAGTAGTTAAGTGACCAGGGCACTGCACTAACTACCCACCCCAATCTAGTGCCAAGGTTAAAGAAAAAGCAGAGCTATACCTCTTCTCCCCCTCTGGACCTTCATGGCCTGTTGGGGAAAAACTTCATTCTTTCTAGGTGTGTTCACAAAAGCATCCATTATCTTCATCATGTCTGTCTGTCTGTCCAGCCACATGGAACAACTCGGTTCCCACTGGATTTTCATGAATTTTTATAGTTGACAATTTTTGAAAATCTGTCAAGAAAATTCAAGTTTCATTAAAATCTGACAAGAATAACGGGTACTATACATGAAGACCAATGTACATTGATGATGAAATCTCGTGCATTTCTTCTTAGGATAAGAAATGTTTCAGACAAAAGGTGTAGAGAAATTCAAGCTGCAAATTTTGGGTTCAATAACTTTCTTCCAAAAATCATGCTGTTTATGAGATAATGTGGAAAATTATGGTACAGACAGACACGCCACAGAAGACGTATAGTACAACACACACTTTTGCATGCCAGATAACTAAGGCACACACTGATACTATTTAATACTTACTGCTTTTCCATGGCAACCACAGTTATGTGAACACACCTCATTGCTACGTTAAAATTACACTACCTGCCTTGTTACGAAATATTACCTGTAAAAACTTAGGTCAGTACTGTCTAATAATCCAGAACATTGGATAGTAGCACCTATCCAGTCCTATGGGTGCTGGATTGAAGAATCCTATGGTACACTGGAACACTGATACGACAAACTTCAGGGTTTCGCCTTAACAACAATTAAGTACAAGGAGAATTCAAACTTTATTTACATCAACTCCTGCAATACAGGCGCCCCGAACTTGCCGTTTTCCTGCTCCATCACTAGCCAGCACAGCATAACCATCCTTAATGGAGGCAGGAAATGGTGGAAGAGGATCTTTAGCAAACACATCTTCAGCCAAAACTCGGCCCAGCGTGACAGTAAAGTCCACCACCTCCGTTCCCAGTACTTCAGCATACTGCAGGACAGTCTTCTGGGCTGTGGCAACATCTATGAGAGGATATGGAGACTCTCTTGCTCTTCGAGCTACTTTCGTTGCATCAACCTACAAATCATGCCATCAAAATAACTGAATAAAACTGACAAAATCAGTAATAAATTACTAAATATTTTTTTTATATCATCTCTCAAACACAGAGCCTCAAACTTCATGTTTGCACCGTACATCAATAGTATCAAAACACTTTTTATTGTTCCAACTGACACACACTATTATAAAATCATGGAATGTTAAAACAATTTAAAATTATAATACATGCTCCGACACGTTTCGGTTTACGCAGGAACCATCATCAGGGAGCAGTCCTGTGCTTAGCTAAAACTACAAATATGGTTTTTCTGTGCTCGTCAGTATAGACGTAGTCAACATTATGGCGGCATATCAGCCTGTTGTACAGGCGTGTGGTTCACAGTGGAGACAGGAACTCAGTTCCTGTCTCCACTGTGAACTGCACGCCTGCACAACAGGCTGATATGCCACCATAACGTTCACTATGTCTGTGCCGACCAGCACAGAAAAACCATATTTGTAGTTTTAGCTAAGCACAGGATTGATTCCTTATGATGGTTCCTGCGTGAACTGAAACATGTCGGAGCATGTATTATAAATTTAAATTGTTTTAACATTTCTATGATTTTATAATAGTGTGTATCAGTTGGAACAATAAAAAGTGTTTTGACAGAGCCTCAAAATTAAAACCACAAGCAAAAATATATGTATGCTATTGAACACAGTCATGACAGGTACAATACAAATCTAGCTAACAAAAATTACGTACTTTTTAAATTTCTACCAATGTCAAATAAAATTTTAACCATAGAAAAATTATTCAGTATATACGTTGAAGGATATAGACATGAAGTCTGGAACTTGAATGTCAGATTCTAGGAAAACAGTAATGAAAGAATTAGTAGTAAAAGAGAGATACACTTTGAATACAGATGATCAGACAGGAAAAGGGAGACTCTGAACCAGCAAATGATTCCACTTCCTCTAATGAATTGAGAATGCCAGTCCACACATGGACAGTCTTGGACAAACAGAAAAGTCATACAGTCCCTTAAATCGGTAGACTTTGTTAGTGACAGGATGTTGCATAACATACAAAGTGGCCACTAGACTGACATTATTTTTCTATGATGAAATGTGGGCTACCACTTAAAGAACCCCCACAAACACGTGTAGGTTGCTGAAGGAACAATGACTCAATCTTACATTTTGACCTATTCAGTTCACTCATAAACAATTAAATTCAAATGTATAAATACGTGCATAAATATGAAAATATCTTAGCACTGCACCACCAGTAATAATCTTTATCATTATCCTTTATACTGAGTCTTTTAAATCCTCTCATTCACATCCTCACTCTGATCCATGAATTCCAAACTGCAAAGCACCTGACAATAAATTTCATTTTCTAATAGTTCATATCTGTTCTATAAACTGCATAAAGTGGAACCACACTTGTTCAGTCCCTACTGATTCATCCTTCCTGACTTTTCAATGGCAGTTTTAGATGCAACAAAAGTATGCTCTGGCATTAGCTGTCAAGCTGTAGATATTTCAGTCTGCATAACATTATTAACAGACACATTAACATGATATTGTGTGACTTTCCTTAGAGGTAAAGGCAAAAAAAAAAAAAACTTACATCATCCTAAATATGGGATTGTTCATTCCTTAATAAAGACTGGATATAGTTTCAGTCCCTCATTCAGAATAATAATACTCTTACAAGTATTAAATGAGAGGATATATAAGTCAAACACAACAAATTTATTACTTAGCATAAGGTTAACCCATTGGGACACTAATTTTTTTCTACGCAAAAGGTCATTTCAAGGTCATTTATAACCTAAAAACTGATACAATCTGTATGATATACCATTC
>JGI20166J26741_11266670_pt1 | contig 27639 bp, 13 predicted proteins | sample TergutCu122P5_FD_26741 | JGI IMG/M metagenome (IMG submission 26741)
GTGTTGGTTAAGTACGCTACGAGAGCCACGCTACCAGGAATGTCTCGAGTAATTGAAACAGGCGAGGAGACTTTTATTTGTGATAAGAGGAAATTAAGGTTATTGTATAATTATTTCCACTAGTAAGTTGTTGCTACGAGACATTCTTGGGCTGCAGGAATAACATTGAATGAACATTACGCGGCCTAGTTATATGAAGCGTAAGAGAGTAAGGTAGTGTTTCTCTCACGGTCAAGGCCGTGTTGTTGCTAGATTGCTGGGTATGGTCTGTCGGCACAGGGTGTTACTTAATTTTGTATGTAAGACGTCCAAGTTGCGTTTACGTCTGGTATGACGTGTTGCTGTTGGAAGGACATTAATGAGACAGAAAGCCCGACGGAGAGAGGTCATTTTCTATGTCTGTATTGTTGAGGGTTTTTAACTTGTTTATGTAATGTTATCTTTTCCTTTTAAAGCCCAAGGCACGATAGATCTGATTCTGTGTAACGGGAGCATAAATTGTTGTTCTAGACTGTGTGTGCCGAGGAACGTACTGGTTATTGTGTGGTGTTGTATTGATTTTATTGAGACCAGTAACGTCCCGGCTGTTTCTCTGTTTAATATGTTTTTCTTTTAACAGTATTATTGTTCATTACGCTCCCGGTTTGATTGCCTTGAGGGCGCGTCTTATGAGAGTGTTTATTATACTTGGGAATACATTAATATCTAGTTATCTTGGCTGGTGTTGTTGTTTGCGTATTCCCCAACCTTCCACAGTATCCCGGAGTGGTTTCGTGAGCACAGAGGTGCTATCGGTTGGCCGTGAATCAGGGAGTGCGGGTCCTCAGTCTACAACTGAGCGAGAGGCCCGTTTTGCGGACCTCGCGATCCTGAAGGCTCAAGTTCTATTTTCATTTAACCAGAATCAGAATATATTTTAGTTTTTAAATTAAATTGCCCATCAGTTTAATGCTATTAACATTTACATGAATATTATTACTACTAAACATAGATGGTGAGACACAATGCCTACATGTTATGATTTTAGTGTTGCAGTGAACTTTATTTTGTATATATGACATGTACTAACAACCACTTTACTTGAATATTATGAAGTCTGCTGTATTTTCATTACACATATTATAGCATGATTTTTTTTAATAACAAACCAACCTTGAGTAAGTAAGCAATTAGGTAAGTAAATAAGTAATGAACTAATATGATGGAGAAAAATCCTTCTTGATAAGGCAACATTAATGCTGGTGGACCAACAGTGCTGTCTGTCCGCAGCACCTTATTCCAGTATATTCACAAAAACTCTCATATCTGTAGAGCATCTTCTCCATCTGCAACCTGAATGTGTCCACTCCATGGTGACAGAACACCCACATAACAGAATTTCTCACACTAATCCTTTTCTAAAAACATTATTGGGGTTCAATAGCATAATTAATTTAATAATGTACATTTCACTTCCAACTATATTATATACATAATATTTAAAACCAAATTGTTATATAATGTTTTTATTTGTTAATTACTGCTCTGACATATTTCGGCCCTTGCTGTTGGCCATCTTCAGGGAGCTCATTAGTTTTTTTCAACATCTGCAGCTTATGTGTCCACTTGTGTAGCAGAAGTTGTATATGAATGATTAAAAATATAATATTAAAATCCTTAAAATCAGTTAAATGCAGTATAGAATTATGAATTATTTTAGTTGTAGATTTTTGCAATTTTTCTATGTCCAAACATATGTGTAGCCTTTCATCAAGTGGAATAGGTCCCATTTTCAGGTATCTCATGTTCAAGTTGGTGTTAAATATTATGTATATAATATAGTTGCATGGAAACTGTAAAATATTCAGTTTGTATTTGCCCAACAGACACAAATTTCCTACAACTTTAAGAACATCAAAGAGAAGTTATTAAAGACTAATGAAGCTATTTGGTTCAACAAACTATGCAAAAACCATCAACTAACAATTAAATACATAAAAATCAAAGTAAATGGCAATAACAAACAAAGTTGTAATATTAGGAAGTTAGCCTTCAAGTAGAGATTAAACCAGTAACTCAATTTTTTTTTTGTTTTGTCTACATATGCAAAAACAAAATTAAATGAGAAATTAAATAGAACCCACATGGAATGTACAGAACTTTGGAATACATTATGTAACTGTATCCAAACATCTATCAAATATAAACTACAATCTATGAATGAAGCTCAGTATGATAGATTAAACAAAAAAACTCAAGTACAACATATTCATTCACAGCTTGAACACAAAGTACCTGAACCTGAGACATATTCCACTTGAAGAAAGACTACACAGATTTAACATTATATATTTTCCATGCAACTATATTATACTCACAATGAATTAATACCAACTTGTTGCACTGTATTATTTGTTGGTAGGTTCTCCAACATGATTCAGCCTGACTTAGTGGGCCACCTTCAGGGAGACTTCTGTAATGTGTGCAGTGTTTGTTTTAATTTAACTATTAAGAATTTTCACATACGATTAAAATCAGTGTTGTAGTAGACTGTGGTTAAAATCAGATTTCTGGACACAACAAATAAATTGTATAATCTTATACTCTACTGTATATTAAACTTATTGCAACTTTATTGTATTTTAACCATAATGTACTACAACACCGATTTTAATCATACGTGAAAACTCTAACTGTGAAGTTGAAACAAATGCTGCACACATTACAGAAGTCTTCCTGAAGATGATGTATTGTCAGGCCAAAACATGTCGAAGAAATAACTAACAAATAAATAATAGAGTGCAACAAGTTGGTATTTGTTCTTTGTGGAAGACTACACAGATTTTTGGACACAGAAAAATTACATTACACAATTAAAATAATTTTATAATTTTGCATTGTATTTGGCTGATTTTAAGAATATTTATATTGTAATCTTAAATGTAATTTTAATCATACATGTAGAATTTCTGACACACAAATGAATGCAATGGCTGCAGACATCTAAAAAACTAATGAGCTCCCTGAACAAGCCCAACAGCTGAGGCCAAAACATGTCAGAGAAAAAACTAACAAATAAAAATATTGTGCATCAAGTTGGTGTTAAATACCAAGTTAAAATTAAGGTTTTCACAATGTATCTGGTATGGATTATGTGTACAAAAATTTGCGAGGAGTCCCTAGAACTGACGTTAAAATTGGAAAATTAAATAATCTGAATATCATAAGAATAACTGCATTTAGTTCTGTGTATTAATATCTGAAATTAAAGTAGTGCTTCCAATTTCTATATTTATACAAAACAACCATTATTACATTCTCTTCATAATAATTTTCTGTGTGCATTATTGTCTTCTCTGAAGGAAGCAGAGTACAAATTTCAAATTTGTTAGTATAAATTTTTAAAATAACTTCATATGTATAAATGTCCACAGGACTAGACATTTTTCCACAAATGCAGTTACTCTTTTAGGTTACCTGTGATGATGAGAACCATGGGCTGCACTTTGAGATGTTCTGGGATAAAGATGAAAACCCAAACAAAAAGATTTCTTTGGTGGCTGAAGCAGTGGGAAACAAAAAGGAAGTCCTTCTGGAGATTCCAGGCCGCTACCTTAAAGGAGAGATTGTTACAGTGTAAGCATCCTTGACATATAATGAATTTCCAGTAGTTCATGGATATTATATTATGAATATATGAATTAATACACTTTATCCTTTCATAGCCAGATCACATATCTGAAACCGGACTTCCAGACTATTTCATTTGAGGAAAGGTTAAACACAGATGTTTGGACACAAAAAATTTACATAAGTGTCTACTTAATATAATTTTATATTGTACAAACTAATTTTATATTGAAAAAGTGGTTTTAAGGGTTTTAATATTTTAATCATGCATGTAAACTGCTACCAAATAAGTTGACACATAATCTTCACACATTGAAATAACCATGAGCTCCCTGAAGTTGGCCAAGAACTGCAGCCAAAACATGTCACAGCAGTAACTTATAAATAAAAACACTGTGCAGCAATTTGGTATTAAGTATTATATATGTAATAAAGTTGCACAGAAAATGTTTAATACTAAATTGGTATTGTGTTAGTTTACCAGTTATGTATTACATGCTTTACTGTAAATTACTGCTGTAAAAAAAAACAAACAAATAGATTGTATGATTTTACTGCTTCTGTGCTAGCTTTCTTTTATTTTTTTTACATTATTTACTTTATGGTTACCCTCACAGGATTTTATGTATTGTTTTGAAGGTTTAACTTAATACACTATTTTGAATCACTATATTAGTTAGTACCCAAATATTCAAACAATACTGAAGGTGATAATTTTTATGTGCAATATTAGAACAAATAATCAAAGAATAACCTCCCAATGATGTGATTTTAAGATAAACTTTCATGAAAATTGTTCCATTTGGAAGAAATCAAGAGTAACATACCCATAATTGTTCTTCAAAGCCTTTTTGCTTCCATAAAGAAATATATAAAATATTCCAAATCAGTGACTGCAAAATATTTTAAATTTCATGCATTTTCCTGTGCTGGTGTGAATATATATGTCCATGCAGAACTTCATGCCCACACACGCACGCGTGCACGCACGCACGCACACACACACACATATAAGAGTTTTCAATATACATTGCACTTTATGGGTATGTAGAGCAGCGCAGCCTTGTGGAAGAGAGTCTGTCCCTGCTCACCTGTATTTTGAATGAGGTACAACTCAGTTTATTAAAGAATGTTTCCACAAGGATGAAATTTTAAAATTTCTTAGTGAACTGGCTTTGCTTACGTAAAATTAAACATGATAATTCTGGTGTGCAGAGCCACTGGAGTAACGGGCTTTGTAGAGTGGGAAGAACATCACAAGGTCACTGTGCAGCTGGAGTGGAATCTAGATGAAGCATATGCTGACATCACAGCAAAACTCCATACTCCCTTTCCTTGGATGAGGTCCCTAAGTTTGTTCGGCACCTACAGTCTGCTTGAGAATGATGGTGTCTTCATGGTATGTACAGCTCATGTTTGGAGTAAACTATGCTAGCTGATGTTGTGTGGTCTCTTATGCAGATAGAAGGACATTATGATAAGTGTTTGGACAAATACTTGCACCTAAGAGGGATGAAGTAAGTGGGCAGTTCAAGATATTAAATAATGAACAAGTGCCATAATGTTGTTAGGTTAGCAAAATAAGGAGGCTGCAATGAGCTGAATATATAAATAGGATAGAAAAGGCAAGGAATGAATTCAGAATTTTGATGAGGAAATTTTTTGGAAAACAAACAAAAGGATGACCAGAAAAGGAGATATGCAGATGGCATTAGGATGGATTTAAGATGAGTAGCTTCATGGACTTTGTCCATTGTCAGATGTTCTTTTATCTATATTACTTTTGAAACTCCAGACACTGGACAAGGTCCATGAAGCTAATGATCTTAAATTTGAAATATCAAAATCAGAACCTTATAGAATTCTACTGGGATAGATATTACAGGAGGGAATTGTAAAAATGGAAAGATACTGAAGCTAGCTAAAGATTATGTCCAAAGACAGACTTTGATATTGTGGTGATAAACTTTCAGTTTCTGCTGCTAGTGTGTTAGATAAATGTATGTTTTTTTACAATCTTATATAAAGAATAAATGCAGTGTTAACCATTAACAATACGGATTTCTGTTGGATGGAAAGTATATACTATTGAACTCAATATCAGTTACGCTGATGCCAGTGGGAGAAATACTTTCATTTCAATATTACTAAATGTATTGCAGTCAAACATCCGACAGCAACAATGTAATACCACGATCACTGAGGACACGAACTTCCTCACATGCAAACTCCTTGCCACCGTTATATCAGAACATCTTTACTCTGTGACCAGCACTCAACACCTCTTTCAGGAATGTGCATAAATGCTTGGAAACTCCATTCTTTGGCTTGATGAAGAAAACCCTGCTATACTTGCTGTAATCGTCCTTGAAAAACACATAGTACTTTGCACTTCGAAGCGACTTCACTAACCTTGGTCCTTTAATATCGGCATGGATCAGCTCACCAATGGCTTGTGATTGATAAGACCGTGGAGTGAAAGGCTTTATCCAAAACACATCCATCACAGAAGCCTCCCGTTTCTGCCATGGCCATGTTGATTCCCATCCATCCCAGTACCTTTCGCACATAACGCTTGTCTTGATGGCCAAGACATTCATGCCAAAGCTGAAGGGTTTCTGAAGCCGTTGCAATGTTAACTTCCGCTGGCTCCCTTGGGACAACACGCAAGTCCATGGCATATGTGTCCATCATCCACCCGCTTGTTGCTATGAGCTGACTGTCACGTTGCAGCATAACCCATTAATGTTTTATGATGACACTAATTCTGTGTTCTGCCACACTCTGTACCGAGAACAGGTGTCTTCCAATATCGGGGACAAACCACATGTCTTCCAAGTATCAGGGCACCACTTGCCTTCTACCAGTATCTCGACATTAACACGACCAGATCCACAAGTCAGTATTGTTCCTTCATCTGTCAATGATATATTGATCGGTGCCGAAAACCTCTTGTACATTGCAAAGTAATGCTTGTTCGCAGTCATGTTGTGTGATGCACCAGAATCGCATATCCATTTATCTGCAAGTCTCATGCTATTCACTCTTACTGCCGAAAACACTGAACCTTTGGTATCCTCCACTGACGATGAGCCCATGCCATCTGACACCACTGATTTATTCTTGTCACTTTTCAGTGTTTGACAATTCTTTTTCAGATGGCCAACCTTCCCACAATGAAAACAACTGCGGTTTTCTCTATTGTCCTTGATCGACTTCTTCCACCTACTTGGCTTACTCGATGTTGTTTTGATCGCCATTAATTGAGACTTCATGGTTGACGCATGTGCCACGAATGCACTTTACTCTGTCGCTGATGTCAATGTCTTCTACCGTTTTTCGATCTACATAGTTTCTCAAGCAGACGGTTTGTCGTTTGCATGTTTTCATCAAGCATCTCCCAGACGTTGCTAAACCCCTGATACTCAGGTCCCACTGTTGGCAGGATCTGCCCATGCAGCAGTTTAATCTGTATGTTGTACGATCCTCATCGACGCAGCTCTGTATTCATATCCGAGAATAACTTCTCAACTTAGCGACATACGCAGCAGTATCCATTACTGCATCGTGCTAGAGCTGGAGGAACTATGTCATCTCCAGGCCCAGTCGTTGAATACACACAGTGACGAGCTTGTCCCAAATGTCCTTGGCATCATTGTATGTCAATACCAAATCTGCAACCAGTTGACTCAGCGCACTCGCGATCAACGCCACCGTCAGGGCACTATCGCCTTACCAAGCCAACAAATTTTTTGATCATCTTCCGACGCCTTTTCGTTGTTCGTTACATTGGGACATTTCCGCTATCCGTCAATGATCGACATCAGATCATACTTTTCAAAGTGCATGTTCATTTTCCACTTCCTCTTTTCCCAATATGTTGCACCAACAAGCTTTTCGACTTTAATATAGGACCTGAAGCCATATTTTCTTTCGTTAGCAATATTCGCTTACACACAATGAACTAAGTACGGAATAAACCTCTAACGTTGACGACGTACGACTTTTCCATTTTCAATAACTGCAGATGAAAATAGTTAACCCATGGGTATTATCTCTTCATGACTGCACTAATAATGAGTCTGATGCAATCGTAGCCCATCAAAAAACTTTCTTTCTTTGAAGCAGACAAACAAAGCCACACAAACAACCTCACTTATCATTGCACTTTTACCAAGTACGCGCACAATACGTGATCTGGGCCCATAACCTGTTGAAGATGGTCAGTAAACAGTGCAGTTCACTCAACACAAAAGCAGCTGCCACTAACATGACACACCCAGAACACACACACTTGACACATACATATCTAGGTCATGGACACCAGAAAAGTAGCAGCAAACACACATGTCGAGTTCACTGCACATTGTTTATACCCTTAACAATGTTTAATGTCAATACATTTAGTAATTTTTTAAATGTCCTGACATAATAAGATGAACTCCATTAAAGTTGACATTCACTTCTGTTTACAATGAGAGAACCAAATTCTAAAAGACTTTAGTTTCATAATTTCCATACCAGTAATTAAATAATTAATGCCGCGAATCCATAGCTCTCATGGAAGGAAGGACTTTTCAATTTTACTATAATGTAACATGAAGAGAATGATGGTTGTATGTGAGAAATCCTGTTCCTTTACTTTGGTGGTCCCCTGCTCATAATAGAGCAACCTGCTCAGACAAGTCATATAACCTGACATTTTGTGCCCTGATTTGAATATTTTTCAAGGTGTTCTGCAAGTCTCTTTGCAAGTCTGATGAAAGGATGAAGATTTTTTTCTGTACACATGTTATACTTTAAATTTATAGACTTGTAATCAATTTAAGAATCATACCATCTTAGCAGACACAATGAAAGATTTTAAAATAAATATTACATGACATGCCTCATATTAGCTGCATCACTTCACTGTACATCACGAAATAAAATTAGTGAAAGGGAGACAACCATTCATGATAAAATGACAATAATGAGAATTACACATGCTGCCAATAAATTATTTCGCAGATTTTTGTATATTAGCTAGTATTAATCAATGTTGAGACAGTCCCATGCTAAATGTTCATTTGCCATGTTGGTGATATTGCATAGTGAGTTATTTAAAACAGTTTTAATATTTAAGTACAGTAGGACTTCATGATGGGCTGAATTAAATCATATAAAATGTCCAAGTGTTGCTGTTTTGTATGAATGTTATGATATCACAGCACAAGTAATACACCAAGAAGACTGAGTGACTATGATTTTTATTATAATAATTGATAAATGTGATTACATATCCAGGTATCGCACCCTATATGTTGGGCATTTGTTAAACGCTGTGGCTTTGGTAAAAATTAGCTAAACTACAGTGCAGATCTATGCTAAGATCTGAAAGTGTTCTTCATGAAAAGTGTGTCTGGGAATATTTCAGAAAAGTGTGCCATTTGTTATTATCAGAATATTGTAATTGTAATTAATAATTATAACAAGGCAGTAGTGACACATACTTAATTGAAGTTGCATTAACAAAACCAATGGATTGGTTGGTAATTCTCCATTTTATTAGGTCTCTTGTATTGCATTGTTATACCAGCTTCTGAATTTTTGTAGTTTTCATGGATGCAGGTTATTTGTGTTATTTGCCTTTAATTTGAACTGCTGCCATTTTTTGTGCCCTGTAATTTCTTGGCATATTTGTTTGTTTTGTTAGCAGATACTCTTAGCAGTATTTAATTTTTATTTAAAATATGTACAACAGTACCTTGAGGAGTCTCAGTATGGAATTTATTACATGCAAATAACAAATAAATGACATTTAAAAATGGCAAATGGGAAGCACACACCCTCAGTATTCTTCCACAGTAAATCACCAGGCAAGGACAGTCACGTGCCAGAAACCACAATATAATAACAGTGATGTACATGTGGTTTTATGTAAGTTACTGAATAATTTGTGGTGATGTGCTGTGAAGATTGGTTGTTTTTAGATTATTCAACAACCAGGGGAGGCATCTTCAGAAGAAACTAGGTAGACTGATATTGCTACATAGGTATAGGAGAAGTGGAGGCAAGTGGCCAGCTTCATGTCTTGGCTACTTTAATTCAGTACCCAGTTAACAGGTGGCTGGTTAGAGTCCATCTCCAATATGAATGCTGTGCAGCAAATGGAGCACAATTATTCACAAAATTTTAATGTTACATGTGTTTAAAGTTGGCAACAAATTCAGAATTCCACAGTTAAGTTAGATATTGATATGGAAGAGGAAATTCTTAGACACAATACATTACTTGTGTATTCTGATTTTCAAAGAATGGAGTTTGTGGAGTAATATACTGATAGTTAGGACCAACTATAATATACTTAAAACAACACAAGTACACCTGTCTGCCTTTATTGCTCTTTTTCTCAGAACTATACATTGGAGAAGAAAATATTAAACAACAATTTTTTTCTTTTGTCAAATATGGTCACTTAATATGAGACTGTCATGGCTCAAGTGGAGGAGAAAGAACTTCTTTGTCTTCTGAATGATGTGTTGTAGAGATCACTTATAGAGAAGAGAAATGAGTATTTTGGTGGAAATTTTCCCAGAAAAGAAGTAATTAGAAGGATTGGATATGTCTGTTCTATTACTAAAATATGTTTTGGTGTTTTGTGGCAAGATCTGCATCTGAATGAAGTGGTGAAACCAATATAGGCTCTGAGGAACTACTGTTACCTAAAAATGGGAGGTATTTAGAATGTTGCTATTGTCTTTGAAGAAAACATTTAATAAAAGAATTATTCTTTTAACAATGACAGTGTACCAGCTTTTGGAACTTCAGAAACCAAAGTAGTTGGGCATAAGTGTCCAGAAGCCCCATTCAACACAGAATGCACAGACACTGTGGATGTAAAATATTAACAGTACTGAGTTATGTTGCTCCTCTCAACCCTCACAGTATAAGCTCACATATGATTATATTCTGTATGTTATAGTGGTGGCTGTTTGCTGTGTAATATTGGTTCTCTCATTTATACTGCAAGTTTGCAGAGGTTCTTATTCCTTAACAGTGTCAGTAGGTAAATTAACTGTGATGTAAGATGTCAGGTGAGAGGTTGCTTATCTGCTATACATTTATATGCCCATTTTGCTCTTCAGTTTTCACATGTCACCTGAGCAGATTTATATACCATAAATATTAAAAGTGAAATAATATTTTGAATTTCTGTGGTGTCTGACTCACACCAAATAACATTTAAAATCTAGACCTTGGTTCATCCTTGACTGAAAAAACCAAATGTTTTAACTGGTAACCTACCAGAATTCACTGGTGCCTAGCAGACCTCATTATTATGTCCTTTGTAATATAGAAAATAATGTACATTGAGCTGTATAGCAACTATTATTTTAATTTGTGATAACAGGTACAGACTTCCTGGCAGGAAGAAAAGCTGAATCTTACATTAAGTATGAGGAGGCTCAGTACCGTTTCAAACTTGTGGGATTGGAAAGTGGAAGCTCATCTAGAGAGTACTGTTCCTGCAATAGCACATGTTTCTTTTGAACATGAGTTCAAATCGTGCACAGATAATCAGCTGACTATCCAAACATTTGCTCTTCTCAACTACAATACCAAACAGTCAACTGTTGAGGCAAACTGGAAATCTAACAAATCAAGTTTGTTAGGAGATGTACGGTTTAATACTCCTATTCAATATTTAGAATCTGTGAACTGTACATTGACATTCACAGACAGTTCAACAGAAACTGCTGGCAGTTTGGAGATGGAATGGTCATTGGAAAATGAAATTGTTGCTGAATTTGTCATAAAGAAAGTTGACAGAGCTGCTGGAGGTTTTCGGATTGCCACTCCATTCAGTGGTTATGAAATTACTTCTGCAGAGTACAATTTTACTGATTTCCAGGATGGAAATGGCACAACTTATGTAAGAATGGAAGCTAATGCAGTTTTCAGAGAATATGTAGCCATGTTTGATATTTCAGGATTGAAATCAAATTCTTCCCTTGGTGGTATATTGCAATTAAAAACACCATTCACAGATGAATTCAAGATAGCTGTATTCCATCAGCTGGAGAGTGAAAAGCTCAATGAAACCTTCTTAGTAAGTCTGGCAGAAGAAAAACTCTTGTTTGTGTATTTAGTAGGTGAAGTCCATTCATTTTCAAATATGCAACTATCTGCAGGAGTACAAATGAAGAATCAGAATATGAATGTAACTGTAAGAAATTATCTTTTACCAGGAAGCTTACATTTCAACTGTGGAGGGAAGTGGAATAATAATAACATAAATATCATAGCTGCTGGCAGTTATGAAAATGCTGAAAACATTTTATCTCTTCATTTTGACATGACTACAAATAGTTCACTTCTTCCGAAAAATGTGAAGTTGGCGTTTGATCATACAAGTTACAGTCGAACAATTAAAACCAGCCTTCACTTGCCTGGAGACATAAGACTGACCAATACTCTCATCATCAGTGATTCACTGAACTGGAAAAACAAATTAAACTTCACAACACCAAGAAACACAGGCTCAGTTGAAAACAAACAGACTTTTGTGGATGGAGTAAGGTTAGAACATGAAATTGTAGCTAACCTGTGTGGTCAACAGGCAAGTGCTTTATTTACTCTTGTCAGAGACCCTCGATCATTTGTCATCAGGGAAGCTAGAGCTTTTGTTATTGTACCTTGGACAGATCCTATCACAGTTCTATACAAGCTTCCAATTAACAACTCTATCATTAGACCAAGCCTTGTTATTCGGTTCAAGCATTCGCAGGAGATAAGGTTTGAGACAGACCTTCAATATCAGTTTGGGGAGAGTAGATTAAATATGGAGATAACCTCACCTTTCTGTGAACCTGTTGTTTTAAATGCTTCTTACAATTTTGAAGAAGGAAATTGGTTGGGGAAGATACTGACAAAATGGGGCAGTAAGAAAGCAAGCATAGAGTGTAACTTGAAATTTTACTCTGACTTGGTGAAAGTATCAGGAGGATTTTTTGTTCGACATTCTGACCTAGGTGGCGACATTGCTGGTGGAAGTTTTGGTTATAACTTGATTGATCCAGAGATAACGGCCCATGCCCTGGGAACATACAAAGATAAGAAAATGGGTTTTGGATTGTCTTTGATGTTGGTAAAGAATGTATACAAAGGTTCACTCATTGTTCAAACACCATTTCAGAACTGGGAAAATTTGTCACTGTCTGGTGAAGTAAATATGGCAAAACCGACCAAACTGGCAGTTATGACCTTATCAAAAAACCTAGAAGATATTACAGTGTCTGGTTTGTTGAGTGCAGATATACATTTCTCAAACTTCAGCGTAACGTTGACCAGTCACATCTATGGCTTTCAAAGTATCTCTGTCTATGGCAGCTATGATGTTTCCAATTCAAATGACCATGCAATTGAGTTGGCTTGTGATAGTAATGGCAAAAAGGTTGAAATTCTAGGTAAACTGCGGTTTGATAATGATTCATTCTTAAATCCAGTTATGGCAGAAATCAATTTGAAGACTCCATTTAAAGGATATGAGACGTTGCGAGCTCATTATTCCTGCAGTATAAGAGGAAGAGAAATGAACATAGATCTTCAACTGATTAAAGGGTCCTGGAAGTTTATAATACAGAGTGAATGTTCATTTAATTCTGAAGAAGGTAATGGCAAGGTAAGGATGGAACTTCCCTTTGACAATTTGAAAGAACTGTCACTTTCACTGAGATATGGTTATAGACCCAACACTTTGGAGAGGACAATCAGCATAGCTATATCCCGTAACCAATTGGCAGTGGAAATGGCAGGAACATTGCATATTACTGAAGATGGCTCATTGAGAGCAGGAGTAATTGTCAAAACTCCTGAGAATGGCTATAAGCAGTTGAAGTGTAATGTAGTATCTTCTGCAAACAATGAGCAACAGAAGAGTATAACATTGACATTCTCAAAAGATAATGAGGACTATATGTTGACTGGAACATTCACGCTGGATACTGAAGCACGACTTGTTATAGTAACACCACTGAAAGGTTATGAAAATATTGAGTCCAGAATTGGTTACATTAGAATTGCTGATGAGGGTGCAAACTCAAATATTACAATAAAGGTGTATGGTTACTTGGCTGTACCAACTGGCAAGAGTAAATTAAATATAAATTTGAACCTACAAGAAATGAACAGCTTTATTTCAGCCAAAATTGTGTCACCATTTCTGATGACACCACATATTGAGATTAAGGGAGAGTATGATCTGAGGATGTTTCCTGCTTCATTACATTTTCAAGTAAATATTAATGGAGATAAATTTATGAGCATGCAGATAACATTGGAAAGAAGTAGTTTATTTGGTGAAATTATTACTCCCATCAATGGGTTTACAGATGTAAGTTTGTTTGGATCATTCAGAATTGAGGAAGAGAAGAAGCAGACAAATTTGAAAGTGAGGGTTGGTAAACATTCATTCAAGTTATTAAGTACAATTGTGTTTGGTGTATTGGCTTCTGAAATTCAAGCAGAGCTTCTTACAACTCTGCCAGGTATAGAAAGACTCACTCTGCATGGTCAGTACAACTTCTTACATAATGAGAAAACTGCAGAACTGATCTTTACTGTGGACCCCAGCAACATATATGAGTTATTCATGTCTGGAAAAGCTGATTCTATGACTGGGCACACCGAATTTCGAATGTCTACTCCAGTTCCAGAATTTAAGTCTCTGTTGTTTGTTGCAAAGTATGACTTACTGCATGACTATAATGTGGATCTCCTAGTAGAAAGGAATGGCATGCAAAATAATTTTGGTGGCCATGTTACCTTTACTGATGATGGGACTCAAATAAGATTTGAAACACCTTTCAAGCATGCTGAAGATATTTTGTTGTACATTACATATCAAACTGGAAACAATGGAAGATCTGCCAATTTAACAGTTGTGAGGAATGGACATTGGACAATATTGGATTCATCATTTAAGTTCAAAAACAGCATTGCATTTATTAATATCAGTACCCCATATGAGTCAGTGCGTGAGCTAATTATTACTTTGGACTTGAGTGGATTGTCAGTGGATGACAAAGAGTCTTCGCTGTCTGTATCTGTATTCAGAAATTCCCAACATCTTTTGAAAGCATCTTCACATATTTTTATTGGTTGGAACAAGGAAATTAATGCCCAGTTTGAACTCAGTTCTCCTCTTCTACCAAACAATTCTAATAATCTCAGCTGTAAGTTGTATTTTATCTCAATATTTCCTCCTCCTAAGATACAAGTCATCGTCATGAAAAATGCATTAACTGCTGTTGATTTCAGAAGTGACTTTAATGCAAAATTCTGGGGTTTTACATATGATCTTATGTTAACCACTGAACATGGAAAACAATTTTCATCAATTTACTTTTCTCCAGAGGAAAAGTTTGTCAAATTTAATATTGATTTGAAAAGAGCAGACAACTTGGATCAGTATATTGGTGATTTAAGAATTAATAAAGCCAATGGCACTTTGAGTGCAATTTTCACATCACCCATTGTTGGTTATGAGAAGTTCTCTTTCCAGTGGAAACAAGGATATGATTTTGTAGATACTAAACTTATCACACCATTTAAAGGATATGAGAATCACACGGTCACTGCCAATTTTGATTTCAGACACATAAATAAATCTGCAAATCTCTGTTTTGGTAGAAATAATGATGTAATTGATTTCAGGACAAGTGTGGAGCATGGAGACAGTACTGATATATTGAATTTACATATTGTGACACCTTTTATTATGTTCAAGAAGTTTGACTTTCATACTCAATACATGAAGACTGGAACAAAGCAGAGAGTAGACTTGAATGTAACTGCTAATAATCATCAGTTCGAAATCTGTGGAGAATTATTTTCTGAAGGGAATACATTTGAAGCAAAGTCAGATATATCTAGCTCTCTGCAAGCTTTAGAGAAAATAAATGCTAATTTTTTCTTTAATACCACAGAGTCTGTAGCCCTTGGAGGAAAGCTGAACATAGGAAACATGAATGCTAACATATCTGGTACCATTGATTTTGATTTCTTATGGGGAGAGCTGTCAGGAACTATGAAGAAAAGTGATCAAATAACAGATCACAGGATTATGTGGAGGCTTGAAGATGCCTTAAAGACAGCTAAAATTATAGTCAGCCATGGCTATGAGTTGAATTTTGTGATTGATGCTGTTCTAAACATTAGTAGTCTGAAAAATGTTCAGGCTCAGCTGTCATACATTAAACCCATGCACGTAAATCAATTGTATCCATACACTTCCACTTACAAGTTACAGTGGAATGTCAGAAACATTATGAACTTAAATGGTGGGCTTTTCCTAATGCTGCATAATGTACCCGTCTGCAATCTAAATTTCAATGTGGATTTTGATAATGCCACAGAAATTAATATTTTAAGTGCTGATTATTTTGGTTTTTTTAATAATTACAGAATTCACCTTACTTACCAAGTAATGAATAATAGTGGTATAGAATTAACATCAGAAATAAATTTAGCGGGGACAGAGATACTTACCTCATTAAATTTCAGGCCATACAAATCTAAATTCACCGTAAAATATGGTAAAGTCCATTTTGTTCTTAGCTATGATGCAGCTACTGAATATAAAGCACTGGATTTTGAGTACCAAGTCAATCATTATTTATATAGCCTAAGCTCAAACTTGATGTTGCATAAATCTTATCTTCCATTAATGTCCTTTACTCTAAAGACTCCTATTAGACATTATTCTTTCCTTCATGCAAGTAACCAATACAACATGAATACAACGCATAAGGGATTTAAAATATTGTTACAGAAAGAGGATAGGAATGGTGAAATCTCATTTTCTGTATGGAAAATCAGAAATAATGTTGGTTTGGAAGGCAACATGTCTCTGCCAGTTGAACATCTTACGAGCTGGTATGGTATAGCCAACCTTGATATGACATCTGAATTTGCAGGCAATGTATATTGCTCACGGAATTCTACAGAACATTTAACAGTTAATTTCAAATATGCACCTGATGCTTTGAAAGCTAATATTAACGCCCCTTTCACTGGTTTACAGAGAGTAAAATTTGAATTCCTCTTGTTACGAGAGTACATTATGGCAGTACTTTTTTCTGTTGACTGGGGTGAGAAGAGATTCCTTTTAAATGGAACTGCTGATTTTAGTAATGGGAGTAAACCTGAATTTGTAATATTTTGTCACTCACCATGGACAGATCCTTTTACGCTGTTAAGTAAATATATTAACGAGGAAACCTCGGCAGTTTCTGTCATTTTACAGATGGGCACTAAAGTCACAAAACTGGAAGGTCAGATAAAATATTTTGTGAGAGACCTAAAGTTTGATATGGATTTTCTTTCTGATTTTAATGGCAATCAAGTGACTGCAAAAGCTGGTTATGATTTTGAATATCCAACTAAATGGACATACTTGGAAGCTAGATTTCTTTCCTTAAATCTTCTTATCAACAGTTCTTTATCTTCAGGAGGAATGGAAGGAAGATTACTTATCAAAACACCATTCCATTCTTTCCAAGAAATAGCTGCTGATGGAATACTTAAGTTCGGTCAGGCAGCTACGTTGAACCTCATTTGGAATGATGAGATTTACACCCTGCATGGGGAATATGAGCGCAAGCCTGGACAAGTTAATTGTCAGTTCACTGTACTGACTCCCTACATAGAATTTGAAGATATTAGATTTGACATAAGATATGATAATAAATCAGCCTATGCCAAATTGGAAAGTCCAAGTGAAGTGTTGTACTTGGATTGTTCTTACCATTTTCAAACATATGCATATTCCATCGGAGCTACATTGAAAATGCCATCTGTTACTCTGTTGAAACATTTGTCCTTTACTGTATCTGTCGATGCTGCCAATCTGACCACATCTGCAACAGGGCAGTGGACTGCAAGCCAGGCAGTAAATATTTCTGCTAGTCTTCTGCCAAGCAATCGATTTATTAAAGTGGAGACACCATTTGAAGGTTTTGAGAAGATTGTAGCCTCATGTTCCTTGAAGAGTGAGGATACTCACCTTGCAGTTGTTGGGATGTTGGAACTGGGTAGTGATAATGTTGTTTATGTACACCACATTACTGGAGAGGGATTTATGCAGCACTCCTTAATTATTAGTGTACCAACATATTACAAAATGAATTTCAATGTAACTGTACAATTTGATGACCCAAGGAATATGTACACAAAACTTACATATGTAGGAAAAAGCACAGAAAAAGCTTTCAGTGCTGAAGGTATGTTGAATTTAAAGGATATGTTTTTGAAGCTTAGTGTCCACCACCCTTTGTTGGAGGGTGGTTTGACTTGTAAAGCATTGTTGAAAGTGAATGCCAGTCTCCAAATCAGAACCACTAGTTCCATGTATAAAATGGAAGGCTCATATGTCCTCTCGAGCAATGATATTGCTATAAAGTTGAGTACACAGACACCTGGCTTAGATTCCTCCACACTTCTGGGTGGTTCTTATCAATATGATAGAGCTGAACTGAAAACTAAACTATATTTCAATGAGGACATACTCACAAGTTGTTACAAAATTAACAAGACATCATTGGCTGCAAATTTTAAACTTAACAGTCCAGCTCTACTCAAGATTAAAGATTTTACTTTGGATATTGAAGCTTCACATAGCCCTAAACTATATGGTTTGGTTTCAATTAAATGTAATACAACCTCTGCTGGTGTAGCTATCTTGCTAAGTAACACAGAAGAAACCGCAATTGCACAAGTCACTGTTCATGTTCAACCATTACTTGGCCACCTAAACCACACAGTGCAAATTACTTACAATGTGAATGATCCACAGAACTTTTTTATTTGTGAATATGAGGGTGAAACCATTCATAAGGTTTGGATGTCTTATGAGAATAATGGTAGTATCTTCAAAGTGACAGCAGATACCAGCAGCAGTATTCTCGGTACTCGAAGAGCACTGATGTTTATGAAAAGGAAATGGGAGATGGCACATCTTGACATAATGAATGTATTCATTGTTACTCTGAAAGCAAAGGGAAATGAGGGATATCTGGTAGTTTCAGCTTGTGGTATGGAGCATGAAGCTTTGTATCACTTTACATTTGAAAATGGCTTTCTTGGAACTCTTGCTTTTGAATCCCCACTGATTTCAATTGGAAAAGTAAATGTGACTGCTGCAGTCAGGAGTGAGGTTAAGAACATGTCTGTAGACCTGAAGTGGATTATGGGAGTAGATAATTATCATGCAACATTTCAGCTTGACAGTACTGAGGAGAGAACAGCCATCAAGGCTGAGATAATTACTTTACTGGAGACCATCCTTAGCCTCAATGCTTATATTGTGATGAACAGACACACAATTCAGGCTGAAACGTCACTAAATTTCTTAGAAACTGTAAACAGCATAAAGCTGAGGCATAAACGAGAGCTGCCACTGGACACTGAATTCAACATAATGACTCCGTTTCTCCCAAAAGAGATTATTCGAGTTATTCTGAATACAGATAACAATTCTCTTATCTTATATGGTAGCCATGGTGATGAGTCATATGGAGAGTATATTGTGCTGGAAGGAACCATAAATCACAATGAAAGCTTGGCATTTTTTAATTTTAAAGCACCAAAATTGCCTCTTGTTCAGTATATAGGTATACACGGCATCATCATACTAGGTGATGAAGGAAGGTATGACTTGGGCTTGTCTACTCAGTTCTCATCAGAAAATTTTCAGTCAGAATTTTCTGCAAAATTCTGCTATTCTTCCACTGGAATTGATACATATATCGAATTTCTACCCCCATGGAAAGATGGGGAGAGGTATGGAGCTACAATTGTGATACCATTCATGCTTAGTAACAGTATGAGACCTCAAATTTCCGTAAATTTTGGGTATAACAACACATATTCACTGCATGGAACATTTATTAACCTGAAAGATGTGAAGCAATTTGGCTTTGGAGGTCAATACAAACTCAGAAAGTTGGGTGGAGAATTAAAAATTGAAAATGCTCCTATTCCTGGTATGCAAGTTGAAGTAGACATTCCAATAGGAAACAGCGCTGGTCATTATGTGGTGGACATAAAGGGCCACAAGGGTAAAAATCTGTTAGGCATTGAGAATATGTTGAACTACACGCACATTGGTATTGAATGGAATGGCAAGCAGGTCGAGGTCAGATACTCACTCTCCTATACTGGCGCTGATAGAAATAATCTTCTTGACTTTGATAAAAATCTGCAATGTACTTTGGTTTTGGAACTCACAACTCCATTTTACAGTTATGAAAAAAGTGGACTGAAAATGTATGTGAGTCTGTCATCCTCACAAAAGTTGATTGTCACCACTATCAACTATCCTGGAAATTCCAAGCCCTTTGGATTTGAGTTTAACTATCAGCTGAAAAGTTATAAAGATATAACTCTTGTTACCCAACTTCATATTCCATTTATCTCTGCTCTAGAAGATGTTGCCTTGGTGCTAAGTAATAAGTTTGAAGAGAAACATGGAACATTTAAGAGTGCTGTAGGAGGACACTGGAATAAGGAAGAGCTAGCCATCACTTTAGATGGAAGTTCAAAAGAAGAAACAGTTTTCAAAGGCACAGTGACTCTTAAACTGATTGGACAGACATATGCACTGGAGGCTAATTATGGGAGTCCAAAGAGAGACTTGCTTGGACCATATGTTCTAGGAGCACGGCTTACCTCTCCATTTGAAGTTGTAAACAATGCTGAGGTACATATGGAGATTAATTTGATGAAATCTGTTCTTGCAAGTATCACTCAAAATTCTAAGGAACTCCTTTGTTTCCATATTTATAGTGACGAGGTAACACTTCTTGGATTCCAAATGAGGAGCCCTGGGAGGTCAGCTTATTTTGTGGGTTCCTATGATATTGAAAAGGATATCATGATACACACAGAATTGTCTTGGGAATCCAATCCACTCAGCAGATTACAGTTTGGTATTATTTTTGCACTATCATATGGCCCTGATGATAGACGGGAAATGTCAGCCAGTTTGAAGCTACCATCACGTGTTTTGATGTTCAATCTAACCAATCATGTATCACCAGTGCATATTGAACATGCATGTAGTTTTTCATGGAAAAAAGACCAAATTATTGGCTTTAAAACCATTTTTAATATAACTAATTCTTCTGATAATCCTGCTCTTGCTGTTGTGGGCCACATAGATCTTCCACACAGGTCATTTGAACTTGGAGGCTATGCAAGTGCAAGGTGCATGGATGATAACATGAAATATATAGACATAGGAACAGAATTTCTGTGGGATGCTGTTGAAGACAGGAACAAGAAAATTGGAATTGCATTTAGGCATTACTCAACAGGTCTGGAAATTATATTACAGCATGTACTCATGAGGAATGATTTGGTCATTCGCATCATTAAGCATGGAAGACTACTGTATGATCATTTACCTTTTACTGTAAGGATTGAAGTTGAATATTCTGCTTTACCTGAGGAATTAATCACAATGGAAGCACATGTCCATTATCCTACAAATACAGCTCTAGGGATAAATGTGGGATTTTCATTATGTCATAAACCTACATCCACAGATTTTAAAATTGCTGTAGAGGTAGCACAAACAACAAAGGAAAGCACTGGCAGACTATCTGCAGAGCACTTGAACTCATATACAGGACACAAACACAGAATAGAGATTATAGGAAAAATAAACATATTACAACCTGAAATGAAGCTTGCTATGAGAACAGCAGAAAATCAACTTGAGGTCCATGGACTGCTGAAAACTGGCAACAATGGTCATTATGGTGCCTTGGTTGAACTTCTTGTGAACCAGAAGGAACCTCTGAGTGTAGAAGCCAGTGTTCATTTGGCAGAAGCAAGGGTAGAACTGGAGGCACGCAATGGAAACAGTCAGAGTTACAAGATGTATGCAGTAGTTCCACATTGTCGTGAGATTGCAATGGGACTTAAACATGTATTTAATGAGACTGAATATGAGGACATTGGTATTATGTTACGACTAAACACAAGTCAGCAACTGTGGTCAAGGATAAAATGGCAACCACAAGCATTGACTGAGCTGAAAACTGGCTTCCTGCAGGAATATTCTGATATTACCCATGTGGTTCAGAGCATTAGCATTGGCTATTCTGAGGCCTTGCTGAAGGACTTCACATACAAATACAACACTGTTTACCCAGTGCTTGTGGATATGGTTCATCATACAGTTTCAGCTTCAGTGACTGAAGTAGGTGAGATCTACGAGGACTTTCTGGATATGGTGGAAGAAATGAGAAACATGTACAGGAGGAATGACTTCTACCTACAGGACATTCTGCCACATGTTAGCAAGTTTGTGTAAGTACTAAATTGTTAAGTACAAGTTCTTGATGTATTTTATTAATCTGAAAGTATAATACATCAAATTTTAGAATAAAATTAATTTATCAACTAGAATATGTACCATCAAAGCACAATTCCTAATGTGTAACAATACCTGCTTATTCACAACTCCATCATGTTTTGGTTAACAATTTGACCTTTATCTGGGTGGCATACATGATACATACATGAAAACATCTTAGGCACATACAACTGTATAAGATGTACAATGTTTTAAATTAAAATGATGCCACTAATGTTCTGTATTTAATGTCTCTATGGCAAAGGCATTTCTATAATATAAAGTAGCTGTACAGTTACTGATTGGTGAAGTTTTATATGCACAAATCTTCTATTGTACTATAACTCCAAATACATTATACATCCATAGTCTCTTAAGTTGCTTTATCTTTAACCATGTACTTTATTAGACACAATTTATCTAAAAATCATCACAGTATAAAACCATGTTACATCATTCATCGTGTTTATCTTCCACATATTTTGGTTGTGATTATCCTAAGCATGTTTTTAAACTGGAAAATGTTTGAGACAGAGGAGTTCCTAGACAGTCATTTACAGTGGTAATCCAGTTTGATTAAAGTGGTCCATAAATATAAATTTAGGCTTCTCTTTATTTAAAATTACAAATAATAATTATGATTAGAATATAGTTCTCCAAGGTCATAACACACTATATATGAAATAATATTAAATACAAGTAGGTAAATAAATAATAATAAAATTATAACAGCATGATGTCTGTATTATACTATACATTGATATTTCGTACAATGTAACTGAAGCACAACAATATAGATTTCATAAATACTATTTGTTTCTATGGAAGTGACACCATGAAATATTACATGGAGAATAAAATCACAGTTTCATCAAACAAGACTCATAATTGCATCTAACATTACTTGCACATTATGTTAAAGTAAATACATGTAATCTTACTGCATTCTAACTTTAGCATTCGTAGGTTGTAGGGATGTCTGTGGTCAGCCAATATTTTCTGCTTATCTCAAAAACTAGAACTTGTACATGTGTCCACTTCCACCCCATTACAGTGTTTTGATCATCTTTAGTATGAGAATGTGTATATACTGACAGTTTAACACATTTTGGTGAAAGCTATCCATTTTATGAAATGTAGTGTACTTTGGCATAATTTATTCATTTATTGTTTTTGTAACAGTGCTCTCAATAACGTTGACTGCATAATGACACTTTCACACTGTAAATTTATATTGTATGTCTGTTTTAGAAATTTCAGCTCATACTTTTTAATAATATTTTTTGTCCTTATGTTTACAGATCATATGTTACAGGCAAGGCATCAGGAGTTTGTCGGTTACTGGTGGATGGACTGGAAAGCATATACTTGACAGTAAAGAATTTCATTGTGATGACTGCGAATACCTTCCAGATAGATTTTTCCCATATTTTCAATATCTTATATGATATTAAGGTAAAAAGGATTATCACAGTATACCTAGGCATTACTTTATATCTTGCAGATGAATTTCATACTGATATGCACAAAATGGATAAAGGAAGGAGCCTTTTCTCTAGACCAAGGCCTTTGCATGCTCTTGGTGAAAGATGACACTATATATTCTGTCCACATTGAGAGATACTGGGAAGAAGTGCATTCTTCCTTTTGTTTGTTTCACTCGTATGTACCATGACTGAGATAGTCACCAGTCTCACACCATGGAGACCCAGGTTAAGCCCCAGGCCATTCTGTATGGGGTTTATGGTTAACAACATTGCCGCAGGAGGGGTTTTATTTCATGTATTTCAGTTTTTCTCTGACACTGTCATTCAACTAATGTTCCACACTCTTTTATCTGTCACCAACGCCATATAATCTTAGAAATTAAAGTTGTCCTTAAATAACACATGCTTTAAACCTCCCCTCCCCCATAAGCCTTCATTGCATGCACAGGGATAACTTTACCTTTTATTTTGTGATTAACATTGAAAACTTCACTGCAATGGAAGCTGTCTTATTTTTTAATCAGATATATTTCTGTATATTTAGGTTGTGGCTAGTAAAACTGGAATGTACATTGTAAACTTTACTGATGAAATCAAGAGGCTGCATTCAGCTTCCAAAGAGTACCTGAAGTCAAAAATTGAAGCAGCAAGGCTAGGAATAATGCAAGCAGAGGAGAACATGAAACATCTCCTGACATATATAGAGGACTATCTGGCTGACCTTCTTACTAGTCACATCCAATTTTTCGAGCCATATCTGACTAGCATTGAGAACACCATGGAGCTTCTCAGTAGCAGAGTCATTGATTTTGAGGACAAAATCAGTGGTAACAATATATTAATTCTAGTTTAATATATAGCAAAATAGATTGAAAACCAAACTCCACTAAGATAGATTAATAAAGAGTGTGCATATTTCTTATTGTTTTAAAATAAAACTGTCATTTTAAGTGTTGTTCTGCACCAGATTTTAAATGCCCCATTTTAATCCATTAAATTCATAATTCATACATATTTCATTATTGCCCTTGAGGCAATAATGAAATACATATTAATGGGTTCTAGGAAGTCTTGCTGTCCATTTGCAAAGTGGCATTAATTTTCTCGAGCCATATTTTAGTTTTTAAATAAAGTAACAGCCCTAAATGCAAATGTGGATTTTGATTTCTTGAAATATATTACAAAAATTTCCCTTAGCCACCCAATATCCCACAGTTTGGCTGTCATGTAAAGTGATAATCCAGACCTGCTAATATTTAACAAAATTTAGTTTCTTGACAGACAATTTAAAGTTAGTGAAATAAAGATTTGTGTCCTGATACAGGAGTGAAATACTACAGTCACTGCGACTGTGAGTTTACATTGTGATTGAAACTTTGTAATTACCAATCATATTTGTGTCTTTAAATTCTTCCCTCTGTAATTTAAGTAAAATTGTTTACTTGTAATTTTTCATGAAATTCAGTAGTTTAATTTGTATGATAATGTCATATTATATATACTGTGATTGTAATAATGGTCAATGTACATCCAGAAAAATACTGGTGAGAACTAATAAATCTCTAGTGCATGCATGTCAGTTTCCCTCCTAGGAACTTATGAACCTACTCATTGATTCTGATGAAATTTAGTGTAATTGTAACTCTTCTTCATGGTTTTTAATTCCTTCATCAGTAACACTAATATGATATCTATGCAAATGTCTAAGGTAGAAACAACAGTTATAACATTTAATATGCTGTGGAGTCACGAAATTTTGTGGTGTTAGATTTACAAGATTTTTTCTCATAAAATGGTAAATTCACAAGAATGACAGCTGTTGGATGTACATTTTTCCACACTAAATAAAGAGACGTAGGAGGTAAGAATTTAAAATTTCGTGTAAAGGTAGGTCTAAAGAAAGGAACAAATTTTGTATTAATATTACAAACATGGCAATGATGTAAAATTTTGTGGCTATGTGTGCTGGCATTTACAGTAGTAATCTACACTGGAAATGGAATGGATATGGCAGAAGTTGCAGGCATTGATTGAAGCTATATAATTATTAACTAGTAGTTTATGCCAAGCTCTTTGACCAGAAGGAAGATGTTTGAAGAAAGCTGGCCTCACACATTTTTCCCTGAAATTGTTTTCAATAATTTACCGGGAATAATAGTGATACATAACCTGAACTTAGTATTTTTTTTAACAGAATATATATTTAATATGGTGGATACTGTACTTGGGGCTGAGGAAGTGAAGGAATTAGCAGCAACCTATAGCAAGTATTCTTCTTGGCTTGAAGAATTCCACTTACAAGATTACATTGATCAGGCCACAACATTTTTTGAAAGGTCAGTTATTAATTTATTGTTTAGATATAAAATTATTAAAAATGGATATCAGGAAAGTGGAGAGCAGATTACAGGTGTCCTCTTACATACATAGTTATTGTTTGCAAAAAGTAAAAATTTTGTTACCTGAACTTTTTTCCCTAACAGCAATAATGCTTTACTAAGAAATTTGTTTTGTTTACTTTTATGTTTGAAGGAAATTAGTATGAAATAGAGTAAAACTTAAGTTGCATAAATTGGATTGCACTGTTTTATGCACATCTAATACACAGTTCTCTTATTATGTGTATGCTTTCTCTAGTTTTATAATTGTTGTAAAGCTACTTGGAACAGAAAGCATGTAGGACTGTAGTGAATATTGCATATTAAAAGTTAAGTTATACAAGTCTGATAATAGTGAAAAGTAACATTTCTTTTTATACAGAAAAGTGAGATGAAATCCAGAGTGTAATATGTGAATCCTTGATTAATATTACTGGATGCAAGAAGACAAGAGTAATTTTGTCATTCTTTTCAATTTCAGCATCAGTGAGCTAGTTATGCACGATATACATAGGGTGTTTTCTGATTACTTGGATTATCTGGACTATATTATAGATGCCATGGATAATATGTACAGAAATATTAATGCTATGCCATTAGTTGCATATACTAAACATGCCATGAACATTATTGAGGAGAAGGTAAGGATTTGTGGATTTTTGTTTTGGATTGCTTTGGTTTGGTTTATTTGTTCATCCATTCAGTCACATATGTATCATTGGGCACATCAATTACAGATTACAATTTACATCACAACTTATAATATATGGACATTCACACAATACAATATATTAAATAACAATAAAAAATTTAAAGACCAATTGGAAGTTGAATTTGTCACTACATTTAGGTATATGTGTATTTATATAACTATACCTAAGAGTTAAGAATTCAATTAAAAGTAATAATATAGAATGGTATTGAGTTATGTTACATATAAAAATATCTTGATGTTTACTTTTACAATAATTACACTGAGCCAAGATTTCTATTGGAATTCCAAGCAAAATATTCCTCCAACAATAAAATTAATTATAAGAAGGAAACTTTTTAAAACAGATCTGAATTGGTTTATGTCATGTGACGTAATTTTTATGCTCATAGGAAGGTAATTAAAAACTTTGATTCCAAAATAAAAAGGGGCCAGTTTTTAAGTTTGCAGTTACAGTATGTAAGTCAGAACGAAATCTATTGTTAATACTAGGAATTTATGAATTTGATTCATATAAATCTCAATTTTTGGCAACAAATATTAAAAGGGAAAAAATACATTGTGATTTTAATGGTAGAATTTTTAGATTCTCGAATAACTGACGACAAGAATCTCTATTTCTGGCATTCATAATTATTCTAATTATCCTTTTTTTAAATTTTAAAAATTAATTGAGTACAAATGGTTTCTGTTTGCCATATGTGTCTGTTAAAGTTAGGTCTTCCCAAGTCATATTTAAAGGAGGTGCTGAAAATGGTGTCCTTTGGCTGACAGACATGTGTCACACATGAAAGTGCATTGTTCAGTGCATGTTGAAATGCTTCTGGTAACATATAAAACAATACATTCAGCATGCTCTCATTTATATTTTAATCAGTGGAAGGATTACTACTGCATACTTTGTCCTTTAACATGCCCACAAGTAAAAACCAATTGCATGGGTTAGGATCATGTGAAAAAGAAAGCCACTGATTATTATTCTGTCACCGAAAACCCTCCCTAAACCGTGCACAGATTTATTTGTTGTGTGAGCTGTTGCAATGCCATAAT